>ERZ778028.3264-NODE-3264-length-9937-cov-3.907306_pt1 | contig 9937 bp, 6 predicted proteins | sample MGYA00375758_ERZ778028 | MGnify/ENA primary metagenome ERZ778028 (study PRJEB29350, sample SAMN05389828) | bioreactor metagenome | isolation source: Thiocyanate bioreactor | place: South Africa: University of Cape Town | collected 2014-03-17 ... | reverse complement strand
CAGCTTATCTTGTTCCAACTGCGTGAATCCAGGCCTCCTTTGCCATTGGATTCATGCTCGAACTGAAACAGAACTGTCCCCAGAAATCTTTTATTGTAAGTCAATGCTTTACCCAAACCAATCGTAGGATTATAATTCAAATCGCGGAAAGGAAACGAATTCTTGAACACATCCCACAAAGCCTTCTGGGTGTATGTGAGGAAGAGGTATGTCCTGAACGGGAGCTTGCTATTGGTGATCCGATGCCGGATACTTACTTGAAATTTCGCATCCGAGGTGTATTGAGTCGGCTTTTCCGTAACGTTCGTTCCGACAATAAAATAGTTATCCTTGTAGATACCAAACGCAGGCAGCTTGTCAAATGCTGCAATGATGCTGTCGCCATTGTCATACTTGTCGGACCGCCCAAACAGCGAATTGATGGCGTTGATTGCTAGATCCTTTGGCGTCAAAGAATTTTTTATCGAATCGCTCTTGGGACGATGAGCAACAGTGTTTTGACTTACGACCAGCGAATCAGATGACTTTCCCGTACCTATTGAGAAAACTTGTATAGGCAACAAAAAAACGACAAATACGGCAAGAATGCTACTTATCTTCATATAAATAAAATATCATTGAATGCTATTTATTCACAAATGTACATTAATTACTTATTCAGAGAAATAGTAACGACTTAAAAAACGGAAAGGTTTCCGCATTGTCGAATAGTGGCGGGGGAGCATTATCAAAATCTCCATTCCGCCTGAAACCTCCAATCCAAAAAAGCAAGTGAAAACTTTCAAATACAGGTCGGAAACAAGCCACTTTAAAATAAATAAAGAGATCAGACTTAATTTATTGAATATTATTAACAAAGTAGAATCTTCGCAGATGAAAACAAGCAATATCTTTGCTTTTGGATTCGAACGAAAACGAAGCTAAACTATCTAATAAAAATTTAGCAACATGAAACGGAGCATGATTTTGTCCAATCACAAAAGTCGATGATGAAAAAATCAGGCGAGTTTCATGTCACTTAACAATTAAAATTTAATCGTATGAAAAAGATGATCTTATCCGCCATGATGGCATTTGCGTTTCTTGCATCAACCAGTGTAATGGCTCAGACAACTCAGAAAGAAGCCCCTAAGGCTAAAACGGAAACAAAAGCTTGTTGCAAAAAAGACGCTAAAGGCGAATGCACCAAGGAAGGCAAAAAAGAATGCGCTAAAAAAGAGGGTGCCAAAGATAAGTCTTGCTGCAAAAAAGACGCTAAGGCTACGAAAAAGTAATTCTGACAATAAGAAAGAAAGGGGCTATTCCATTTTGAATGGAGTAGCCCTCTTTTTTATTTCAGCCAGCTCTCGTTTTGCTCGGGTAAATAGCTCGACTTGATGCGCCATTCATTGGGCAGCAGATTGTTTGTCCGGTTACCAATATTTTTCACAAAACCGATGGGAGAATCCTCGTAGGCCAACAGCACGTAGCCTGTGGGCGCATCGGGCAGGACAACAGGTTCTTTGCGGAGATAATTGACAGCCGTCTGCCTATCCACATTTTCCACGGGAAAAGCGGCTCGATTCAAATCGTTGGACAGGGCCAAAGCATGCGAAACAACCAAGTCCTTTCCTTTTTGTTCCCCTAAAAAGATTCCTGCATTCAGGATTTTCAATCCCTCACTCTGTTCGAGAAAAGCCGACACTTGCGGCGGATAGGCTCGCCATTTGCCATTGATTTCCCGAAAGGCATAACGTTCCGGATGCAAGACAAGCCGTTCCAATCCTGTAGGTACTGGAGCCGGCTTTGCTTTTTGCTTTTTTTCTTTTTTCTTCGAAATGGCTACCTCCTCCGCTTCGGAAGTTTTGCGAAGAACAGCCATAAAGAATCCTTCACCGCATGTACGGTGGGGAAGAAAGCGGTTAACCGCTACTTTCGATTCTGGGGACAACGAGGAGGAGATTTTCCAGTTTTCGTCAATTTGTAGCTCCACTATTTCGGCACCCAGATTATCCATAATCCAACGGACATTCTCCTCATTTTCCCTAAGGTTGTAGGTGCAAGTACTGTAAATCAGCAATCCATTTTCGTTGAGGGCTGGCCACACGTCCAACACAATCCGCTGCTGACGTTCGCAGCAAAGCTGCACATTTCCTTCCGACCATTCAGAAACAGAACCGGCATCTTTGCGGAACATTCCTTCGCCCGAACAAGGGGCATCGACTAAAATCACATCGAAAGCAGCACCCAGCCGGCCGAGGGCGAGCGGATCGTTGTTGGTGACCACCACGTTGTCAAAACCGCTTTTCATCACATTATCGAGCAAAACATTTGCCCGGGAAGTAATCACTTCGTTACTCACCAGCAAACTGTCCCTATCTATCAACGAAGCGATGTGTGTGGACTTTCCGCCAGGCGCAGCGCACAAGTCCAACACTCGTACCGAGCCTGAAACATGCTGGCGGAAAGCTTGCTCCACAAACATGGAGGAGGCCTCCTGTACATAATACACTCCGGCATGAAACAGCGGATCGAAAGTGAACGAAGGACGAACGGGAAGGTAAAAACCAGACTCAGACCAAGGCACGGGAGTAATGCCATCCCATGCAAAACTTTTGCTTCGGGCTTTCACCGGATTCAGGCGGATACTGACAGGAGACGGGGCATCCAAAGCCTTTTCGAAAGCTTCCCATTGGTCGCCCAAAATGGATTGCGTATGCTGGATAAATGAAAGCGGTAGGTTCATTTCAGTAATTTTCCTGCAAAAATATGTATTTTTGCAAGATAATTGAGTTACAACCAACCGCGAATATTCATTTTATGCAGGCATCTGTCTATCTTATTCCCGTCACATTGGGCGAAACCTCCATCGAAAAGGTTCTTCCCACGCACAACCGAGAGATTATTTTGAAAATAAAGTATTTTATCGTTGAAAATATCCGTTCGGCACGTCGTTTCCTCAAAAAAACGGAGCCGTCCATCCATATCGATTCGCTTACGTTTTTTGAACTCAACAAGCACACGGATGCCAACCAGATAGCCACTTACCTCGACCCGATCAAGAACGGATTCGACGTGGGAATTATTTCCGAAGCGGGATGTCCGGCTGTGGCAGACCCGGGGGCAGCCATTGTGGAAATTGCGCAAAAGAAGAACATTTCGGTGGTGCCGTTGGTCGGGCCAAGTTCCATCCTGATGTCGCTCATGGGATCGGGATTCAACGGGCAGAGCTTTGCTTTTCATGGGTATCTGCCGATTGAACAAAGCGACCGCATCCGACGCATCAAGCAGTTGGAGCAACGGATTTACAACGAAGACCAAACCCAGATTTTTATCGAAACGCCCTACCGCAACGACAAGTTATTGAAGGATTTGGTGGAAACCTGTTCGCCTTCCACCAAATTATGCGTGGCGGTGAACATCACGTGCAAAGATGAATTTATCAAGACATTGCCCGTGAAAGAATGGGCGAAGCGGACACCCGATTTCAGCAAAAAACCATGCGTGTTTTTGATTTACAAATAATCGAATTTACTAAACTATGACCAAACAAGACCTACGGATTGTATTTATGGGAACCCCCGACTTTGCAGTGGAGAGCCTGCGTATTTTGGTAGAAAACGGCTACAACGTGGTGGGCGTTATCACCATGCCCGACAAACCTGCCGGACGTGGACACAAACTGCAACCTTCGGCTGTGAAAAAATATGCTGTGGAGCAAAACCTTCCCTTGCTTCAACCTGAAAAATTGAAAGACGAGGCTTTCCTCGAAGCACTCAAAGGATGGCAAGCCGACCTGCAGATCGTGGTCGCTTTCCGGATGTTGCCCGAAGCGGTATGGGACATGCCCCGGCTGGGAACATTCAATCTACACGCTTCCCTACTTCCTCAATACCGTGGTGCTGCCCCTATCAACTGGGCGATTATCAACGGCGAAAGGGAAACGGGTGTCACCACTTTTTTCCTGACGCACGAGATTGATACCGGAAAAATCATCAAGCAGGAAAAAGTAGCTATTGGAGAAAACGACAATGCCGGCAAAATCCACGACGAGTTGATGAACGTGGGCGCACGGTTGGTAAAGGAAACGGTGGACGATTTGCTCGCCGACAAGGTGGATGCCATCGACCAAAGCCAATTTTTCCAAGCCGAATCGGAACTCAAAGCTGCGCCAAAGATTTTCAAAGAGACTTGCCAAATAGATTGGTCAAAACCCGCGCTACAAGTGCACAACCAAATTCGCGGACTATCCCCCTATCCCACCGCCTGGACGGAATTGAAATTGCAAGAAGCCACCGAACCGCAATATTTCAAAGTATTTGAGACAGAAGTGATTCCCGAAGCACACGCATTGGCTCCTGCCACCGTGGTTTCCGATTTCAAAACCTACCTGCGAGTCGCCACCCCAGACGGATTCGTGGAGCTGAAAAGCATTCAGGTGCCTGGAAAAAAGGCTATGAGTGTCGGGGAATTCCTGAGGGGATGGAAGATATAAATCCAAAATGGAATTGTAAAGGCGAAGGCACGCAGCCACAAAGGTTTAATTCTATTGCAAAGAAAAATCGATAAGCTACAATCGAATAAAAAATCGCACTGTTTGGATAAGACGGTGCGTTTTTTTGTCGGCTGCTAAAATGAGTATATTTGGAAAAAAAATGTTTGGCTAATGTCGTAAGAAAGACAACGAAAATAAACAGATTGGACAACGTCCTTCTATTCGTAATATTTCTGACAAATCTCTCCTACTTTGGATACTCCAAAACATTTTTAAAATTGCCGTTTTCCATTTCTTTATAGATTATTTTATCTGTTTATCGAAATTAGCATGTACCTTTTTCTACTATTTCTTTAATTTTCAACTACTGATTGGCATTATTTCACGCAAAGGCCGCAGAGAAAAATACACGCAGAGGCAGCAAAGAAAATTCAAAATCTCTGCATGCTTTGCGAGAAAACTTTGCGCCCTCTGCGTGAAATAATAATCCCGAATAGAAAAAACAAAAGCGGAAACAGCTCTCGCCGTTTCCGCTTTTCTTATTTGTTCAAACAATCGATATTGTTACTTCTTCTGTTCCAAAGTAAGCGTTACCGTCGGTTGGTCTGCCACTTCCGAAGGACCAAAGTATTGGATTGGGCCTGGATAAACAAAATCCGTGTTCACAGCCCAAGCTTCGCGGTTTTCAGCGAAATACTGGAATGGCGCACCATCCAATTTCACCAAGGCTTTCTGGATCACAGGTTTCAATTCTCCATGACGACGTTCCATGTTCATCATCATCGTGATAGGCACACCGCCAGCAATCCATTCTTCAGCAGGAGCAGTGGTGTTGCGTACCGAAGACATGTAGCCTGTACGTCCGGAAGCAATCAAAAGCGAAGCCGTGAATCCAAGGGAATAGCAGTAGTCTGCATCGTAGTTGGATGGAGCAGCACAACGTCCTTCGTATCCGAAGAAATGGACTTGTGAGGCAAACTTGCCTGAGTATTTTCCGGCAGCTTTCCAATCGGCCAACTTGTTGCCAACCATTTCAGCCAACAATTTTTCAGTCTCGATCAACGATACCTGCACGTTTCCGTGAGGGTCGCGATCCAATGTCAACTGACGAGCCACCCCTTCAGGAAGGCTTGCATACACTTCCGAATTTTCTTTGGAGAGGTGCGCAATGATATATTGACGCTTGTCGGCACGAGGAATAGCGTTGAACTCGTCCTGATGATGTGCAAGAAAATCGTTCAATTCGGAGATTAGCGCCTTGATGGCGGGAATAAATTCGATCAAACCTTCTGGAATCAACACTGTACCGAAGTTATTGCCGTTCTCGGCACGTTTGGCCACAGCAGTTGCTATTTCGGTCACAACATCGTCCAAGGATGATTTTTTGGCTTCAACCTCTTCAGATATCAAACAGATGTTAGGTTGCGTTTGAAGCGCGCATTCCAATGCGATGTGAGATGCGGAACGCCCCATTAGTTTGATAAAGTGCCAGTATTTGCGGGCAGAGTTACAGTCGCGCTGGATGTTTCCGATCACTTCGGAATACACCTTGCAAGCAGTGTCGAAACCGAAAGAAGTTTCGATCATCTCGTTCTTCAAGTCACCGTCGATTGTTTTCGGGCAACCAATCACCTGAACACCGGCATTGATGGCCTTATAGTATTCGGCCAACACACAAGCATTGGTGTTGGAATCGTCGCCACCGATTATCACGAGCGCCTTGATGTCGAGTTTCTTCAGGATTTCCAATCCTTTGTCAAATTGTTCCGCTTTCTCCAATTTTGTGCGCCCTGAACCAATGATATCGAAGCCGCCCGTGTTGCGGTATTCGTCGATAATGTTGCCGGTGAGCTGCATATATTGGTGATCGACCAATCCGCCCGGTCCCATCAAGAAACCATATAGCTTGCTGTCGATATTGAGCTTTTTGATCCCGTCATAAAGTCCGGCAATCACATTGTGTCCACCGGGAGCTTGTCCGCCGGAAAGGATGACACCCACATTGATTGCAGGATACTCCGTGGCTTTCACGCTTTCAACAAACTTCAAGATCGGCATTCCATAGGTGTTCGGGAAAAGCTTTTGAACTTCTTCCTGATCAGCTACAGATTCCGTAGGTTCACCCACCTCCACTTCATTGTTTCCGTATAATGCTTTCGGCATTTTCGGCTGATAAGCCGCTCTTGCTACTTGCAATGCACTTTTTTTCATGAGCTTAATAGTTTTTTATATTGGATATTGAATAAATAGTTATTTCCTTCCAGTTTTGCCACCTTGTTCCCGAACAAGCTGCGCGACATCATTTCCCAGCCGCCGGCTTTTTCTTGGCGGTACTTTTGGCTTTGGAGGTCTTTGCCTCGGCTTTCTTTGCCGGAGTCCTTTTCCCTTTCTTGTCGCTCTCGGGAGTGGCCTTGATGATTTCCATCACCTCCTCGTAAGTAAGCGAAGCGGGTTCTTTTCCCTTCGGAATCTTGTAGTTATTCTTCTGGTGAGTGATGTAAGGGCCATAACGCCCATTTAGTATCTGCAGCTCGGCATCTTCGGTAAATTCTTTGATGAGGCGTTCGCTGTCCTTCTTGCGTTTTTCCAAGATCAACTCGATAGCTTCTTCACTCGTTATGGAATACGGATCGCATCCCTTCGGCAAAGACACGAATTGGCTGTTGTGACGCACGTAAGGGCCAAAACGTCCAATTGCGACAGTCATCACCTTTTCTTCAAACTCACCCAAAGTACGGGGCAAATCGAATAGCCTGAGGGCTTCCTCCAGCGTTATAGTGGAAATGGATTGGTCTTTTTGCAAGCTCGCAAACTGGGGCTTCTCTTCCTCCTCCTGCACGCCGATCTGAACCATAGGCCCAAAACGACCGATTTTCACCGAAATTTGGCGGCCAGATTTCGGATCTACACCAAGCACACGTTCGCCAATTTTATGTTCGGTCTGGGCGTTCATCACCTCGTTCACCACAGGATGGAACAATTTGTAAAAGCCGTCGATAAGTTCCGTCCAATTCTCTTTTCCTTCTGCCACCTCATCAAACCTCTCTTCCAATCTTGCCGTGAAATTATACTTCATAATTTCAGGGAAAAATTCGGTGAGAAAATCGTTGACTACTTCTCCCGTGTCGGTTGGGAAAAGCTTGTTTTTGTCGGCACCAGTTATTTCTGTATTCTTTTCGTCGCGGATGAATCCATTTTTGAGAGTCATCACATTGTATTCCCTCGGTGTACCTTCGATCGTCTTTTTCTCCACGTATTCGCGGTTTTGGATGGTCGAGATAGTGGGTGCATACGTGGAAGGGCGGCCAATTCCGAGTTCCTCCATTTTTTTCACCAATGAGGCCTCGGTGTAACGGGCAGGACGTTGCGAGAAACGTTCTGTGGCCGATGTCTCCGCCATTTCAAGCACCTCCCCTTTGTGCAAGGGAGGTAGCAAGTGGGAATCAGACTCTGGCTGTTCGTCGTCCGAATCCTCCATATACACGTGAAGGAAACCGTCAAACTTGATGACTTCGCCAGCTGCTACAAACGAATAATCGCTGTTGGAGACGGAAATAGTCACGGTCGTTTTCTCCAGCTCCGCATCTGCCATCTGGGAGGCAATCGTGCGCTTCCAAATCAGGTCGTACAACTTTTTCTCCTGCGCGCTCCCGCTCACCGTATGTTCCGACATGTATGTGGGACGGATGGCCTCGTGGGCTTCCTGCGCCCCCTTGCTTTTGGTGGTATAATTGCGAGGGTGGGTATATTTTTCGCCATAACTGGCAATAATTTCAGCTTTCGAAGTATTCAATGCCAACGAAGAAAGGTTCACCGAATCGGTACGCATGTAGGTGATTTTCCCCGATTCGTAGAGGCCTTGAGCCACACGCATGGTCTGCGCCACCGTGAATCCCAATTTACGGGCAGCTTCTTGTTGGAGCGTAGAGGTGGTGAAAGGTGCCGCCGGCGAACGTTTGGTAGGTTTCGTCACCACGCTGTCGATCGTGAAATCTGCCGTTTTGAGTTTCTCCAACAAGGCAAGGGCCTCCTCTTTGGTCTTGAGGCGCTGGGGCAATTCGGCTTTCAGCTCGTAGGTGTTCCCGTTTTCCTGTTTCACAAAAATGGCAACCACACGATAGGCTGCCTCTGTTTGAAATTCCCGGATTTCACGCTCACGCTCTACGATGAGCCGCACAGCTACCGATTGCACACGACCTGCCGAGAGTGCAGGTTTTACCTTCTTCCACAACACGGGAGAAAGCTCAAATCCAACAATCCGGTCCAACACCCGGCGCGCCTGTTGGGCATCCACCAGGTTGAAATTGATTTTCCGGGGATTGTTGATGGCATTCAGTATAGCATCTTTCGTTATCTCGTGAAAAGCGATCCGCTTGGCACGGTCGTCCGTGAGGCCAAGTGTCTCATACAAGTGCCAGGAGATGGCTTCCCCTTCGCGGTCCTCATCGGAAGCAAGCCAAACGACTTCGGCCTCCTTGGCGGCTTTTTTCAATTCCGCAACCAGCTTTTTCTTGTCAGCCGGGACTTCGTATTGAGGCTTATAGCTATTATTGAGGTCGATACCGAAATCTTTTTTCTTCAGATCTCTTATGTGTCCGTAGCTCGAAAGGACATGATAATCTTTACCAAGAAATTTTTCTATTGTCTTAGCCTTCGCTGGTGACTCTACTATGACGAGGTTTTTCTGCATAATTCTTGTTTAGGTCTTATAGGGACGGCTCTAAACATCCAAGTGGCTATAAAACGGCTTAATTTCGGCGCAAAAATAGTGATTTTGTTTGGGGAATTCCGTATAAAAAGATAAAAAAGCGACAAAACAAATATTTTGCCGCTTCTTTTTTCACTTTTTATGGTAATTTCCAATTTTTTATTCAATTATTCTTTCCTTTTAATAATTGGTCGTATAGTTTCGGGCTTTCAATCACCTGCACTCCTTTTTGGAAAATATCATTCTCCTTGTTTATCACCTTGTAAAAAGAGGCTGACTCGAACAAGTCTCTCGCCACTAAGGACTTTATTTGTAAGCCTATCAGATGCTTGGACTTTTCAAACTGCTTTTCGTCAAACTTGATTTTCTCGGCTTCAGCCATTTTGCGCAAGGTGGCGAACATGGGTTCAGTCACCTGAAACGACTGCAAATAAGTCGCTTCTGTGGGGAATTGGGCAAGCAGGTTGTTGCGTCCTTCGTCCACAATCTTCAATGCCAGCTTGTTGATGGTATTGCTGGCATACAAGGCCCGATGGAGGGCGGTGCTGTTCGTTGTGTCGATCGGCACAAAATAGTCGGGCATGATGCCTCCGCCGCCATAGACGGTTCGTCCCGTCACTAAAGTCTTGTACTTTAACGAATCAGGAAAATGAATACTGTCAGCATTGGTCAATTCACCCTTGTTGAAGCGGGAAATCAAGTCCTGATCGTAGGAAGACCGGTCTCCTTTCACGTAAGGTTTTTGGATACATCTG
>ERZ778028.3253-NODE-3253-length-9957-cov-189.212583_pt1 | contig 9957 bp, 9 predicted proteins | sample MGYA00375758_ERZ778028 | MGnify/ENA primary metagenome ERZ778028 (study PRJEB29350, sample SAMN05389828) | bioreactor metagenome | isolation source: Thiocyanate bioreactor | place: South Africa: University of Cape Town | collected 2014-03-17 ... | reverse complement strand
GCGTCATCAGCATCCGCAGGCTTGATGCGCTCGCTTGTTCGGCTGCCGCTTCACTATTCAAATTCATTGTTTCAATTTTCATTTTTCTTGTTCCGATAACGGTAAATGCGCGCGGTTGCAGGGCTTCGATTGAATTTGCATGTGGGCGTCGCCGCAATAGCCCATTGTTACGAGATCAATGCCGATGCCGGTGATGAATATCGGGGAAATGCGGGTGGCTGTGCGTGAGCGGGTCGTGCTGATGCGGATGGCTATGCGGCTCTTTGCCATCCCACGTAAAGTCATGGCTATGCTGGTGGTGTGCATCGTGGCTGTGTCCATGTGCATGCGATATCAACACATGGGTATGCGCATGCGCGTGCGTCTCCGTCAGATGCAGCCATATGCCGGCGCCCATCAGTGCTGCCGCCACCCAAAACACCGGGTCCGGCGTTTCGCCCAGCATCAGTAGCGCAATGGCGGCCCCGGCAAAGGGTGCGACCGAAAAGTAGGCGCCGGTCCGGGCGGTGCCGAGATGGCGCAGCGCCAACACGAACAACACCAGGCTAAGGCCGTATCCGCTAAAGCCGACCACGCCGGCGATCAACGCCGTGCTCGCTTCAGGCCACGGCAAACCCAGCACCAGCGCAATCGACAAGTTGACCGAGCCCGCCACCAGGCCCTTGATTCCCGCGATTTGTACCGCATCGCTGGCCGATACCTTGCGGGTGAGATTGTTGTCAATGGCCCAGCACAGACACGCCGCGACAATGGCAAGCGCTCCCCATGGCACGCCGAGCGCGGGACGTTGCTGCCACGACAAGAGGACGCCGGCAGCCACGATCAAGACCATGCCCAGAAAAATACGCCGGTCGAAGTTCTCCTTGAAGACGAACCAGGCCAATAGCGCCGTCAATACGCCTTCCATATTCAGCAGCAGCGAGGCGGACGATGCGGGGGTCAGCGTTAAACCGAACATCAGCAACACCGGCCCTGCGATGCCTCCGGTCAGAATGGCGCCGCCCAGCCACGGCAGATCCTGCCGGGTCAGGCGGGCGCTCGTCGGCTGCTGGCCGCGGGCTGCCAGCGCACGCAGCGTGTACCAAATCAGCAAGCCAAGGCCGCTGCCCAGGTAGAGCAAGCCGGCGAGCATGACCGGGGCCGCTTGCCCAATCAGCGCTTTGGCAAATGGTGTGCTGGCGCCAAACAGCGCGGCGGCCAGCAAGGCATAGATCACCCCTTTATGCATGGATATTCACACGGATTAATTTGAATGAGCCACTCGCCTCTGGGAGAAAATGCCGCACTGGTTTTTGAGCGCGCACCCTGGAGAAGCACGGTCACATCCTCATTCATGGCTGTGCCCGTGGCCAGCTTGGGCGCCATTCTCATTGGATCCGGATTGTTCACATCCAGCGAGCGTAGCCGCGAAACAGACTATCAAAAAAGTGCTGGCGAGCGTTTTGAGCGTTTTCATTTGGATATTCTTTCAAGAGGTTTAGCAGATCGGGGGCGGTGAAGGGCGCTGCGATACGCACCGCAGCGCCCTTCATTCACAGCATTTTTTTGATTTCGGTGTAGTCACCGCGGGTGCGCAGGATGACCGTCACGCTTGACTGGCCACGGTTGCGCCAATACCAGCCATGATTACCCGTGAACGCTGCCTCCAGCACGCCTGCATCGGAAGAAACCGCGCGGCCCTTTTCGTAGCTGATCGATTTGCCTGGTGCATCACCATGGGTATCGAAGTTGACCTCACCGCCCTCGACCACCCAAGCGTATTGAGCCTTTGCGCCTTGAGCCATCTTCAACTTGATTTCCTTCCCTTCGCCCGGAGCCAAGGTGAGAGGCATCTCGTCACGCCATGCAATCTTGGGCGCAGCAGCTTGAGCGGACGCCTTCGGGGCAGCAGCCACAGCGGCCGTAACCGGAATTCCTGCCGCACTGGCTGTAGCCATGCCAAGCGTTCCGGCTGCGGGCGACTGTGCTGCCGGCGCGGCGGCGGCAGCATCGGCCGCGGCCTCTGCCGCCAGCTGTTGCTTGATGTCACCCATTTCAGTCAGACGCAGGGCCCGACCGGCCCCGGTGGGATCGATGCCGTATTCAGCCGGAAGAACGACGACAACCAGGAGAACCAGCGCCGAAATGGCGGCCAGGATGGTGGAGCGCAAGAGCTGCTTTGAAGAGGGCAATTCTGCGCGTATGGGGGTATCACTGTTGTACATGTTGAATATTCCTATGGTTGTTCGTTCAGGCTACAAAATAGCCGGTCAGTTGGAGGCCCACCAGCACAAAGCCGGCGGACATCATCGCGACGTTGGCGGTGTAGGCGTTGCGGACAAAGCTGGCCGTTCGCCGCCAGTAACTCATGCCGATCAGGATGACTGCCAATGCCAGCAGCTGGCCGATCTCCACGCCCACGTTGAAGGCGAGCAGGTTGGGTACCAGGCCGGTGGGCGAGATCTCATATTCAAGAATCTTGGTCGCCAGGCCAAAGCCGTGGAACAGGCCAAACACCAGGGTTGCAATCCGGGTGTTTGGCTGGAAGCCCAGCCAGCGCTGGAAGGCACCGAGGTTGTCCAGCGCCTTGTATACAACCGACAGGCCAATGATCGCGTCGATCAGGTAACTGTTGATCCCGACGTTGAAGTAGACGCCGAGGATCATCGTGGTGGAGTGACCCAGCGCGAACAGGCTGACATAGATGCCGATGTGAGAGGGTCGGTACAGGAAAAAGATCACACCGAAGAGAAACAGGAGGTGATCGTAACCCGTCATCATGTGCTTGGCGCCCAGGTACATGAAGGGCAGCAGGTTGACGCCCGAAATTTCCTGGATGTAACCCTTGTCACCCGCGGTGACTGCGTGAGCGAACGCGCTGCTCGCGATCAAGCTGAGCAACAAGATGCAGATGAAAGCCAGCCAGCGGGAACGCAACGCATCCCCGATCCATTGCTGCGTAAGAGGCATTGCAAATGTTCTAGTCATGACCCAACTCCCAAATCAGGTGCGCGTCGACGAGCAGGCCGTAATAAGCCTGAAGGGCGGCGGCCTGCGCTTGCAGCGCATTGTTCATCGCTGCGGTCGCCTGACGACGCGCCAGCAGCATGGCCTGCAAGTCCGCTTCGCCAAGCGCATAGGCCCGCTGCATGAGCGCGGCATTCTCCTGCATGGCCGCCGCGCCTTCATTGGTGATTTGCAGACTGTCGTAGGCACCCCGCGCAGTTGCGACCGCGCTCGCGATCGCTGTCTCAAGTTCACGCTGTTTGAATTCGACCTCCCGGCGCGAAACCTCCACCGCTGCAATCGCCCTGGCATTGCGCGCGTCACGCGCACCCCCGGGGATCGGAACGCTGAGCATGACGCCATAAATACGTTCGTTTCCACCGACCTCCGAGGCCGTATAGCCCCCCAGCGTCGGATCGGGGATCTTGTCCGCACGCGCGCGTTCTGCATGAGCCTGAGCCATCTGCATGTGCGCCTGGATGACCTTCAATTCGTCGCTTTGAGCCAGGATACGGTCGCGCCATGCCGCTGCATCCTCCCCGATCAGCAATGGTGCGGGCAATGCCATGACTTGACGCTGCACCCCGGGAAAGCGCGTGGATAGGCGCGCCCAGGCTGTGGTGGCCTGCGTCTTGGCATCGTTGTCCAGCCGTCTTTGCTCGGCCAATTCGGCGCGGGCGATGCTCATCTCCAGCTTCGATGCGTCGCCTGCACGGACACGCTTGTCGACCGTGTCCAAACTGGCTCGCATTGACTGCACACTGCTCTCAGCCAACTCGCGGGCACGTTCTGCCGCCAGCCAGCCCACCCACAAGGCCATCAGTTCACGTGCCGATTCGTGCAGTGCCTCGCCATAGCGCGCCTGGGACGCTTCGACAGTTGCCTTGCCGAGTTTGCGATCGGCCGCAGCCTTACCGGAAAGCCGGATGGCCCGCTCGATGCCCACGTTCCATTCGTTGTAACGGGGGCCGTTGTCCAGTTTTCGCTGTTGTCCCGATGCACGTGCAGTCCATTCATAGGGGGATTTATCCAGGATGCCCGCCTCTTGCAGCGCCACGTCCAGGCCAGCGCGCGCGGCGGCGACGCCGGGGTCCTGTTCGAGCAGCGGGCGAGCAATTTCGGCTGGCAAGAGCCCCGGCGGATTCACCGGTTCCATCGCCTGCGCGGTGGCAGAGATCGTCAGCAGGCCGGCCAATAGGATTCGAATCATCATGTGATCTCTCCCGTTTCGGCGACCGTCGTCACCCAATAGCGCAACCCTGCGCCGGAGAATTGCTGGCGAATGGCGTCAAGCAGCGCCGCTTGGTTGGCTGCAGCAAAAATCACCTGAATCTTGGTGGCGCGTGCGCGACCCAGCACCTGCTCCGTTTGATCCAGATCTTCGTGAGCCATGCCGTGCGCGGCAGTAGCCGTGCTGGTGAAAAACGTTACGTTAGGTGACAGGAGCAGCAGATCGAGCATTTTTTCCTCGACCGCTGGCGGGCAAATCAGTGTTAAGCAAAGTTCAGACATGGGGAACCTCTCGTTTTGGGAAAGCGAAACGTAAATACAGGATGGGGAGCAGCATCAGCGTCAGCACCGTGGCGGTGATCAGGCCACCAATGACAACGATGGCCAGTGGACGCTGGATTTCAGAGCCCGGCCCAGTCGCGAACAGCAAAGGGATCAGGCCGAATGCCGTGATGGAGGCAGTCATCAGCACCGGGCGCAAGCGTCGCTTGGCACCCTGAACGACGACTTCGGCCAGTTTCATCCCTTCGCTTTGCAGCTGATTGAAATAGCTGACCAGCACCACCCCGTTGAGGACCGCGATGCCGAGCAGCGCGATGAAGCCGACCGAAGCCGGCACCGACAGGTATTCGCCGGTCACCCACAAGGCGACGATGCCGCCGACCAGCGCGAAGGGGACATTGCTCAGAATCAGCAAGGCCTGACGCACCGAGCGGAAGGTCGAGAACAGCAGGACGAAGACCAGTCCGAGTGCGACCGGCACCACCACCGTCAAACGCGCGGCCGCGCGCTGCTGGTTCTCGAACTGTCCGCCCCAGGCAATGCGGTAGCCGGTCGGCAGCGGCACTTTCTGGGCGACGAGCGCACGAGCCTCTTCGACGAAGCCCACCAGATCGCGGCCGCCGACGTTGGCGATGACCACGCTGTAGCGGCTACCCATTTCGCGATCGATCTTGACCGGCCCCGCCGCACGTTCCAATTTTGCGACGCTGGCCAAGGGCACCGTGCTGCCGTCCTGGGTCGTGATCCGCATGGCGCCGAACTCGGCCGGCGACATGCGAACCGCCTCGGTACCGCGCAATACGATGGGTGTGCGGCGGTTGCCTTCGATCACGATTCCGGCCCGCTGCCCCTCGATCTGGGTACGCAGCGCATCCTGGATCTCTTCGACGCTCAAGCCGAGCCGACCGGCCTGCAAGCGGTCCACCGCGACCCGCAAATACTGCACGCCGTCGTTCTGGACGGTGTAGACGTCCTCATTGCCCGGAACTGTCTTGAGCAGCGCTTCGACCTGGCTCGCGTACTGATTGAGCTTGTCGAGATCGGGACCGAATATCTTCACCGCCAGATCGCCGCGCACGCCGATGATCATTTCCGACACGCGCATTTCAATCGGTTGGGTGAAGCTGTACGAGATGCCGGGCATCGGGTCGAGCACTTTGCGTATCTCGTCCAACAGCGCTTCCTTGCTCTTCATCCGCCATTCATCTCGCGGCTTCAGCTGCAAATAGGTGTCAGTCTGGTTCAGTCCCATCGGGTCGAGGCCGATTTCGTCGGAACCCGCGCGCGCCACGATGCCGGTCACTTCCGGAATGGCTTTCATGAGGGCCTGATGAATCTTCATATCGAGCGCGGCGCTTTGCTCCAGACTGACCGAAGGCAATTTCTCGATGCCGACGATCAGATCGCCTTCGTCCATCGTCGGCATGAAGGTCTTGCCGACCTGGGTGTAGACCACACCCGCCCCCACCAGCATCGCCACCGCCACGCCGACGACAATCCCCTGCCGGCGCATGCCCCAGGCAAGCGCCGGCTCATAGAGCGCCAGCAGCTTGCGCGGCAGCCACGGGTCTTCATGTTTGACCTCGCGCAGCAGATAGGACGCCAGCACCGGGATGACGGTCAGCGACAACAGCAGGGAGCCGGCCAGGGCGAACACGATGGTGAGCGCCACCGGCACAAAGAATTTCCCTTCGAGGTCCTGTAACGTCAGCAGCGGTAGAAACACGGTAATGATGATCAATATCCCGGACGTCACCGGCACCGCGACCTCGCGCACCGCGCGATAGACCGTATGCAGCCGCGGCAGCTTGCCGGCCGTGGGATCGGTCGCCAGGCGCTGCACGATGTTTTCGACCACCACCACGGCGGCATCGAGCAGCATGCCGATGGCGATGGCCAGGCCGCCCAGACTCATCAGGTTGGCCGACATGCCGAAGCCGCGCATCAGGATGAAGGTAATCAATGCCGCCAGGGGCAGCACCAGCGCCACGGTCACGGCCGCCCGAACATTGCCCAGGAACAGCCCGAGCAAAATGATGACCAGCACCGTCGCTTCGAGCAGCGCGTTGGATACCGCACCGACCGCCTTGTCGACGAGGGAGGCGCGATCGTAGAAAACGTCGAGCTTCACGCCTTTCGGCAACGTCGGTTGCAGTTCATCCAGTTTCTTCTGCACGCCTTCAACGACTTGTTGCGCATTGGCACCCGCCAGTCCGAGCACCAGACCCTGAACGGCTTCCCCCTTGCCGTCTTGTGTCACCACCCCATAGCGCGTAACGGTGCCGATCTTGACCTCGGCCAGATTACCGACGCGGACCGGAGCACCCTCCTTCATCGTCACCACGATCGCACGCAGGTCGTCCAGATTCGTAATGCTGCCCTCGCTGCGCACCAGCAACACTTCGTCGCCTTCGCCGAGCCGGCCGGCGCCGTCGTTGCGGTTGTTGGCGTCAATCGCCTCCCTGAGCTGCGTCATGGTCACGCCGCTGGCGGCCATTTTGAGCTGATCGGGCACCACCTCGAAGGCGCGTACCACCCCGCCCAGCGCATTGACGTCGGCCACGCCGGGCACCGTGCGCAGTGCCGGTCGGATCACCCAATCGAGCAGGCTGCGCCGTTCGGCCAAAGACATTCCCTCGGCTTCGACGGTGAACATGAACATTTCTCCCAGCGGGGTGGTGACCGGCGCCATGCCGCCAGATATGCCGGCCGGCAAACTCTCCGTCAGACCGCCCAGGCGTTCGCTCACCTGCTGGCGCGCCCAATAGCGGTCGGTGCCATCCTCGAAATCAATGGTGACGTCGACCAGGCCGTACTTGGTGATCGAGCGCAGGATCTTGGTTTTCGGGATGCCGAGCATTTCCACTTCGATCGGCACCGCGATGCGGCTTTCGACTTCCTCCGGCGTCATGCCGGGAGCCTTCATGATGATTTTGACCTGGGTGCTCGACACATCGGGGAATGCGTCAATCGGCAACCCGAGATAAGCCATCCATCCCGCGCCGGCAACAATCAGCGTCGCCAGCAGGACGAACAGGCGTTGAGATAATGAAAACTGAACGAGGCGGGCAAGCATTACTTGCTCTCCTTCGCATCGAGCCAGGCGCCCTTGAGCGCGACCACGCCAGAAACGGCGATCAGTTCGCCGGCCTTGACCGGGCCTTGCACGCGCACGCGCTGCCCGGCGCTGGCGGTGACCTTCACCGGTCTGGCTTCAAAGCCGGCGGGAGTGCGGACGAACACATACGCCTGCTTGCCGTCGTGGGCCACGGCGGACAGCGGCACATCCCAGCTGTCCTGGGTGGCCGCCTGAGTGGTTACGATAGGTAGCTCGACCGTCACGAACTCGCCAGGCCGAACCAGGCCGGTCTTGCCCTCGACCGCCGCCCGCAGCACCACCGTCTGACTGCCGGACGACACGGTCGGGCTGGTGCTCAAGATGCGCGCCCTGACGTCCCGGCCTTGCACCTTGACCATCGCTCCGGCCTGCCAGTTCGTACTTTCCGACACCGGAAGCTGAATATCCAGCCACAGGGAATCGATTTGGGCCACATGCAGCAAAGCGGTCGCGGCTTCGACCCGCTGACCAGGCTTGACCGCAATCTCGGTCACGATCCCGGCCTGCGTCGCGGCCAGCGTGATGCTGTCCTGCGGCTTGCCGGAAGCCGCAATGCGCGCGATCGTCGCGGCCGACATGCCGCTCAGACGCAACCCCGCCTTGGCCTGGTTGAGCGTCGCCTCGGCTTCACTCAAGCCAGCCTGCGCCTCTTGCACCCGCCGTTGCGGGATGATGCCCTCCTTGAATAAGGCTTCCTCGCGCCGCGCCGCTTGCCGTGCAAGCGTGGCACGGGCGCTGGCTTGCAGCAACTGCAATTGCAACTGGCCGAGTTCCGGGCTGGCAATGCGTACCAGCGGCGTGCCTGAACGCACGGCCTGGTTCTGCTGAACCAGCAATTGCGCTACCAGGCCGGCCACCGGCGAGCTGATCACCTGTTCCGCTGTGGGCGGCACGACGACCTGCGCAGGGAAACTTACCTTGACCGCGCCTGCCTGGCTCTGTAATGGCATGGTTTGAATGCCCAGCGCCTGAATCTGACTGTTGGGAACGGCAAACCGGACTGACTGATCAGCTGCCTGAGCGGTGGACGCGAGAAGACACAGCGTCGCCACTGTCCATGCACTGAGCGGGATGCGGGGGGGTGTTTTTTTCATAGTGAACCTCGACTGGCGCCTGACGGCGCAATAAACGTGAGTACATCGCTCAAGACGACGCGGAAAAATTTTGCTGAACGACCGTGCGCCATGTGGGGTTGCCCCCAGGCAGACGGCATTGGTCTTGGTCAAAGCGGTTTGGGTGCATGCGCCCTCACTGCCAGGGGCAGCGCAAACAAGAACGCGGATAGCGTGATCGCCTGGTTTTCCCCGTAACGAAGAACACCAGCGTGCGACAGGAGAACACGGCCTAAAGCCGCGTTAGAGCAAGCGCTCGCCGGTTCAGGCGCGCGCTAGAGGGGGACGGTCGAGAAGCGGGGGGGTGTGGGACAAAAAGGCCGCAGGCGGATACAGAATCGGGCCGCCGGACAAGGCTATATCCAGCGTGAGGCTGGATTCCATCAGGATGGAGGAGAAGACAGGATGGTAGTGGCCATGATGTCCGTCCTCGTTGTGATCCTGATTATTCGTGCCACCAGAAGAGTCGTGATCTGGATCAGCGCTTTCATGATGATCATGATCATGGGTATGAAAGCCCGAGGTGGTCACGTCCTTCCCCACGTACCCATGCAGCCCCGCCGCCGCCGCCCAGGCGAACTGGAGCGGGACGATGAGCATGATGATCAGGGCGATGAGGCGACGCATGGCGCGCATTCTACAGAAATTACCCTATCCACCAAGGGTTCGTTCATACCGTCGACACGCTTATGAGCAGACACCCGGTTTGCGAGGTCTACTGGTGCTTGCAGGGCAGACGGATGCAAAAGTGCTGCTATCCGCTGAGGAACGGACGTACGGTGATCAAGACATGAACGGCTGCAACGGGTCGGGTTCCGCCGTCCAAACGAGGGAAAGCGGTTGGTCAGGAGAGAGAGGCGAGCCAACGACCGGTCTTGCGAGTACAGCGGACGCGGTCAATCGAAAGGCTGATGTCGCCTTTGGCCGATCAACAGAAGTACGTGCCGATTTCACAGCTGGCAGCTTACAGTCCTACACCGGCCGCCCAGTAACGCATTTCCCCACTCAGCCAGTGACGACCGATTGGCCGACTAGAGCCGCTCGCAACCGCTTTACACGAGATGATGTCTCGTCAGCTGATACACCGCAAAGATGGATTCCATCGATTAGGCGTGTGGCCTTGAGGGGTAACGATGCAGCGCCAAATTTCACGCTGCAAGAATTTGGAATTCGGTTGCCATGACAATGGGCCGCACGTGGCGATTCTCCCGGCGCATTTCCACTATCCCA
>ERZ778028.3243-NODE-3243-length-10005-cov-3.500201_pt1 | contig 10005 bp, 9 predicted proteins | sample MGYA00375758_ERZ778028 | MGnify/ENA primary metagenome ERZ778028 (study PRJEB29350, sample SAMN05389828) | bioreactor metagenome | isolation source: Thiocyanate bioreactor | place: South Africa: University of Cape Town | collected 2014-03-17 ... | reverse complement strand
GGTTATGGGGGAAGCGGTCATCCATCCAGACCGCTCGCTCGCTATTAATCCGGGGCAAGTCTTTGGAGAACTTGAAGGAATTCAAACACGAGATCCTGCTTTTGGGATGGAGGCAATTTGGATAACCGAGCCGCAAAAAGAACAAGCACATACGCTCGGATATACGGTGGTTGATGTATCAACCGTGGTTGCTACCCACTTAAGCCAAATACTGGAGCGAAATAGTCAACAATTATTAGGATATGAGGAAACACAACAGCTCCTCGATAAATTAAGTATTACCTCACCGAAGTTAGTTAAAGAATTAGTACCAGATAATTTATCGCTGGGCGCAGTAAACAAGGTATTGCAAGGATTACTGGCCGAACATATTCCGTTGACTGATACGCGTACCATCGTTGAAACTTTAGCCGAAATAGCACCCAAAACAAAAGATACTGAATTTTTAATCAGTCAGGTGCGTATTTCATTATCACGATTAATCACCCAAAAAATTAGTGGGGTGCATGAAGAGTTGCCCATCATTACTTTAAAACCAGAACTTGAGCAACTTTTGCAGAGTACACTACAAAACAATGCGACAGGAAACATTAGCTTAGAACCAGGAATGGCTGATCGCATGCAACAATCATTACTGCAATTGGCACAACAACAACGCGCAAAACATGAAAGTCCGATATTGGTCGTACAGCCAGGGATTCGCACCGTATTATCGCGTTTTGCGCGAAGTGTCTCACAAGATTTCCATGTTTTGTCTTATCAAGAGATTCCAGATAACAAACAAATAAGGATTATTGGCACTGTAGGGTAACTACGTTAAAGTAGTTTTTTACTCGTGGTTTAAGATGTTTAACGGAAGAAGGGTTGGATGTACCAGCTCGTAAGAAGCAGGGGGAGCTTTATGAAATTACAACGGTTTGTTGCCGCAGATACACGTGCAGCAATGCAACAAATAAAAATGGCGCTTGGGACAGAGGCAGTGATCTTGTCAAGTACCGAAGTAGAAGGTGGAGTGGAGATAGTCGCCGCCGTTGATTATGATGAGACGGTGCTTTCAACCGATGCTGCAGTCGCTTGTGCTGAACCTCCTAGTAAAGTGGATAAACAGGTTAATCAAACACCTCTGGATGATTTGCGTTTAGAAATACAAACATTGCGAGGCATGCTCGAAGCACAACTTCGAGGTGGTGCAGTGAGCTCGGCTGCTACCGAGCCACTTCATAATGTACTTTTACAAAAATTGTTATACATGGGGGTGAGTCCTACCACTGCCTCTGCATGGATCAAGCAAGTCCGGCCTGAGCTAAATCAACAACGCGCTTGGCAAACCGTATTGACCCATATCACGGAGCAATTACCGATTCGCGATACACGTCGCATAGAGGAGGGTGGGGTTTATGCTTTTCTTGGGCCTACGGGGGTTGGGAAAACAACCACCTTGGCCAAAATTGGCGCGCGTTTTGCGTTACGATACGGTCCAGATAAACTTGGAATGGTCACTATGGATACCTATCGCATGGCAGCCCAAGAGCAACTGATGCTTTATGGTAAAATTTTGGGCGTGCAAGTGTGCATGGCCCAGGATGAAGTATCGCTTACCCGAGTGCTGCGGCAACTCAGTGATAAAAAATTAATATTAATCGATACGGCGGGCATGAACCCTTCAGATGAACGGGTGGTGCGGCAAATGCAAATTTTAGGCACGCATCTGCAATCTATTTCTAAAGTATTGGTATTACCGGCAACAAGCCATTATCAAGTACTGATTGATGCGATTCATCGATATGAGACAAATTACGTTGATCAATGCATTCTCACTAAGCTGGATGAAGCACAAGCAATTGGCGGCGCTTTAAGCGCGGTCATTGAGACGGGTTTGCGGGTTAGTTATATTACCCATGGGCAGAAAGTGCCTGAAGATATAAAAATGGCAACGCGTCATCAATTGGTTGAACTCTTTGCGCAACAAGAACAGAAGTTATTTCCCACCGATATTCCCTATTCATCGCTTCGGGACCAGCAATCCATTAAGGCTCGCTATTCGGTTGGGAGAGAATATTATGCTGAAAGTTGATGATTATTTAAGTGATCAGGCTGCGGGATTACGCCACATAGCTCAGCTTAAACCCTTAAAGATTATTGCCATCACGGCAGGTAAGGGTGGGGTGGGGAAAAGTAATGTCTCGGTAAATCTTGCGGTGCAATTAGCGAAAAATCATCGCGTAATGCTCTTGGATGCGGATATTGGTCTGGGAAATATTGATATCATGCTGGGACTGGCTACCCGATATAATTTGTCGCATGTACTTCATGGCGAATGTGATCTTAATGAGATTGTGCTGCAAGGACCTCATGACCTACAAATTATTCCCGCAGCTTCGGGTACTGAATTCATGACTGAATTGACTTTAAAACAAAACATGCCTGTTTTAGATGCCTTTGCTGAATTAACTATGGGCCTTGATTATCTAATCATTGATACTGCGGCAGGGATTTCAGATGGAGTCTTAAATTTTACGCGCGCAGCTCAAGAATTAATTGTTGTAGTCTGTGATGAGCCAACCTCCATCACCGATGCCTATGCGGTCATTAAAGTGATGAGCAAGCGTTTTAATTATCGGAACTTCCATATTGTTGCCAATATGGTCCGAAAAGAGCGCGATGGTCATGATTTATTTAACAAATTATCGCGAGTTTCTGAGCAATTTCTTCAGGTTAGGCTAGACTATTTAGGTATGATACCGTTCGACGAACACATTCATAAAGCGGTAAAAAGTCAGAAACCGGTATTATTGGCCTATCCGGAGTCACAAGCTGCGCAGTCACTACGGGAGCTTGCTTATGAGGTGTCGCGTTGGCCGTATGCATCCTCCTTGGGAGGCGCTGCTAATTTCTTTTTAGAGCGTTTAGTTATGGATGAGTTATAAGACATTCACAAAGTTGTGCAGGTAAATAAGGAGATTATGGTGGATGCTTTGGCTGCTTATAGCAAAGTGAATCGGCAAATCCAGGAAACGCTGGTAAAAAATCATGCTTTGTTGGTAAAGCGCATTGCCCATCATTTATTAGGTCGTTTACCACAAAGCGTTCAACTTGATGATTTAATTCAAGCGGGTATGCTCGGTCTTTTGGAAGCAACACGGCATTATGATTCCACTAAAGGCGCATCCTTTGAGACCTATGCGGGAATACGAATTCGTGGATATATGCTTGATGAGATTCGCAGAAATGATTGGGTACCCCGCTCAGTTTACCGTAATTCAAGAATGATTTCCGAAGCAGTGCGTGATTTGGAGCATTGTTTAGGTCGAGAAGCTAAAGATGTTGAGATAGCTGCAAAATTGGGTATTTCGTTAAATGAATATCATGAAATGCTTCAAGATTCAGTAGGAAGCCATCTCTATGGTTTTGATGATTTAGGAGTCACGGACGACTCTTTATACGGGGAAGAGGGAAAAAATTCCGATGAGCCTCATCTAAATGCTTTTCGCAATGATTTAATGAATCATTTAAGTGAGGTGATTAAAAGTTTACCCAAAAAAGAACAATTAGTGCTGTCACTGTATTATGAGCATGACTTGAATCTTAAGGAAATTGGGGAGGTGCTAGGAGTGAGTGAGTCCAGGATTTCACAAATTCTTAGTCAGGCAACTCATCGTGTTAAATCACGATTACCGGAATAAAAAAAGGTATGGATGCATTAACTTTTTTAGGACTTATAGTAAGTTTTGGGGCAATTATCTTCGGGCAGGTGTTAGAAGGTGGGACAATTAGTTCTTTACTTAATATGTCCGCATTTTTAATCGTTCTTGGTGGCACCATTGGCGCTGTATTATTACAAACATCCCGTCCTATTTTTGCCCGTGCATTACGCATTTTGCCTTGGATTTTTAAACCGCCGCAACTCGACTTTGAAGCTGGGCGCACACGTATGTTTGAATTGGCGCGTAAAGCACGACAAATGGGTATGCTTTCGTTGGAAAACCATCTTGAAACGGAAAAGTCACCGCTTTTAAACAAAGGCTTGGAGCTCTTAGTCATCGGGGTTGATAAACAAACCATTCGCCAGGTGTTAGAGGCAGAGGTTGACCGATTGGAAGCAAATGATCTAAGAGCCGCTCATGTGTATGAAAGTATGGGAGGTTATTCTCCTACTATTGGTATTTTGGGCGCAGTTTTAGGTTTGATTCAAGTCATGCGTCACTTAGCTGAACCCAGTGAGTTAGGTATTGGTATCGCTGTGGCCTTTGTGGCTACGGTTTATGGAGTAGGTTTGGCAAATCTTATATTCTTGCCTATAGCCAATAAACTAAGGACCTGCATTGCACGTCAAGTTCATTTTAACGAGATGATTGTTGAAGGCTTGGTTGCTATCGCAGCAAGCGAAAGTCCTGGTATTCTTTTACTTCGGCTAAATAATTTCGGCCAACTACTGCAGAAGAAAGATGAGATCAAGAAAACGGAAAGTTGAGGAGCATGTAGATCACCATCGCTGGGTCATATCTTATGCCGATTTTATTACCTTATTGTTTGCATTTTTTGTCGTGATGTATGCAATTTCCTCGCTGAATAATACTAAGTACAAGTCCTTGTCCGAAGGTATGAAAACAGCATTTAATAAAAAAGACAAAGAAAATAAAGAACAGTCAATTGAAGATCAAAATGATGGACCCCATACCAAAAAAGTTCAAGGAAAATTTCAAGATGGATTAGATGAAATCAATCAATCATTATCGGAATTAGAGGATGCAAATTATAAAATAGATCGCCAGGAAGGATGGATCGAGTTAGATGTTAAATCTGGAGCGTTGTTTGAATCCGGAACGGCAACATTAAAGGGCGATGCGTTGATCAAACTCATGCAACTTGCGGCAAAATTGAAAAAATCTCATGCTATTGTTTCGATAGAAGGGTATACTGACAACATGCCAATTGAAACCCCAGAGTTTCCATCCAATTGGGAATTATCGGCTACACGAGCAGCGGCAGTCGGACGAGTTTTGAATACTTATGGTGTTGCCTCCAATCGAATTATGGTTACAGGTTATGGCGAGCAGTACCCTATTGCTGATAATGTTACCGAGGTGGGGAAGGCTTTAAATCGGCGAGTCAATATTATTATTGCCGCAAACAGGAAAACCAAGCGTCTATTAAATCCCGGAGTGGAACAACAGGCGCATAGTGTTGTTGTTGGAGATAAGGAAATAAAATGATTAATAGTATAATTGTAAGTGTTAACGTTGCATTGTTTGTTTTGATTGGTAATTATTTATGGACACTCTGCAAGAAAATAAATGACTTGGGGCAACGCCTCGAGGGTCTTGCAAAATCGACTGAACAGCTTAGTAAAGATCATCCTGTGCTTATTCATGCAGATATTCTGTTTTCCAAGCAACTCAAAGAAATTAATGAACAACTTGTGAGTATGGATAATCAAATACAAACTTTAGAAAATAAACGCGATAATGATGGTGGTTATCAGCATGCCATAAAAATTCTGGAAATGGGCGGTAATCGCGATGAAATCGTTGATAGTTGCCACCTTTCTCCAGCTGAAGCGGAATTTTTAATGAATTTACAGTCCTACCGCGCCGCAATGAAAAATCAAAAACTCGGTGAAACAATCTGATACACCGTATTTCCTGCATTTTATTAACCGCGCTTAAGGCGCGGTTTGACTTTCTTGAAGCCTTATCTTCCATCCTTGTCATCAAAAGTGTTTGCTGCTAACATCGATTTCTAAAAATTTTATCATTGTTATTAATAATTTAAGGATTAAATCTATGCGCTCAGGAATAGCTCTTGCCGGTGTAATTGGCGCTTGTCTTTACGCCTCGTTATCCCATGCGGGTGAGTCAGGGATAAGTTCCTACACGTCCCCAGTTTTACGCTCCGTAGTTACCTTGTTAGGTGGGTATGCCAATATTAATGCGGGAACAAGACAAACGTTTTTGGGTGATGATGATAACGTATTTATCTATCGCACCTCAGGGGGTGGTGAGAGTACTGGTTTTATAGGTGGTTTCCTCGGATATGAGCATGATTTACCCTGGTATAATTTGTTTGGCCAATTAGGGTTTGAATATGTTTATTACGGACCTGTAACTCCAGGTGGTCAGCATACTGTAGGAATCGAACCTGAGACCTCGACACTTTATCATTTCAAATATCGTTTTCAGGCACAGCAGTTTCTCGCATCAATGAAGCTTCTAACAACAACTTACGAGCGGTTTCATCCTTATTTTTCTCTGGGCTTAGGTACTTCAGTAAATAATATGGGACGATTTACCGCAATCACGCAAGAAACAGGAAGCATCAATCTAACTGCAAGTTATAAGGCACGCAGCTCTACCCAATTTGGTTATGCTGTGGGCTTGGGTGTTGAAAGCGATGTTTATCAGCACGTACGCGTGGGAATAGGCTACCGCTTTAGTGGTTTTGGTGATGTATCGTTAAAAGACCCACGGCTTGCAGTTAATGGCCAAGCATTACCGGTACCCTTTCGTTTAGGGGTAAACAACGCGTATGCAAATCAATTTATCGCTCATATAAGTTACGTCATTTAATTTGATGGAAAAGGATTTCAATGAAAACAAATTTTACGAACATCACTCTATTGTTGGTATTAGGATTAGGTTCGACAGCAGTGTCAGCGGGCTCCAATTTTACAATCTATCCTAAAGTAGGCACGACCTTACCTACTACGGTAAATAGCGGTAGTTCGGTATCCGCTTATTATACAATAACGAACAACACCTATACGAGTCGTGTGGGTTACCAAATTGTAGGTCTTCCCAATACAGTGACGCAAAACACCGCAAGTGGAAACTGCCCAAGCCCCGTGACCCTGGGCCCCCGTGCAAGTTGTACCTTACAATTAGATATTAACGGTGCTGTGTCAGCAAATTTTGCGCTGTGCAAAGGTAATAATTGTACTGAAGCTGCAGCGCCACTCAATGTCGTGCTCGCTTCATTGAACCCTCCGTTTTTAGTTGGCGGTCAATATCAGGAGGCTGCAGGCTTTGCTCCATTGATAGCACGTAGCGCAGATTTTGGTGCAACTTGGTCTTATACGCTTACCGGAAATTCTTTAGTATATCCACCCGCATTAGTCCCACAGCATACGCACTTGATCCCAGCCCCAGTACTGCAAGCTTCCAGTTGTACCGGTAATACCTGCGTGATGGTTGGTAATAGCAATAGTACTGCGCCATTAGCCGCAACCAGTACCGATGGCGGTCTGACATGGCGTTATTCGATAACGGCCACGACCCCTGCAGCACCCGCAGGATTTGTTACAGGGTATCTTATGGACGTGTATTGTTCTCGCACCTTATGTGTGGCTAGTGGCCAATATAATAACGGAAGCTCAGATTATCCGCTTGTAGTAGCCAGTAATGATAGTGGCTTAACCTGGTCTTACGTGATGAATGCTAATACGCCTTCATTACCTGCTAGTTATGTTACCTCTAATGGGATGAGGGGTGTGAATTGCAATGGTACCCAATGCATAGCGGTCGGACAATATTCCACTTCAGGTGGTAATGGTCCTTTAATCGCTGTTAGTGGTAATGGTTTTAGTTGGACCTATTCCATGTATTTAGGTGCTCCTGGAACAACACTACCTAGTGATTACTTGAATAACGGGAATTTTATAAAAGGAAACCATGCTGGTGTTAACTTTTTAGCAGCAGGCAATTATCAAAATTTAGACAGTGGCTCTGGAATGACTTTTTATTATCCTTGGATTGCCCTAAGTCAGGATAATGGATTAACGTGGAGCTTTCCTTTAAGCAGCTCGACGGCATCAACTATTACCGATTATGCTGATAATGGCATGTTTAACGCTCTAAGTTGCAGTGGCGGACTTTGCGTTGCAGCGGGGAGTTATACTAATTCCTCATCAGGTACAATGCCTCTTGCAGCGGTTAGTACGAATGGCGGAATAAGTTGGACTTATAAAATTTCAGGAAACTCGCCAGCACTGCCAAGTGATTATCCCGTCACAGGTACCGGAGGTTTCTACGCTGCACATTGTTCTGGCTCGACCTGCATCGTTGCTGGAAATTACACTGTGGGCGCAAATTCGTTTCCATTGCTTGCGAATAGTCAAAATAATGGCGCAACCTGGTCTTACAGTGTTTACCGTAATGTCCCCAATTATCCTACCAGCGTAGGTGATTCCCTTGTGAGTGGTGACTTCACTACGGTTACCTGTGTCAGCAAAAACTGTATTGCAGCCGGTAGTTACAATAATGGTACTACTACTTACCCATTGTTGGCGATTAGCACGAATGGGGGGATGACCTGGACTTATAAAATCAACAGTCTATACCCGGCACTACCCGGTGGTTATGTTGGTGCGGGTGGGTTTTATGCTTCCAGTACGGGAATAAGTAATCTTTTGCCTGCATCATTGAAAAATCTGAAGTAAGAAATCAGGGGCAACCTTGCCCCTGATTTGTATTTAATTAAAAAAACATTTATTTTTACATTTGTTTTCGTACAATGTAGAACCTTTATTCAAAATTAGATGAACCATGCTTTTTTTTAGTGTATATTTTCCCAGACTCAGTGATCCAGAATACATCAAACTGATTGATAAACATATTAAAGATAATGAAAAAACGATGGAAAACCATATTTTTTGCAAATGGCTATCACTGAAGAATTCAATGATTGCGATGTCTCGCGCAATTGATGAGCTTCGTTCGAAGGTAAGCCTTGATTGGAATGAAATTGAGAGCAATATTCAAGCAACTATTAAGCAGAAAATAGAAGGAAATCAGGATAAAGGTTATCAAAAATACTTACTCAATTTAAAGTCATTAATTACTCATGAGTTGCAAGAGAGCCGTAATAGTGAGGTCCTTTTTGCTGTACTTAACATGCTAGTAAATTCTCTGGTGGCTTTGACATCAGCAGCGGGTATTGTGATTTTGGGATTTTTTGCGACTACAGTAGCGCCCCTTGCTACAACATTACTACTTATTAGCGCATCGTTTTTAGCTGCTGCTTTGTTTCTCCTAACTTTGAATAGCGCAGTAATTGAGGGACAGTTTATTGCGAATACTCAAATTAAACGGTTTAATGCAGGTATCGACGCATTACAATCGTTCGCCCCATCGACTACCAAAAATGTTGTAACCGATGAACCCCCTGCTTATACCTCATTTACTCCCGCTTTTCCTAGTATTCTTCAATAACTTTTTGAGAATTATTCTGCTTGCCTCTCGGGGGCAAACAGAATTTGATTTTTAATATGTTAGTGCCCGAGAACAGCGCACGCCTCCACATACATTCTTGTTAACAATGATTGTCGTTACCGTGACAAACTGCCTTTATGAGTAAACGAGAGACAAGGTTTGTATGCCTTAATCATCTTAATTTACGAGGTATCTTATATTAATACGAGGGTTATTTTACGGTAATTTTATAAAACCAACATGCAATTGATGATATTGTTTGTTTATTGATTTTCTATTTATTTTTAATCGTGCTGTGTTATGTTGGTTTATACGTCTAGTGATCACGCCTAGGGGAGGATCATGGTTTCATTTTTTGTAGTAATCCTTTATCTTTTTATGCAGATGAGCTTCATGTGGGGTTTGTATCGTATTTTAAAAAATCCTTCCGTTGTCGATGTTTCCTGGTCACTCGGTTTGATGATTTCAGGTTTGCTCTATCTGAGCTCTGCTCCCTTAAGTTCACGAACGCTGGTTATCGGTTCTCTTCTGATTCTGTGGGCACTACGCTTGGCGTTTTATCTTTGGTTTACCCGAATTAGGAAGGGGGAAGTCGATAAACGTTATACGGAATTGAGTTCTGGTTGGAAAATAAGTCCTTCTCTAGGATTTTTTATAAATTTCCAATTTCAAGGAATACTTATTCTTGTAATTTCTAGTGTCTTTTTTCTAATAAGTAGGGCTGCATTGTCCCATTTCATTTTACTCGATTACATAGCTTTTGCCCTTTGTATTGCAGGAATTGTTGGAGAGACGATAG
>ERZ778028.3227-NODE-3227-length-10041-cov-4.778290_pt1 | contig 10041 bp, 8 predicted proteins | sample MGYA00375758_ERZ778028 | MGnify/ENA primary metagenome ERZ778028 (study PRJEB29350, sample SAMN05389828) | bioreactor metagenome | isolation source: Thiocyanate bioreactor | place: South Africa: University of Cape Town | collected 2014-03-17 ... | reverse complement strand
CCGACGTGGTGAAGATCTCGGCGATCGGCGTCGGCATGCGCTCGCATGCGGGCGTGGCGGCCCGCGCCTTCCGGGCGCTGGCCGAGAAGGGCATCAACATCCGCGCGATCACCACCTCCGAGATCAAGTTCTCGGTGCTGATCGACGCCGCCTATACCGAACTCGCCGTGCGCACGCTTCACTCGCTCTACGGGCTGGACGCCGGCTGAGGCGCCGCCGGCCGGCTCACTCCGCCGGGTGCGTCGCGGGCGGCGACGCATGGCTGCTGCCGCGGAATAGCCCGCCGAGCCTCACCAGCCCTTCCGAGAGCCTGTCCATGTAGAGGAACAAGACGGGCGTGATGAACAGCGTCAGGACCTGGGAGATCATCAGGCCGCCGACGACTGCGATGCCGAGCGGCTGACGCAGCTCGGCGCTGGCGCCAGCGCCGAGGGCGATCGGCAGGGTTCCCATCAAGGCGGCAAGCGTCGTCATGATGATCGGCCGGAACCGCATGATACAGGCCTTGTGGATCGCTTCCTTGGCCGACATGCCCTCGCGCCGCAGCACCAGCGCGACGTCGATCATCATGATCGCGTTCTTCTTGACGATGCCGATCAGCATCAACAGCCCGATGATCGCGATGACAGACAGCTCGAGGTTGAACAGGCGCAGCGCCCCGAGCGCGCCGATCGCCGCCGACGGCAGGCCGGTGAGGATCGTCAGCGGGTGGATGAAGCTCTCGTAGAGAATGCCGAGCACGATGTAGATCGTCAGGATCGCGCCCGCGATCAGCAGACCCTGGTTGGCCAGCGAATCCTGGAAGGTCTTGGCCGTGCCGGCGAGCGTGGTGGTCACCGATTTCGGCAGGCCGATCCGCTCCTTGATCGCCTCGATATGGTTGACGCTGTCGCCGAGCGCCACGCCGGGCGGCAGGTTGTAGGAGATCGCCACGGCGGGGAGCTGGCCGAGCTGGTTGCCCGTGAGCTGCCCCGCGGTGCGCTGGATGCGCGCAACCGCCCCCAGCGGGACGAGTGTGCCGCTGCGGGTGCGGATGCGGATGGCGTTCAGGCGCTCCGGCGTCCACTGCTCCCGGGGATTGAACTCGACGACGACCTGGTAGCTGTCACCCGTCGAATAGATGGTCGAGACCTGCCGCACGCCGAAGCCTGAATACAGCGTCGAACGCAGCACGTCGGAGCCGATGCCGAGCTGATCGGCCTTGTCCTTGTCGATGACCACCGTCGCCTGCAGGGCGTTGTTCTGCAGGTCGGTGTTGACATCGAGGAACGCAGCCCGGTCCTGCCGCATCGCGTCCGCGAGACGCGTCGCCCAGTCGTTCATCTGTTCCTGGTCGAGTCCCTGGACGACGAGCTGGTATTCGCTCTTCGAGGAGCGCGCGCCGATGCGCAGGTTCTGGACGGGCGTCATGTAGGTGGTGATGCCGGCGACCTCCGCCAGGTCGCGGCGGAGCGAGGCGAGCACGACCTGCAGCTTCGGACGCCGGTCGAGCGGCTTCAGCTCGACGAAGAGCCGGCCGGCGTTGAGCGCGCCGGAATTGCCGTTGCCGCCGACGGAAGACGCGACGTGGGCAACATAGGGCGACTTGCGGAAGACGTCTGCGACCTCGTTCTGCAGCTTGAGCATGGCCGGGAACGAAATGTCCTGCCGCGCCTCGGTCGAGACCTGGAGCTGGCCGATATCCTCCTGCGGGAAGAAGCCCTTGGGCGTCGTCTGCATCAGCCAGACGGTGCCGGCCATCGTGGCGAAGAAGGCGATCAGCATCAGCGGCTGAAAGCGCAGGCAGAAAGCGAGACCGCGGTCGTAGCCGCGCAGGATGGCATCGAAGCCGCGTTCCAGCACCCGCCCGAACAGATTCTCCTGATGATGCTCACCATAACCCGAGAGCAGGCGCGAGCACAGCATCGGCGTCAGCGTCAGCGAGACGAAGGCGGAGGCGAGGATCGAGACCGTCACCACCACGGCGAACTCGTTGAAGATGCGGCCGATCACGCCGCCCATCAGCAGAACCGGGATGAAGACGGCGACCAGCGAGAGCGAGATCGAGATGATGGTGAAGCCGATCTCGCCGGCGCCCTTCAGCGCGGCGTCATAGGCCGAGAGCCCGTCCTCCTCCATATGCCGGACGATGTTCTCGAGCATGACGATGGCATCGTCGACGACGAGGCCAACGGAGAGGGTCAGGCCGAGCAGCGAGATGTTGTCGATCGAGAAGCTGAGCAGATACATCACCGCCAGCGTGGCGATGATCGAGATCGGGACGGCCACGGCGGGGATGAAGGTCGCCGCAACGCGGCGCAGGAAGACGAAGATCACCATCACGACGAGCGCGATCGTCAGCAGCAGGGTGAACTGCACGTCCTCGACGGCCTGGCGGATCGAGGTCGAGCGGTCGTTCAGCAGCGACAGCGAGGCGGCGGCCGGCAGTTGCTCCTCGAAGGCCGGGATCATCGCCTTGACCTTGTCGACCACCTCGACGGTGTTGGCGTCGGGCTGGCGCTGTACCGCGAGCACGATCGCCGGGATGCCGTCGTACTGGCTGCGCGTCTGCGTGTTCTCGACCGAATCGATCACTTTCGCGACGTCGCCAAGGCGCACCGGCTTGCCGGAGCGGGTGGTGACGATGGTGTTGGCGAACTGCGCGGCGTTGGCGAGCTGTGTCTTGGCCTGGATGGTGAGCTGCTGGGCGTTGTTCTGGATGGTGCCGACCGGGGTGTTGGCATTGGTCGCCGTGATGGCGGCCTGCAATTCGTCGACGCCGATGCCGCGTGCGGCCAGCGCGGTCGGGTCGATCTGGATGCGCACGGCATATTTCTGGCTGCCCCAGATCAGCACCTGCGCGACACCGTCAACCGTCGAGAGAGCCGGCGAGATGACCTGCTGGGCGAAGGCGTCGAGCTGCGAAAGCGGTACGACGTCGCTCTTCAGCGCCATCAGGATGATCGGCGCATCGGCCGGATTGACCTTGCGATAGCTCGGCGGGGTCGTCATCTCCAGCGGGAGCTGGCGCTGGGTGCGCGTGATCGCCGCCTGCACGTCGGCGGCCGCGGCATCGATATCGCGGTTCAGCACGAACTGGATCGCGATCGAGGTGGTTCCGAGCGCGTTCGAGGTCGAGATCGAGTCGATGCCGGCGATGGTGGCGAACTGCTTGATCAGCGGCGTGGCGACGGAGGTCGCCATCGTGTCGGGCGAGGCGCCCGGCAGCTGCGCCGAAACGTTCACGACGGGAAATTCGGCGCGCGGCAGCGCCGCCACCGGCAGGAAGCGATAGGCGAACATCCCCGCCAGCACCAGCGAGACCGACATCAGGATGGTGGCGACCGGGTGCTTGATGCAGAAGGAGGAGACGTTCACGAGCGGCCCTCCTGCGCGACGGGGGTGCTCTCGGGCGGCTTCTCGGTCGTCGCCGCGCGCTCGCGCACCCGCGTCCCCTGCTTCAGCCGCATCTGGCCGTCGATCACGACGCGCTCGCCCGGCGCCACGCCCTCCGTGACCGCCGTCTTCTCGCCATCGGTCAGAGCGAGCTTGATCTGGCGCAGATCGACGCTCGAGTCCTTCTTGACGACAAAGACATAAGGACCCTTCTGCCCCGTCTGCACCGCGACGGTCGGGATCACCGTCACGCCCTGCAGCACATGCGGGACGATCTCGACATCGACGTACTGGCCGGGCCAGAGGCTCAGATCGTCATTGGCGAAAGCCGCCTTGGCCGTGATCGTGCCCGAGGCGATGTCGACCGCGGAATCGACGAAGTTGAGCTTGCCTGTGGCAGGGCCGCGATCGCTGCCCGCCACATGGGCCGAGACCGGGACCGGTGTCGCGGCGGCGAGCGCCGCCTGCAGCGTCGGCAGGTCGCTCTCCGGCATGGCGAATGTCACGCGCAGCGGCTTCATCTGCGTGATCGTCAGAAGGCCGGTGCTGCTGTTGTTGCTGTTGGAGCTGACGAGGTTGCCGGGAGTGACCGTCACTGCTCCGACACGCCCGTCGATCGGCGCCAGGATGCGGGTGTAGCTCAGCTTCAGCCTGTCGGCGTCGAGCGTGGCGTGATCGGCCTGAATGCTGGCGGCGGAGCTCTTCTCGTCGGCGGTCGCCTGATCGACCTGCGCCTGCGTCCCGGCATTCCGCGAAAAGAGCTGCCTGTAGCGATCCAGATCGGCGAGATTGCGCGTATGCGTCGCCTCGTCCTTGGCCAGCATCGCCTGGTCCTTGGCGATCTGGGCCTTGATGTCGCGATCATCGAGGCTGAAGAGCGGATCGCCGGCCTTGACGAACTGGCCATCGCTGACGTGCTGCGCCACGATCTGGCTGTCGATCCGCGACTTGATGATCACGCTCGCCGGCGTCTCGACGAAACCGATCGCATGTTTGCGGACCGGGAAGTCCGCCTGCACCGCCGCCGCCGAGACGACGGAGACCGCTCCGCTGGCCCGTGCCGCACGCGCCGCCTGCGGCTCGCCCGCGCCGTGCGAACGCCAGTACCAGATACCCGCCGCCGCAGCGACGATCACAACGCCGACAAGCAATCCCGAACGCTTCATAGTGGGCCCACCTGCTCAAGCCATGCGATCAGCCGAAAGCGGCTGCTGGTTCCTGTCGTCGGCGCGCCGGGACCGGACCCGTTCCCGGATCATGCCGAGCGTCTCCAGCGCCGACAGAACGGCGTCGTCCCCGACGTCGCCGAGAAGCTCGCCGGCGATAGCGCCACGGACATCGTCGAGATCATCGACCAGTCGCCGGCCGCCCGTCGTCAGATAAAGCAGATAGGCGCGCCGATCGGCCGGGTTCTCGCGCCGCTCGATCAGGTCCTGGCTCTGCAGTCGATCGAGAAGGCGCGCGAGCGAAATCGGCTGCAGGTCCATCTGCTCGGCCAGCGCCGCCTGGTTCAGCCCTTCCTGGCGGCGCAGCCGCGAAAGCACGCCCCATTGAGCACGCGTGGTGCCGTGCTCGCGGGCACGCTGATCGACATAGGTCCGCATCAGGCGCGAGGTTTCGACGAGCTGAAACATCAGCTCCCGCCGCAGGGGGCGCTTCATCCACAAATCTCCAATCGTAAGCCTGCTTATAGTAAGTCAGATTGCGGCGCTTTTACAGTGGCCATTTCGCGACTGCGAAAGCTATTTTCGAGCGTGCATGCGGGGACGAGGCGCAACCGTGAGGCGCTCCCGCCGCTAGGCTCGCGCCTCCTGCTCCATGCTGCTCCCGCGCAGCCCGCCCGGCACGCAAAGGCGCGGATAGAGCCGCGACATCTCGCGCATCAGGAATTTCGCCGGGACATCGAAGAAGCTGCCGTGATCGACGATATAGCTCATGAAGCTGCGCCCCTGCTGGTCATAGGGCTGCAGCAGCGCATCGCTTTCCGCGTCGAAGGGCAGCACGGCGACGCCGAGCCGGTCGCAGAGCGTGGCATTGAAGGTCGGCGACGCCTTCAGCCAGCCGCCGCCGAGATGGATCTCGGCATAGCCGTGATAGGCGAAGACGTCGGTTCCCACGGCCTCGAGCAGGCGCGGCGTCGCCAGATGATTGCGGACATCGGCGAGACCGATGCGCGCCGGGATGCCCGCGGCCCGGCACAGCGCCGCGTAGAGCGCCGCCTTGCCGACGCAATAGCCGATCCCGGCCCGGAGCACCGCGCTGGCCCGATAGGTATCGGCGTCGTGGAAATCACGATAGGGATCATAGCGAATATCGTCGCGCACACGTTCGTAGAGGATGCGAGCCCGATGCGCCGGATCGGTGCAGCCCGCCGTCAGCCGTCGCGCCTGGGCGATGACGACCTCGTCATCGCTGTCGACGAATTCGGCCGGGCTGAGGAAAAGCGCGCGGTGGCTGTCCTGCATCGAAGCCTCCTTGTTCAGGCTCACCTCCCGGCAAAGCGAGGCGGCCGCTTTTCCAGAAAGGCCGTCACGCCCTCGCGGAAATCGGCGGAGCGGGTGGATTCGCCGAAGCTCCTGCCCTCCTCATCGAGATGGGTTGCGAGGTCGTGATCGATCGCGCCGGTCAGGAGCCGGCGGATGCGGCCATATGCCTGCGTCGGCCCTTCGGAGAGGCGCTGCGCCAGGGCCAGCGCTTCGATTTCGACCTGCTCGTTGGCCAAGACGCGGTTGACCAGGCCGAGCCGAAGCGCCTCAGCCGCGTCGAAAGTCTCGCCGAGCATGGCTATCTCCTTCGCCTTGCGCAGCCCGACCAGGCGCGGCAGGTGAAAGGAGCCGGCAAGGTCGGGAGTCGCACCGATGCGCGCATAGGCCATCGAGAAGCGGGTGTTCTCCGCGGCCACCGCCAGGTCGCAGCCGAGCGCGAGACTGAAGCCGCCGCCCGCAACGGCGCCGTGAAGGCAGGCGACCGTCGGCTGCGGCAGGCCGTCGAGGATGCGCAAGGCCTCGTGCAAGGGGTCCATGATGGCCGTGATCGTCGCGGCGATGTCTGCGCCGGCAAGAAACTGCGAAACGTCGCCGCCCGCGCAGAAGCCCTTGCCGGCCCCCCGGAGCAAGATCGCGCGGATACCGTCCCGCTCCGCAACCGCCTTGACGCGTGACAGAAAGAGATCCGCCATCGGCGCGTCGAATGCGTTCAGGACGGCGGGCCGGTTCAGCGTCAGAACGGCGACGCTTCCGACCTGTTCGAGCAGAACCGATTCAGTGCGCTCCGACATGATGAATGGGCTCCGTGACGACAAGGGGGGGCGGATCACAGGCTATCATCTGGCCGCGTGATGGCGAGGGGGCGTTCCTGCGCCGTCCGGGAAGCGCGTTTGCGTGAATGGCTCTAGCACCCGGCGTGGCCGCGCCCCTAAAGTGCCGGCAACGCCGCCCCACCCAGAGCCTCCCTCCCGATGAGCCAGCTTTTCAGCCCCTATCAGCTCGGCAACCTCACGCTTGCCAATCGCATCGTGATCGCGCCGATGTGCCAGTATTCAGCCGAGAACGGCAATGCCAGCGACTGGCACACGATCCACCTCGGCCAGTTGGCCCTCTCGGGGGCGGCGTTGCTGATCATCGAGGCGACGGCGGTCGAACCGGACGGGCGCATCAGCCCCTTCGATGTCGGCCTCTGGTCGGACGAGAACGAAGCCGCCCTGTCGCGCTCCCTGGAAGCCGCTCGGCGCTGGTCCGACATGCCGATCGGCATCCAGCTCGCCCATGCCGGCCGCAAGGCCTCGGTCGCCCAGCCGTGGAAGGGAGGCGGCCAGCTTGGCCTCGACGAAGGCGGCTGGACGGTTCATGCCCCCTCCGCGATCGGCTTCGAGACCTACCCGCGGCCGCCACGCGCGCTGACCCGCGACGACATCGCCCGCCTGGTCGAGGCTTTCGCCGCCGCAGCGCGACGCTCCGTACGGCTCGGCCTCGCCATGATCGAGCTCCACGGCGCCCATGGCTATCTGATGCACCAGTTCCTCTCGCCGCTCTCCAACAAGCGCGAGGACGACTATGGCGGCTCCCTCGAGAACCGGATGCGCTTTCCGCTCGAAGCCTTCGACGCCGTGCGCACCGTCGTGCCGGCCGGCTATCCCGTCGGCTTCCGCATTTCCGGAACGGACTGGATCGAAGGCGGCTGGGACGTCGAGCAGAGCATCGCTTTCACCAGGGCGGCGCAGGCACGCGGGGCCGACTTCATCCACGTCTCGAGCGGAGGCCTCTCGACCGCGCAGAAGATCCCGCTGGGGCCGAGCTACCAGGTGCCGCTCGCGCGGGCGATCAAGCAGGCGACGGGCGTCCCCACCATCGCGGTCGGCCTGATCACCGAGCCCGAGCAAGCAGAAGCGATCATCGGTACCGGCGAGGCCGATCTCGTCGGGCTGGCGCGGGGCATCCTCTACGACCCGCGCTGGCCGTGGCATGCCGCGGCGGCGCTGGGCGCCAGCGTCAAGGCCCCGAACCAATATCTGCGCTCGCAGCCGCGGCAATATTCCAAGCTGTTCGCCTGAGCCCGCCGTCCCGCCCCCGAGATCCATCATGACAGCCTACTCCGAGCTTTCGGGCCATTTCGGCCGCATCGCCGCCCTGTCCAATGCCGTCGGCATCCTGCAATGGGATTCCGACGTGATGATGCCGAAAGGCGCTGCGGAAACCCGGGCCGACAGCATGGCGCTGCTGCATGTGCTGCGCCATGGCCTGGTGACCGACCCGCGCATCGGCGACTGGCTCGCCGGAGCAGAGGGCGATGCGTCGCTGGGCACCTGGGAACAGGCCAATCTGCGCGAGATCCGGCGTGTGTGGACGGTCGAGACGGCGCTCCCTGCCGATCTCGTCGAGGCGTCGAGCAAGGCCATTTCGGCTTGCGAGATGCGTTGGCGGCAAGCGCGCGCGGATGCCGACTTCGCCGGGCTGCTGCCCTATCTCACCGAGGTTCTGAACCTGCAGCGCCAGATCGGCCGGGCGAAGGGCGAGAAGCTCGGGCTCTCGCCCTATGACGCCCTGCTCAACGACTACGAGCCGGGCGGCCACTCGGCCCGGATCGACGCGCTGTTCGACGATCTCGCCGCCTTCCTGCCCGGCTTCACCCAGGAGGCGATGGCGGTGCAGGCGCACCGGCCGGCCCTGGAGCCCTTGGAGGGGCCCTTCGCCACGGAGGCGCAGCGGGCGCTCGGCCTCAGGCTGATGGCGGCGCTGGGCTATGATTTCGAACGCGGACGGCTCGATATCTCGACGCATCCGTTCTGTGGCGGCGCCGACAACGACGTGCGCATCACCACACGCTACGACGAGGCCGACTTCACCAAGGCGCTGATGGGCGTGCTCCACGAGACCGGCCATGCGCTCTACGAGCAGGGCCGGCCGCAGGGCTACCTCAACCAGCCGGTGGGCGCGGCGCGCGGCATGAGCGTGCATGAAAGCCAGTCGCTGCTGATGGAGATGCAGGCCTGCCGCTCGCGGCAGTTCCTCGCCTATGCCGCGCCCTTGATGCGCGAGGCCTTCGGCGGTTCCGGCCCGGCCTGGGAGGCCGAAGCCATGTGGCGGCGCTATACCCGCGTCGAGCCCGGCTTCATTCGCGTCGATGCGGACGAGGTCACCTATCCGGCCCATGTCATCCTGCGATACCGCCTCGAGAAAGCGCTGATCGCAGGGGAGATGACGCTCGCCGATCTGCCTTCCGCATGGAACGACGGCATGAAGGCGCTGCTCGGCGTCGCCGTTCCCGACGACCGGCGCGGCTGCCTGCAGGACATCCACTGGTCCTCGGGCGGCTGGGGCTATTTTCCGACCTACACGCTGGGCGCGATGACCGCGGCGCAGATCTTCGACGCGGCGTGCCGGGCCGAACCCGGCATCCTGCCAGGTATCGGCCGGGGCGATTTCGCTCCGCTGGTCGGCTGGCTGCGCGCCAACATCCACGGCAAGGGCTCGCTGCTCTCGACAGACGACCTGCTGACGGAGGCGACCGGCCGCCCGCTCGACGCCGCGGTGTTCAAGGCCCATCTGCGCCGCCGCTATCTGGAAGAGGCTTGACCGGACACGTTTAAACTTATTCAAAACAAAGACTTAGATTGTCGCTTCGTGCCGGGCAGCCATGTCGCTTTCCAGCTTGCATCCTGGCGCGGATGGCCTGATGTCGGGATCGACATTCCAGCCAAGGTGACCGACCATGACCATGACCGAGACCAAGCCTGCCCCCCGCATCGCCATCACCTATTGCTCGATGTGCAACTGGATGCTGCGCTCCGCCTGGCTCGGGCAGGAACTGCTCTCGACCTTCGGGCAGGATCTCGGCGAGATCGCCCTGATCCCGCGCACCGGAGGCATCTTCCAGATCCATTACGACGGCGAGCTGATCTGGGACCGCAAGGCCGACGGCGGCTTCCCGGATTCCAAGGTGCTGAAGCAGCGCGTGCGCGACCGGCTCGACCCCGAGCGCAGCCTCGGCCATGTCGACGGGCATGCGATGTCGGCGGAGGCCGAGAGCTGAGGGAGAGACCTGCCGTCAGCGTCGGGCTCGAACCGACATCCCGGACACCGTGGCTTCTCGCCAGGAGGGCCCCGGATCGACGCAAGGCGTCGCCCGAGAACGAAGCCGGTCAGGCAGCGTGCTTGCGTGTCGCCGCGA
>ERZ778028.3214-NODE-3214-length-10102-cov-6.313725_pt1 | contig 10102 bp, 10 predicted proteins | sample MGYA00375758_ERZ778028 | MGnify/ENA primary metagenome ERZ778028 (study PRJEB29350, sample SAMN05389828) | bioreactor metagenome | isolation source: Thiocyanate bioreactor | place: South Africa: University of Cape Town | collected 2014-03-17 ... | reverse complement strand
GCCTGCGCCGATTAAGCCCGACGCCGCGCCGATATCCATCGGGCTTTTGACGATGGACTGGAACAACAGCACCGGGAACAGCAGGTAATACACCAGGCTCTCCACCGGCTGCCAGACCGAGCGGTTCAGGGCGGTGTACCGGCAGATCAGGTACCCCAGGAAGATGAGTGAAAAGTCGGGGAGCAGGAGTTGGGCGTAGTTCACGCGCTGAGAATACTTGATGCATGGCAAGCCGGTCGGGGGTTCCCTGCAGGTTGAATGGGGCTGGGAGGTTGCCCACCCGCGCCCATTTTTAGGGTTAGCCCTTATGTGGAATCCGCAGGGCGGTTTGGCGGGTGTTGCGCATACCATCGGCGCTGTTTGTTGTTACCCCGCACGAAGGAGATTTCCATGCATCGTCGTCAATGGCTTGCGCTGACCGTACTGGCTGCCGCAGCTGGATCGGCTGCCGCACAAGGCTACCCCAACAAGGTGATCCGACTGGTTGTGCCCTTTGCACCCGGTGGCACCACCGACATCATTGCGCGCGTGATCGCCGAACCCCTGGGCCGCGTACTCGGCCAGAGCGTGATCGTGGACAACAAGGCCGGTGGCGGCGGCATTGTGGGTGCTGCCGAACTTGCCCGCGCCACGGCCGACGGCTACACGCTGGGCGTGGCCACGGTGTCCACCACCGCCGCCAACCCTGCCATCAACCCTAAGACGCCGTACAACCCGCTGACGGACTTCTCGCCCATCATCAACATTGCGGCCACGCCCAACATCATTGCGGTGAACCCCAGCTTCCCGGCCAAGGACTACAAGTCGTTCGTGGCCGAACTGAAGAAGTCGCCCGGCAAGTATTCGTACTCGTCGTCTGGCACGGGCGGCATCGGCCACCTGCAGATGGAGCTGTACAAGAACCTCTCGGGCACCTTTGTGACCCACATCCCCTACCGCGGTGCGGGCCCGGCCCTGAACGACACCGTGGCGGGCCAGGTGCCCATGATTTTTGACAACCTGCCTTCGGCGCTGCCCTTCATCAAGGAAAACCGTCTGGTGCCTATCGTCGTTGCAGCGCCCCAGCGCGTAGCAGCTCTGCCCAATGTGCCCACCTTCAAGGAACTGGGCCTGGAGCCGGTGAACCGCATGGCCTACTACGGCATCGTGGGCCCCAAGGGCCTGCCCAAGGATGTGGTGGACAAGATCAACGCCGGTGTGCGCAAGGCCCTGGAAGATCCGGCCGTGAAGAAGCGCATCGAAGACACGGGCTCGCTCGTGATCGGCAACACGCCCGAGCAGTTTGCCGAGCAGATCAAGGCCGAGTTCGCTGTCTACAAGGATGTGGTCGTCAAGCAGAAGCTGACGCTGGAATAAACGCCACCGCTTCCGTCCCCAGCCGTCTTCGGGCGGCTTTTTTGTGCCTGTGGAGCTGAATGCACGCGATGCATGCTATGGTTTTTGGATGCTTGCTCCCAGTCTGAATGCCATCGACACCTTTGTGGACGCCCTGTGGCTGGAAGACGGCCTGTCGCGCAACACGCTGGCCGCCTACCGGCGCGACCTGACGCTGTACGCGCAGTGGCTGGCCGACCAGCAGCCCGCGCTGGCGCTGGACGACACGGCCGAACACCACCTGCAGGCCTACTTTGCCGCCCGCCACGCGCAGACGCGCGCCACCTCGGCCAACCGGCGCCTCACGGTGTTGCGCCGCTACTTTCACTGGGCGCTGCGCGAGCGGCGCATCACCATCGACCCCACGGTGCGGCTGCAGGCCGCACGCCAGCCGCTGCGCGTGCCCAAGACCTTGTCGCAGGCGCAGGTGGAGGCGCTGCTGAACGCGCCCGACCTGGGCAACCCCCTGGGCCTGCGCGACCGCACCATGCTGGAGCTGATGTACGCCAGCGGCCTGCGCGTGACCGAGCTGGTCACGCTCAAGACCTTCCAGGTCGGCCTGAACGAAGGTGTGTTGCGGGTGATGGGCAAGGGCAGCAAGGAGCGCCTGGTGCCGTTTGGCGAAGAGGCGCGGGCGTGGCTGCAGCGCTATCTGAACGAAGCCCGGGGTGTCATCCTGGGAGGGCAGCAGACCGACGACCTGTTCGTCACCCAGCGCGGCAGCGGCATGACGCGGGTGATGTTCTGGGTCATCGTCAAAAAGTGGGCGCAGGTGGCGGGCATCACGGTGCCGCTGTCGCCCCACACTCTGCGCCATGCGTTTGCCACGCACCTGCTCAACCATGGCGCCGACCTGCGCGTGGTGCAGCTGCTGCTGGGCCATGCGGATATCTCCACCACCACCATCTACACCCACGTGGCGCGCGAGCGGCTCAAGTCCTTGCATGCGCAGCACCACCCGAGAGGCTAACGCGGCAGATGGTCTCCTTTCGTTTTTCCCTCTCTCCGTTGACAAGAAAGTCCTGCATGAAGCAACTGATCATCGGCGCCTGTCTGGCGGGCGCCACCGCGCTGGCTCTGGCGCAGACCTGGCCCACGGCCAAACCCATCCGCATCATCGTGGCCTACCCGGCGGGGGGCGTGAGCGACAACATCGCCCGCGCGCTGGCCGACAAGCTGGCTGCGCAGCTGGGCACCCCCGTGGTCATTGAGAACAAGGCGGGCGCCAGCGGCAGCCTGGGCGTGGACGCGGTGGCCAAGGCGGCGCCCGATGGCTACACGCTGGGTTTTGCGGCGGTCAGCCCTCTGGCGCTCAACCCACACCTGGGCAAGTCTCCCTTCGATCCGCAAAAGGACATTGCGCCGGTGGTCAGCGTGATGTATTCGCCCGTGCTGCTCCTGGGCACGCCCGCGAGCCGGGCGACCGACTTCAAGGACCTGATCGCCCGTGCGCGGGCCCAGCCCGGCACGGTGCGTTGGGCCACGTCGGGCCAGGCGTCGCTGGGGCACATCATGCTGGAGCAGATCCAGTCGGTGGCGCAGGTGCAGATCACGCACATCCCCTACAAGGGCGGCGGCCAACAGATGAACGATGCGCTGGGCGGGCAGTTCGAGGTGCTATCGACCAACGCCGGCCCTGCGGTGCTGCAGCACATTCAGGCGGGCAAGCTCAAGCCGCTGGCGGTGGGGGCTCCGGCGCGGCTGGATTCGGTGCCCCAGGTGCCCACGCTGGCCGAGCTGGGTCAGCCAGCGGCCAATCTCTCGTCCCTGTTCGGCCTCTATGCCCCGGCGCAGACGCCCAAGACGGTCATCACACGCATCAACACCGAGGTGAACAAGGCGCTGGCGCTGCCGGACATCCGCGCCAAGCTCGATGCCACCGACAACGTGCCCACCGGCGGCACCACAGCCGAGTTCGCGCGCCAGATTGCGCTGGAGTCCGAGAACAACGCGCGCATCATCCGCGCGGCGGGAATCCAGGGCAACTGACCGTTTGCACTGGTTGAAGCCCCAGAAACGCCACAGGCCCTGTCGAAGCAGGGCCTGTGGGCTTTTTGGGGGGAAGAGCGGGGCTATTCTTCGTTCAGGCTCTCGGCCCAGGTCAGCGCCTGCAGGTGGGCCCAGTTCACCTGGCGGTTGGACAGGTGCAGTGCATCGGCGTTCTTGGCAAAAGCCACCTCGTCGCCGCTTTCGCAGGCCTTGGTCAGCTCCAGGAACGGGGCAAACACACCGGTGCCGCGCAGCAGGGCGTCCATCACCGGTTCGGGCAGGGCCACGGACTCCAGTGCCTTTTCGAGCGGCACGCCCAGCATGGTGTCCAGCAGCGAGAAAACGCCGACCACGAAGGCGTTGTCGCATTCTTCGGGCGGCAGCAGCTCGGCAGCCAGCAGCTCCATCAGGCGGCCGCGCACCACGGCAGTCTGGCCCACGGCCGGTGGCGCTCCACCCGCCCGCGAGGTGGTCATCAAGAGGGCTGCCCAGCGGAACAGCTTTTTCAGCCCCAGGATCATCACCGCATGGCGGAACGAGGTGATCTCGCACGACAGGCCAAAACCCGAGGAGTTGATGAAACGCAGCAGGTTGAAAGACAGGGTGGGGTCTTTCTTGAGCAGGTCTTCGATCTCGGCCGTGCTGGCCTGTTTGCGCACCAGGTTGATGAGCTGAATGATCGTGGCCTGCGAGGGGCGGATGGTGGTGGCCTTGACCAGCGAGGGGTGAGCAAACCAGTAGCCCTGGAACAGCTTGACGCCCAGGTCACGCATCAGCTCATATTGCGCCGCCGTTTCGACCTTCTCGGCCACCAGCGTGGCCTTGCTGTGGGTGGTGGCAAATTTGACCAGGGGGGCTGCCAGCTCGGGCTTGAAGGCCTGCATGTCCAGCTTGATAAAGGCCGCCAGGGGCAGCCAGCTGGTGTAGGCGCGCTTGAGGGCCTGCTGGTCAAACGCCAGGCGAAAGCCGCGTGTGCGCAATGCTTCCAGGGTAGGCAGGCGGCCTTCGATTTCTTCGGGGGTGGCGCCGTCGGGCAGGGGGGGGACTTCCAGCACCACCTTTTCAGGGTGGATCAGCTCCAGGTGGCCGCCCGAGAGGCTGTCGTGCGTGCAGTTGATGAACACCGTCTTCTTGCCGACCAGGGCCTCGGTGCCCGCATAGGACAGGGCGTTGAACAGCAGGGCCGCATCGCTGGCGGCGGTGTGCGAGTCGGACGCGGTGGAGCGGTCGAACAGCTCGTAGCCATAGACCGCGCGGCTTTCGTCCACGATGGCCTGGCGCGCAATGATGGCAAGGTTCTCGTCCACGGGTTCGACCGCAGGCGCTGCGGCGTCCGGGGTGTCTTGTTCGGGTGTGCTCGACATGGGGTCCACTGAAATGAAAGGCTGACGATCATTCTAGACCGCCGGGCGTTGGCAGAGAACCAAAGTATGACCAGGGGCCGCCGGTGTGGCGGCGGTACCTGTCAGTCGCCGATGTGGTCGGCCCAGGCCAGTGCCTGCAGGTGGGCAAAGTTGATCTGCTGGCTGGTCAGGTGCAGCAGGCCGGCCGTTCGGTCGAACACGGCATCGTCGCTGGATTCGCAGGCCTCGGCCAAGGTCAGCAGATCGCCCAGGAAGCCCTCGCGCCGCAGCAGCGCAGCGGCCACGGGCTCGGGCACGTTGAGCAGGCCGATGGCGGATTCCATGGGCATCGACAGCATCACGTCCAGCAGCGAGAAGATGCCCACCACACATGCCTGGTCGGCCTCCTCGGGCGGCAGGGTCTCCAGCGCCAGCAGCTCCATCAGGCGCCCGCGCCCCACGGCAGTGTGGCCCACCGACGAAGGCGTGCCGTTGTTGCGCGATGCGGTCAGCAGCAGCGCGGCCCAGCGGAACAGCTTTTTCAGGCCCATGAGCATCACGGCCTGGCGGAACGAGGTGATCTCGCGCGACAGGCCAAAGCCAGCGGAGTTGATGAGGCGCATCAGGTTGAAGGCCAGGCCCGCATCCTTCTTGAGCACTTCCTCAATCTCGTCCGTGCTGGCCTGTTTGCGCACCTGGTTGATCAGCTCAATGATGCTGGCCTGCGAAGGCGTGAGCAGCTTGGTCTCGACGAGGGCCGGGCGGGCAAACCAGTAGCCCTGGAACAGTTGCACCCCCTGGCTGGACACCATGTCGTACTGCTGGGCGGTCTCCACCTTCTCCGCGATCAGCTCGGCCTTGCTGTGGCGGCCTGCGTAGCTGATCAGCACGGCCAGCTGGTCCGGCGCCAGCACCGACAGGTCCAGCTTGATGTAGTCCGCCAGGGGCAGCCAGGGGGCGTACGCCGACTGCAGCACCGTGTGGTTGAAGGCCAGGTGAAAGCCCCGGTCGCGCAGCTCGGTCAGGATGGGCAGGCGCGTGGCGACCTCTTCGGCGGCTGCATGGCCCAGGGGCGGAATCTCCAGCACCACTTTGTCCGGGTCCACCAGCTCCAGGTGGCCGCCCGACAGGCTTTCGTGGGTGCAGTTGACGAAAATCAGTTTCTTGCCCACCAGCTCTTCGGTGCCGGCGTGCGACAGGGCGGTGAACACCAGGATCACGTCGGTCGCGGCCGTGTGGGCGGCGCCGCTGCGCGAGCGGTTGAACAGCTCGTAGCCCACCACCACTTGCTGCGCGTTCACGATGGCTTGCCGCGCAATCATGGCGACCGACGATGAGTTGCCAGGTGGTGGCGCGGGCGGAGTGCCGGGGGTGAAAGCTTGGGTCATGGGTGTGGGCTGTGTGTTCTTGAAATAGGGAGCGCGGGCCCGCTGAGGGCATCGCCGGGAATTGTAGGAGTCATCGTATTCCCCTCAGGTTGTCCGCAGGCTCTATGCCAGGGCGTGCGGGTCAGGCTTGCTGCAGCCAGCGCAGCTCGGCGTCGCTGAACCCGGCGCTGCGTCGCGCGGACTCATTGAACGGAGGCTTCAGACGGGGCGCTTCGTACTTCTGTACCAGCGTGCCGTACAGGGTTTCCGGGTTCTCACCAGCGCGCTCGCACAGCCAGCGGTACCAGTGGTTGCCGATGGCCACATGGCCCACCTCGTCGTGCAGGATCACGTCCAGGATGGCAACGGCGGCCAGGGCATCGGGTGTGCCCACCTGGCGCAGTTTGGCCTGGATCTGCGGCGTGGCATCCAGCCCCCGGGCTTCCAGCGTGCGGGGCACCAGGGCCATGCGCGCCAGCACGTCGTGCCGGGTTTTCTCGCACATGGTCCACAGCCCCTGGTGAGCCGGAAAGTCGCCATAGTCGTGGCCCTGGCTGCGCAGGTGATCGCGCAGCAGCCTGAAGTGTTTGGCCTCTTCGGCCGCCACGCGCATCCAGTCCAGGTAGTAATCGCGCGGCATGCCATCAAAGCGCCACACGGCATCCAGCGCCAAGTTGATGGCGTTGAACTCGATGTGGGCGATGGCGTGGATGAGAATGGCGCGGCCCTCGGGAGTGGCGGGCGATCGGCGGGCCACCTGGGTGTGGCGCAGCAGCTCGGGGCGCTCGGGGCGGCCGGGCAGGGCGTCTGGATCGCTGGGGGCCGCAGGGGCGGTGTCTGCTATTGAAAGCGTAGCTGCTTGGGCAAACAGTTCTAGCGCTGCAGCCGCTTTTTGTTCGGGGTCTGCCAGGCACAAGACCTGCAGTGCACGGTGGCGAAGCTCCATCCTTACAATTCTAGGCCTTGCCATCGGCACCAAGGCTTGCGCTTTGTAACGATTGGCGACCTCTCAGGGCGCGCCATGGCGTGCCGCTTCTTTGGTTTCTGCGGAGTGGGTGCATGGCAATTTACGAACTCGACGGTGTGGCTCCCCAAGTGGCAGCGTCGGCCTGGGTGGCCGACAGCGCACAGGTGATGGGCAATGTGGTGCTGGGCGAAGACGCCAGCGTGTGGTTTGGCACCGTGGTGCGCGGCGACACCGAGAGCATCACCATCGGCGCGGGCTCCAACATCCAGGACGCGAGCGTGCTGCATGCTGACTTCGGCAAGCCCCTGGTGGTGGGCGAGCGGGTGACGGTGGGCCACCAGGTCATGCTGCACGGCTGCACCATCGGCGACGAATCGCTGATCGGCATTGGCGCCGTGGTGCTCAACGGCGCCAAGATTGGCAAGAACTGCCTGGTGGGCGCGGGTGCGCTGGTCACCGAGGGCAAGGAGTTTCCCGATGGCTCCATGATCATCGGCAGCCCCGCCAAGGCGGTGCGTGAACTCACCTCTGAGCAGATCGAAGGCCTGCGCCAGAGCGCCCAACACTACATTGACAATGCGCGCCGCTTCCAACGCGGCCTGCGCAAGATTGGCTGAGCGCGGCATCGTCGCCGCCCGCCACCTCATTTTTCCTGGAACCCCTGCGTGTCTGAACTCCACAAGTTTCTTTTCGATGGTCTGCCCGTGCGCGGCATGATCGTGCGCCTGACCGATGCCTGGACCGAAATCCTGAAGCGCCGGGCGGGCAACACCGCCACCGGCGCCTACCCCGCGCCCGTGAGCGAGCTGCTGGGCGAGATGGCCGCCGCCGGTGTGCTCATGCAGTCCAACATCAAGTTCAACGGTGCGCTGGTGCTGCAGGTGTTTGGGGACGGCCCGGTCAAGCTGGCCGTGGCCGAAGTGCAGTCGGACCTGAGCCTGCGCGCCACCGCTACGGTGAACGGCGAGGTGCTGCCGGACGCAAAGCTGAGCCAGATGGTCAATGTGGGCGGCGGTGGCCGCTGCGCCATCACGCTCGACCCCAAGGACCGCCACCCGGGCCAGCAGCCGTACCAGGGTGTGGTGCCGTTGCATGGCGACCACCACGAAAAGCTGGAGCGCCTGTCGGACGTGCTGCAGCACTACATGCTGCAGTCCGAGCAGCTCGACACCATTCTGGTGCTGGGCGCCAACGACCAGGTGGCGGCAGGCCTCTTGATCCAGCGCATGCCCATCAAGGGCGAGGGCAACCTGGCCGCGGGCCTCTCGCACCGCGAGAACGAAGACCAGATCGGCCACAACGAGGACTACAACCGCATTGCGCACCTGGCCTCCAGCCTGACCCGTGAGGAACTGCTGACGCTGGACGTGGACACCATCCTGCGCCGCCTGTTCTGGGAAGAAAAGCTGCTGCGCTTTGAACCCCAGCAGGGCGCCAGCGGCCCACGTTTTGCCTGCACCTGCAGCCGCGAGCGCGTGAGCAACATGCTGCGCAACCTGGGCGCTGAAGAGGCTGAGAGCATCCTGGCTGAGCGCGATGACATCGAGGTGGGTTGCGAGTTTTGCGGGCAGCAATACCGCTTTGATGCGGTGGATGCGGCGCAGATTTTTGTCTCGCAAGGCGCTGCGCAGCCCCCGGGGCCGACTGGCATCCAGTAACGTTCAGCCGTTGCTTGCTTGCTTGCTTGCGGGCGCGGCGGTTGGCTGACCATCGTTGACAATCGCCCCCGCCATCCACGCCTAAGATTCCTGGGTCCCTACTCAACAGTGCTGCAGCAGTGCATGTTGTGGCGGGGACCGAAGCATACGGCCGGACCGCAAGGCCTGTGTGCGTTCAAGCGATCAGTTCCGGTCGCGCAGGAAATGAACGAGGGGTGTCATGCAGTTTCTTCGCCGTGTTCTGGGGAGCCACCGGGCCAGCTCGGCTGCGCCTCCGCTGGCGCTGTACGACAGTGCAGCGGCACCAGACTCGCGGCGTGCTGACACCCTGCTCGCCGCGCTGGACATCGACGCAGCCATCAACGCCCACGAGCGGTGGAAAGACCGGCTGATGGACTACCTGGAGGGCCGCACCACCGTCGGGCTGGACCCGGCCCAGGTGCGCCGCGCTGACCAGAGCGCGCTGGGCCGCTGGTTGCATGGCGTGGGCGGCGAGTTGCTGGGCGACCAGCCTGCCTATCCGCTGCTGGTGGCGCGCTACCAATACTTTCATGAGCAGGCTGCCACCCTGGTGGAACTGGCCCAGCAGGGCGAATGGGACCGGGCCGTGCAGGTGCTCAATGGCGGTTACCGCTACGGCTCCAGCCAGGTGGTGTTGCTTCTGAAGGAGCTCAAGCGCGGTCTGGCGTAACGGCTGGTGGCGGTGTCGTATCCCGCTGCTCGACCAGTGCGGTGAACAGCCGATGCTCACAAATGGGGTCGCTGCACTTCTCGCAGTTCCAGGCGCGCAACCGGGCCGTTCTGGGCGCGTTTTCAGTGCCTAATGCGGCTCTTGCGCTAGTGGAATATGCCTGAGGCGCTACTTTTTGTATAGCAATGAGGGCGTTGCGAGCGCGTTGCTCGCCGGTGCCGTACACCACACGGTAGGGGATGGATGCAGCCGCCAGGGCGGTGCGCAGCTGGGCATCACGGGCTTCCTGCGCGGCCCGTTCGTCGGCAGGGCAGGGCTGGTCGAGACCCATCAGCAGGGTCAGTGCCACCGCCTCCGATGCCGCCTGCGGAGTGGTCGGGGTGTGGGTCAGGTGCGGGTGGTGCAGGGCGATATGCACCTTGCCGGGAGTGATCTGCTGCTGCAGCGCCTGTGCCAACGCCTCTACGCCCGTGTGGGGGGCGCCCAGCAAGGCAATCAAGGGAGTGGGTGTAGAGGGCTGCCGCACGGCAATGAGTGAAGCGCAGGCCTTGGTCAATGTCTGCGTGGTGAGAGGGGTCGGCGCGGGGCAGTAGTCCATGCAGCAACGGGGCCCCGCAACGCAGGTCAGCGGGGCGTGAACTGCACGTACACCTCGTTGGGCTTGACCATGCCCAGCTCGCTGCGCGCCTTTTCCTCCACCATGTCCAGGCCTT
>ERZ778028.3209-NODE-3209-length-10115-cov-4.544533_pt1 | contig 10115 bp, 10 predicted proteins | sample MGYA00375758_ERZ778028 | MGnify/ENA primary metagenome ERZ778028 (study PRJEB29350, sample SAMN05389828) | bioreactor metagenome | isolation source: Thiocyanate bioreactor | place: South Africa: University of Cape Town | collected 2014-03-17 ... | reverse complement strand
GCGGATGTGGGCCAGGTTGCTGAAAGCCAAGTCATCTTGAGTTTTGTTCACCCCGTTCATAAACGTATTCATGAAAATATACATCGACACGCCAAACGTCACCCCCAGCATGGCCACCACCGTCTGCCAGATCTTGGAGGTCAAATGCACGGAAGCAATCTGGCTGTTGACCCTATTTTTAGTTGTTTTTGCCATCATTCCTGTATATTATTTTGTCGGTTTCGGTGAGTCCGTTCTTGATTTCCGCCCATTCGGGAGTGATAATCCCGGTGCGGACGTTCACAGGTTCGCTTTCTCCTTTCAGCTTCACTTTGCTGCCGGCGAGCATGAACCGGCGAGGAATCACCAACGCATGTTTGCTGGCTCCGATGACGATGTTTGCCTGCAACTGCGTCCCTTCGCGCAAATCGGGGGTTACGCCATCATACATCGCTTCTACGATAAAGGATTGGTCAAGGTCACTGAAAGCCGGGAAGATACGGCTTATGTGGGCCTTGTAGCTTTTTCCCCGTTCGGTGTTGAACTCGATATACACCTCCTGCCCCAATTTCACACGGGAAATGTCGTCTTCCGAAACCATCAGTCTGGCTAAATATCGCCCCGAGCCAATTTCAGCGAGCATCTCGCCGTTTTTCACCAAGTCGCCCTTCGCTTTGGGAAGAGTCAGTACAACACCATCGTAAGGTACAGTGAAAATGCCTTGCTTCTTATTTTCCTGCTGGGCAATGTAATTTCCCCTGGCATTCAAGGCCTCCACTTGCAAGTTGCTCCGCATGTCGGCCATATTGCTCTCTACCTGTTTGAGGTTGGCCTTCGATGTTTCATACGCCAGCTTCATCTTGTCCATGTCGGCTTTCGCCACGGCATGAGATGCGTAAAGGTTACGGAAACGGACATATTGCGCCGAATCGGTGGCCAATTGGTCCAATGCCTGGCGTTGTTGCTGCTTGATCTTTTGCCAGACAGGCGAATGGGGAGAATTGTTGCTCTCCGCATACTTGTAAGAGGCCGATGCCCCCGCCTCTAAGGCTTGCTGGGCATTGTTGGCGAGCTGGAAGAGCAATTGCCCGGCCTTGACCGAATCGCCCTCCTTCACCAACGATTCGGTGAGGACGCCTGCCGTTTGGGACGTGACGTGATAGGTGTTTTCCATAATAACGGTGCCGCTTGCAAACACGGCATCCACGATGTCCCTGCGTTGCGGGGAAGTCGTCTCGCTACGGTTGCAACTTGCAAAAAGCAGCAGCATTGCCCCGCCGATGATTGAGAATCTGTATGATTTCATATTTTTTTAATCTGATAATATGCTAATGTGCCAATATGCCAATGAGATAATGAGCAAGTTCGTAATTCAATAATTCAGTCATTCCCAGATCGTAACTACATAATATTTATCTCCTTGCCTCTATTTCGGCCTGCACCACCCGAAACTGCGACGCATCGGTGAGGTATTGGTTCTGGATAGATAAATTCGCATCGAAGGTATTGAGGTAGTCGGCAAGGCTTGTCAGCCCCTCTTCGTATTTGCAGAGAGCCAAGGCCATGTTTTGCTCCGACAGCTTCATTTTTTCGAGGGTGATGTTCGCCACCCGCTGTGCGCTGTAATACCGTTTCCAAAGCTGCGAATCATTGACCTGGCTGTTGCGGATCGCTTCCTGGTAGTTGTCCAAGGCAATTTGCTTCTCAATTTTCGAAGCATTGTATTTCGCCTTGTTGGCAAACCCCGTGAAAATCGGCACACTGACAGACAAGCCTACGTAGCTTGAGGGTTTCCAATTGGAACCGAAGGAGGGATCGATGTTGTCGCTATAATGATAAGACCCGACATATCCTTTCAGGCTGATTTGCGGCAAAAAGGCGGAGCGAGCGGCTTTCATCTGGTAGTCGGAAACATCGGCCTCTTTCTTATAGACATCGGCCTCCTTGTCGGGCAGAAGCGAAAGCTTGTCCGCATCAACTGGTGAAAATGCTTGCTTCTCGACCACCTCAACGGCTACCGAATCGGGAATGGAAAGCGCCGATTTCAACTGTGACTGACATTGGTCGAGGTACAACTGCGCCTTGTCCAACTGTTGCAGCACCTCCTTCCGGTTGATTTCCGCCTGATTCACGGACAACAAATCGGCCAACCCTTCCTGAAATTTTTTATTTGTCAAGCTTGCGATGGAGTCGGCCACGGCTACGTTTTGCGTCCAAATGCCAATCGCCTGCTGGGAAACCACCACGGCATAATACGCCTGAACCGCCTGCTGCTTGAGCTGCTGTGCGTAGTAAGATTCGTTGGCCTGCTGCAGATTGACTTGTGCGGAAGCTGTTTTCGACTCGAAAACGGAAGTCCAGTTCATCAAAGTGTAATTCACGTTGATTCCCGCCGTGTAGTTGTAATCCTTTCCGAATTTCAGAAAAACAGTTTCGCCCGGTTTTCCGACAAGTTCGCCCGGAACGGGAGTTTCCTGCACATGGATGTTGTATTGCCCGGAAGCTCCAGCGGAAATATTGGGGAACAAAAAGGCGTTTGCAGCCCGTTTGTTTTGTTTAGCCTGCACAGTTTTTAATTGTTGCACCCTATATCCCGCATTGCTTTTGAGCGCAAGATTCCTGGCATCGTCCGCCGAGCGGAGAACGATTTGTGCATTGCCGGCAAAGGCAAACAAACACGACATGAGAACAAATGCCAAGTTCTTTGCCTTCATGCTCTTGTCCAGATTTGAGAATTTGACATCAAACCTTTCTTCCCTGTGATTTCCAATTTGTTGTCGGAAAGAAACCTGACCGAACCATTAACGATCATGCCTCTCCTGGGAGCATAGATCTTGCCGTTTTTGTAAAGCCCGTTCTCGAATTGCAGCCCGTAAATGATGACGGTCCCAACCAATGCATTTTTTCTCAAGGCAGGATTGGGATTCTTCGCATCCAGAAGTGGTTGCCCGTTTTTGTCTTTCGCCTCTGCCATCCATACTATTTTGGCGGAATATGTCTCCGAACCTGAAAACTCGATTTTCATTGTCTTGTTTTCATTTATCCAAATTCCGTGAATTTTGTCCGCTTGCCTTTGAGAGAAAGCTGCGAGAGCCAGACAAAACAAAAGGGATGTTGCTACCATTTTTTTCATAATCTTATGTCTCCTATCTTTTTGGCACAAAATTATGGCAGTGAGCGATTTGGTTCAAGGCCATTCTGCTTGAACTGAACAAAGGAAAGGGTGAAATGAACAGATCCGGGATTACTGGCTTTCAGCCTTCCATCCAGCGCATAAATTCGGAAACTTTCAGCCGGCTGACCACGAGCGATTCGGGAAGCTTGACATGCGTTTTCACAACGACCTTGCGGTTGAAATAAGGTTGTATTTCCACCACTGCCTTTCGGTTGACCAAGGCCTGGCGGCTGATGCGGAAAAAATCGGCGGGATTAATCTCTTCCTCCAATTCGGATAATGGACGAAAGATGGCGTGCTTTTGATTACCAAAGGTGTAGGCATAAAGCACCTCGTCGGACACAAAAAACACGGCAACGTCGGACACTTGCAGGGGTATGAAATTTTCCCGGGATGGCAACAGAAGGGATTTCCTGTAATCTTTTGGGGGTTGGATGGATTGCTTCAACAAATCGAGCAGCGACGGATCCCATTTCATCATCAGCCGGAATCCTTCCAATTTGTCCAACGCCATTTTCACGTCCTCGCCCTTCACTGGCTTCAACAGATAATCAATGCCGTTCGACTTGAAGGCTTGCAAGGCATATTGGTCGTAAGCCGTACAGAAAATCACAGGTGTTTTCACTTCCACCTGCTTGAAAATCTCGAAACTAAGCCCATCGGCCAACTGGATATCGAGAAAGATCACATCCGGCATGTTTTTTCCGGCAGAGAGGAATTCCACCGTCGATTCGATGCTGTCCAGAACACCCACCACGAGCGATTCGGGGCGAAGTTCCTGTACGATGGACTGCAACATCCGGGCAGTCTGCGGCTCATCCTCCACGATCAAGATCTTCATAAGTCCATCAATTTAAGCGTGACACAAAATTTGTTTCCATCAGAATGAATGCCAATCCCTTCCTTCTCTCCCAGCAGAGCGTATCTGTTTTGGAGGTTGGAAAGCCCGAAGCCCGAATTTTCTTCTTTCGTTTGCTTGGGTTGCAAGTTATTTTGCACGGTCAGCCTGTCTTTTGGGGCAGTAAAAATCCGGATATGGAGCGGCTTGCTTTGCGAGATGACATTGTGCTTGATGCAATTCTCAATCAAGATTTGCAAACTGAATGTGGGCAGATAAAGCATCTTGGCATCCTCTTGTATCTCAAATTCAATATCCAGAAGATGCTCGAAGCGGATCGACAACATGTAGATGTAGCTGCTGGCAAACTCCAATTCTTCCGAAAGGGTCACCACATTTTTGTCCTTCTTTTGCAGGATTTGCCTCAGCACTTCCGAAAGTTTCATCACATATTCTTCCGAATTGGGATCTTTCTGGTGGATCATTGAGCGAAGTGTCGAGAGCGCATTGAAAAGGAAATGCGGGTTCACTTGCTGGCGCAACAACTCGAACCGAGAGAGGATGTTTTCGGTCTTCAACTGCTCGTTCTGCATCGCCACTTCTTGCGCCACACGGTTGCGGTAGAGCGCATATTGCACCAAGTTGATGAGTGCAATACCAAACAACCCGCGCCAGAAAATCAGGAAATAAGATGTCTTCTCCCGGTCCAGAATAGTCACATAGAACGAGTCGTAATTTCCCGAAAGGCATCGCCCAAGGATGGTAAAACCAAACAGCAGCAAGAGGTTGGAGCCGATTATCAAGCCAAAAGCCACAAGCCGTTTGTTCTCTTTGCGATAGATGTATCGTTGGGTGAAGTAGGCGCTGGTGTACCAGCTTATCAGTAGGAAAGCAAATGTCAGAAACCAGATGACCAAGATTTTCTGCCAATGGAAATTGTCCCGCCGTTCAATATTGTTCATGATATTGAGCAACGGAACAATGGCTGAAAAAAGGATCGCTACATACAAGTCGCTCGATTTCGATAGCTTCTTCATCAGGTAGGTGATTGTTGTGGTTTCAAATATATCAAATTATTTGGAGATAACAGGTAAGCAGATGCAGATAACGGGGCGTTTTAAGGATCGCCCCGTTATTGAATGCGCCAGCTTCGCGTCAAGGAAGCGGCATTCCGTTTTCAAAAGAAAAAAAGTTCTCCAAGCTGTTAGTTCTTCATCTGCTTGAACTGCTCGCGCATCTGCTGCTTCATTTCGTCTGCCATTTTCTTGTATTCGGCATACTGGTCTTTGTTCAGTACTTTTTTGAGTTCATCATCCTTTGCAGACATGGAAGATTTCAGTTTTTTCGCCTTCGACAGCTTGTTGCCGGCGTCAGTTAGCGTTTGTTCATTGATTTTCGCATACTTGAGGTTAATCTCCTGAACGGATTTCAGTTGGCCGTCGCTCAGGGACAATCGCTCCTTCATCTTTTGGGTTATCATCGAGGCCCTCTCTTCTGACGTTTTCATACTGTTTTGTGCTGAAAGAGAGTTAGCCGCGGTGGCCATCAGTAACAAACAAATGGCTGCAACATGCAGGAAGATCTTTTTTGAATTCGTTTTCATTTCTATCATATTTTTAATTAGTTAATAAACAAACAGTTGACAAATCAGCGAAAACCATCGCCACTATATTTTATATCGTTTCCAACATCGCTATTGCGTAAAAAATCAGAATGTACGTGGTATTCCACTTCTCCTTGAAAGTCTTTGGCCCGAATAACAAATTCCACCAGGTTACTTCCATTCTTGTATGGGGCCAAGTTGAAGCTCACTGTCCCCAAGCGGGCCACCGACTGCGGATCGTTGTGCGCATTGTGCCTGAATTCGAGGTAAACCTTGCCGTCTTCGGGGTGGACGATCATCTTGTTTTCCACCAGGTTTATCAGGTGCGTTGCGGTGAAACCATAATTAAATCCGAAATTTACATTCAGGTATCCTCCAGAACACCACAAGGAGTAGATCTTCACCGGGTCGTCACCAATTTCAGATTGATTCTCAGTGGTTAGATAGGCAACATCCTTGGTCAATATCTTCACCACGTTGTTGAGGGTCACGTTATAATTGCTGGAATCTGGATTCGACCTGATTGTGTAATTTACAAATGCACGTTGGCCCTCCGTTGGATTGTAATTGTCAAGATGCGATGATTCTATCAGCAAGTTTCTTCCCCCATCAGTCCATATAACATTTCTATCGCCAACCGGGTTCAATGTTGCCCGTTCCACCCAATTTTGGCTATATTCTACTTTCTCCTCTTCATCGCACGAGGCCAACAGAATACATGTGGCAAACATAGCAGGCAAAAACATTTTTGGAAAATTCGTTTTCATTGCAACCAAATTTTAAATTTATATAACAGGCAATTTGAAATTAATCTCTTTGACAGCAATGCCTGTTTTCAGATGCAAATATCGGACATTTCAATTTTTTTATTAAGCGGAAAATACCCGAACAGAACATCTGGATGATTGAAATGGACAAAATATCGAGTTAATTGATTTTTTGCAGAGTGTATATTGTTATCTATTCTCATTCCAAATTTCATATAATTATGAACGTGCGTTCAAATATTTTATACATTTGTACCATTCATTTGAAATGAAGGGCATTGTTTCTCCCGTTTTCCGAATGTAAAGCAATGCCGGGAAATAGAATATCAAAACAACATGTCCAGACCAAGAAGAAAACGAGCCGTTGCAAATCCTCCAGCAATGGATGGATTCAAACCATTTGGAATACCTATGCCTGACTTGGAGCCGGCGGTGCTTCTCTACGAAGGATACGAGTCTATCCGGCTGGTGGATTACGAAGGGCTGAGCCAAGAGGAAGCATCGAAGCAAATGGGGGTTTCCCGACCCACTCTCACGCGGATTCACGACAAGGCTATCAAGTCTATTGCACAGGCTTTTGTGGAAGGGAAAGCCATTCTCATCGAAGGTGGCGACTACCATTCCGACAATTATTGGTATCGCTGTGAAGATTGCAAAAAGCTGAACGTATCGCCCACCGAATCCCGCCAATGCTCATATTGCAATTCAAAAAATATGAAACGGTTGAATGGCGCAGACAGCGAAAGCGAAAGCGACATCGGTAATGGGATTTGTATTTGTGTGCATTGCGGCCTTGAAATCCCGCACAGGAAGAAACAGCCCTGCCGGGAGACAAATTGCCCCGCTTGCGGAAAGAAAATGATGCGCAAAGGAAGCTACCATCATCAATTATACATCAAAAAACAAGAAGAAAATGAAAATTGCAGTATCAACAAACGGAACGCAGATTGACGACCATTTTGGCCATTGCGAGGCCTATACCATTTTTGTGGTGAACGAGAAAAAAGAGATAGAATCGACCGAAATTCTGCCATCGGAAAGCGGTTGCGGATGTAAAAGCAACATCGCCTCCGTATTGCAAAACAAAGGGGTGAACATCCTGATTGCCGGAAGCATGGGCGACGGCGCTCTGAATGTGCTCAACACACACGGCATAAAGGTGCTCAGAGGAAATTCGGGCGAAGCAAGACGCAAGGTGGATGAGTTCCTGGATGGGAAATTGGCCGATTCAGGGATTACCTGCATGCTCCACGGCGATCAAGGGCATACTTGCAGCCACTGATTTCTTCACTATCCACATGATGCCAAGCAGGCATTGGCTTGCGCCGAAAAGCCTTTGCCTACTTGCTTTATTTCAAAATCGTTCTTCCTATGAAAGTCTGTATCCTCATAGACAATTCGCCCCACCCTGAAAATAATTCCATGCTGACCGAACACGGGCTTAGCATCTATTTTGAAATGGATGGATACAAATGGATGGTGGATTGCGGCGCATCAGGTAAATTTTTGGCAAATGCCAAAAATTTAGGAATCAACCTGCAAGACGTTGATTACCTTCTTTTGTCTCATGCCCATGCTGACCACACAGGCGGACTGGCGCATTTCCTCCAAACCAATACAAAGGCGACTGTTCTGCTATCTTCCCGCATCAACGAAAATTGCCTCTGTTTTTCAACACGGGGCAGTGCAAAAAGAAATATAAGCATCAATTTCTCCATTGTAAATGAATACATAAAAAGGGTTCAATTCATTGACAGGAATACACAATTGTCCGAAAATATTTTCCTGATTACAGCTATTTCACGCAACTACCCGCAACCTAAAGCAAACAGAACATTGCTGAACGCAGATTCGCCCGACGACTTCTCGCACGAGTTTGCCATCTGCATCGACACGCCCGATGGAGCAATAGTCATTTCGTCTTGTTGTCACCACGGACTACTTAACACCTTGGAAGCATCTGGAAGATCGGCCATAAAAGTATATATAGGAGGAATGCACCTGATCGACAGCTGTAATGCGGTTGAATTTGAAACGGAAACGGAAATAGCGGGCATAGCCAGCACAACACAAAGAAAGTATCCGGGAATAAAAATAATCACGGGACATTGCACGGGAATGGTTGCTGCAAGTATGTTCAAAAAAGTGATGACAGATAATTTCCATTTTTTTCACACAGGTGAAGCATTAGATGTGTGACCACCCGGAGTCATCCAAAAACTGATACTTTTTCTAACTTCGAAAACGCAATCAATTTTCAAACGGTAAATAACGTGGGAGCAATCAATATTTATCACTTCCTGTATTTAATATTTGGAAATATTTTATTTCCTTTGTTTATTATTTCTAAGGGAAATATTCAAACCCGAATCAACGATCTGAGATATACACCTCACAAAAGGGGAAAATAGACTAAACTAAAAAAATACACCACAAAAGATGAAACATCTAATCATCGGAGGAGTGGCCGGCGGAGCAACAGCCGCAGCAAGAATCCGCCGGGCAGACGAAAAAGCGGAGATCATCCTCCTTGAAAAAGGGAAATACATCTCCTATGCCAACTGTGGCCTTCCATATTACATAGGGGGCGTGATCGCCGAACGCGACAGCCTATTCCTGCAAACTCCGCAATCGTTCGGAGGGCGGTTCAACGTCGATGTGCGTGTCGGCAACGAGGCGATCGCCATCGACACCCAAGCCAAAACAGTGAAAATCCGTAAATCGGATGGCACCGAATACACAGAGAGCTACGACAAACTGTTGCTTTCGCCCGGTGCTTCGCCCGTTCGCCCACCATTGGAAGGAATCAACTCCGAAAGGATTTTCACCTTGAGGGACGTGAACGACACCGACAAGATCAAAAACTACATCAACTCACACGAGATAAAAAAAGCGGTGGTGGTCGGCGCCGGATTCATTGGTCTCGAAATGGCCGAGAATCTGCACCATGCGGGTGCGGAAGTCTCCATCGTGGAAATGGGAAGCCAAGTGATGGCTCCCGTGGACTTTTCGATGGCGTCGCATGTGCACCAGCACCTACTTCAAAAAGGGGTTCGCCTCCACTTGGAACAGAGTGTGGCAGGTTTTGCACGGAAAGGCTCGCAAATCGAAGTTCAGTTCAAAAGCGGAGAAATCATTCTGGCAGACATCGTGATCCTCTCCATAGGCGTGCGTCCCGAAACCACCTTGGCAAAATCGGCCGGGCTGAAAATCGGCGAAACTGGCGGAATCTGGGTGGATGAATACTTGGAAACATCTGAAGAAGACGTGTATGCTGTGGGCGATGCCATCGAATTCCCCCACCCACTCACTGGAAAACCTTGGCTCAACTACCTCGCCAATCCGGCCAACCGCCAAGGGCGCATCGTCGCCGACAACATGGTTTTTGGAAACACCACCAAGTACGAAGGAGCCATCGGCACATCCATCGCCAAGGTATTTGACATGACGGTGGCATCCACCGGATTGGCTGGAAAAAAACTGAAGCAGCTCGGGATTCCTTACAGCGCCTCCTGGACCCACTCAGGATCCAATGCGGGCTACTATCCAGGAGCCATTCCGCTGAGCCTCAAATTGACATTCGACCCAAAGACAGGCAAACTTTACGGCGGGCAATGTGTTGGCTACAAAGGGGTGGACAAGCGCATCGACCAAATAGCCCTGCTTATCAAAAAGGGAGGAACAGTATATGACCTGATCGAAGTCGAACACGCTTACGCACCGCCTTTCTCCTCAGCAAAAGACCCGATCGCC
>ERZ778028.3206-NODE-3206-length-10128-cov-3.581356_pt1 | contig 10128 bp, 10 predicted proteins | sample MGYA00375758_ERZ778028 | MGnify/ENA primary metagenome ERZ778028 (study PRJEB29350, sample SAMN05389828) | bioreactor metagenome | isolation source: Thiocyanate bioreactor | place: South Africa: University of Cape Town | collected 2014-03-17 ... | reverse complement strand
TAAAAGGTGATTTTACCGGGATCTACAAGGAACTTTTTCTGGAAGGGGTAGCGCTATTAGTCCGCTTGAGGCTTATTTGATTTTAACCCCAGATCCACCATTTTATAATCCCTGTCGGGGCACACTATTGCAGGTAAAAGCTTCTGAGCTGGTATTACATATTTTCTGCTTTAAGCCAAATGAGCAGGGATATTTTCAAAAAAAAATTACATAAGAGCTTTCATTCTCTTTTTTGAATCTTAGAATTATTTCCAAATTAGATTGTTTACTGCTAATCTTAAACACATTTAAAATCAATATATTGATTAAACTCTTTGCAATTGTAACACCACGGAGGAACAATGAAGCAACGGTCGAATTTGAGCGGTCGCCCTGTTTATGTGGTTGACGGAAGTCGTACTCCTTACCTAAAAGCCAAAGGTTTAGGTCCTTTTACCGGTTCAGACTTGGCGGTTGCTACAGGCATGACACTACTGAGCAGGCAACCCTTTAACCCTAATGAACTAGATCAGGTGATTATCGGCAGTGCGATGCCCGGGCCTGACGAAGCGAACATTGCCCGAGTTGTTTCGCTGCGATTAGGTTGTGGTGATAGGGTACCGGCGTTCACCGTCATGCGTAACTGCGCCTCAGGTATGCAAGCATTAGACAACGCGGCAATTGAAATTGCCAGTGGTCGAAGTGAGCTCATTTTGGCCGGGGGTACGGAAGCGATGAGCCATGCCCCCTTGTTATTTAACCATAAGATGGTTTCCTGGTTAGCGAACTGGTATGGCGCGAAAAGTGTGGGTCAGAAATTTGGCTTGATTACACAATTTCGCCCATCTTATCTTGCCCCGGTCATTGCGTTACTACGCGGATTAACCGACCCCGTGGTGGGCTTAAATATGGGGCAAACAGCAGAAGAAGTCGCCTACCGTTTTAATATTACCCGAGAGCAAATGGATGAATTTGCTTTACAGAGCCATTTAAAACTGGCGCAAGCCTATGCTGAGGGCCGAATGACTGAGGTTACCCCCCTTATTGATCATAAAGGACGAGTCTATAATCAAGACGATGGCATGCGCCCTGATTCAACCCTGGAAAAATTAGCAAAACTAAAACCGTATTTCGATAAAAAATACGGAATGGTAACTCCTGGAAATAGTTCACAAGTAACTGATGGTTCTTGCCTGCTATTGCTCGCGAGCGCTGCTGCTGTTAAAAAATATAAATTATCCGTCTTAGGGCGCATTGTTGATTCACAATGGGCAGCGCTGGATCCAGCTAAAATGGGATTGGGCCCCGTTCATGCAGCAACACCAATTATGCAGCGCCATAATTTAAAGCCAGATGATTTCGACTGTTGGGAAATAAATGAGGCTTTTGCAGCTCAGGTATTGGGTTGTATGGCTGCCTGGAACGATGACGAATACTGTCAAACCCATCTGGGTTTAGACAAAGCACTTGGTGCCCCCAGTAGTGAAAAACTAAATCGGGATGGTGGTGCCATTGCAATTGGCCATCCGGTTGGTTCAAGCGGAGCACGCATTGTACTGCATATACTTAAGTCACTAGAGCAGAGAAATGAATCACGGGGTATGGCATCCATTTGTATCGGCGGTGGTCAAGGTGGTGCCATGTATCTTGAGCGAGTTACCGAGGTGAGCGATCATGACTAATTACAAAAACTGGAATTTGCAACGCGATAGTGATCATATTCTATGGCTGGGTTTAGACCGTAAAGACACAAGCTTAAACAGTATGAATGAGGAAGTCTTGGATGAGTTAAATAGCTTACTTCATGAAGTCGCTCAAGATAAAGAAGCGATTGGATTAGTTATTTACTCTGCTAAAGATAAAGGTTTTATTGCCGGTGCAGACGTGACCTTATTTTCCAAATTTAGTTCACCTGAGCAAGCAGTTAGTTTTTTACGTAAAGGTCAGGCAGTATATGCCCGTCTTCAATCGTTAGCTATTCCCACTGTTGCCATGATTGATGGTTTTTGTATGGGGGGAGGGTATGAATTAGCCTTAGCGTGTACTTATCGTGTGGCTACAGACAATAAAGATACCCGTATCGGTCTTCCCGAAGTGCTATTAGGGATTCATCCAGGCTGGGGTGGCACAGTTCGATTACCACAACTTATTGGCGGTTTTAATGCATTATCTCAAGTAATGCTCACCGGCGCCGCTATATCTGCAAGCCGTGCGAAAGCTTTAGGTATGGTAGATGATGTGGTGCCATCACGTCAGTTGAAACGTGCCGCTATATACTTTATTAAAAATAAACCAGCCAAGCATCGACCCTCATTTTGGCAGGGCTTAACCAATGCTTCCTGGTTACGTAAACCCCTGGCCTCCCTTATACGTAAAAATGTTGCCAAAAAAGTGCGAAAAGAACATTATCCCGCGCCTTATGCGATGATTGATTTGTGGGAAAAAGAAGGGGCCGTCGGCGAGCGTGCATATTCTAAAGAGGTGGATTCGGTTGAGCAATTGGTCACGCATGGCATTACCTCTAAAAATTTGATACGCGCTTTTGGATTACGTGAACGCTTAAAGAGTTTTAGTAAAGAAAGCCACTACAAAACCCGACATGTACACGTCATTGGCGCAGGTGTTATGGGCGGTGATATCGCTGCCTGGTGTGCTTTACGAGGTATCAAGGTAACCCTACAAGACCAATCTTACGAACGTATTGCTCCCGCCATGGGGCGTGCCTATGCTCTTTACAAGAAAAAACTACGCAAGCCACGGCCCATACAAGCAGCTATGGATAATTTAATTCCAGACCCTGAAGGGCATGGTATTGCGCAAGCTGATGTGATCATTGAAGCTGTTTTTGAAAACCTGGCTGTTAAGCAGGAAATTATGCGTCAAGTGGAGCAGAAAGCAAAAAAAGAAGCCATAATTGCCACCAATACTTCCAGTATTCCTTTAGATGAGATTAGTACAGTAATGCAGCAACCCCAACGCTTGGTCGGTATTCACTTTTTTAATCCAGTCGCTAAAATGGAGTTGGTGGAGATTGTTAGTAGTTCTCTTACTGACAAACAAGTTGCTCAGGACTCCTGTGCTTTCATCGGTCAAATTGGGAAATTGCCACTACCGGTTAAATCAAGTCCCGGATTTTTAGTGAATCGGGTGCTCATGCCCTACTTAATGGAGTGTGTGCAATTACTCGAAGAAGGATATACCGCTGAAACGATTGATGAAGCTGCTTTATCTTTCGGTATGTTTATGGGGCCAGTAGAGTTAGCTGATACAGTAGGCATGGATGTTTGTCTTGCGGTTGCTGAGAATTTAACTGCCCACTATGGGGGCACGGTACCGCAAAAACTGCGAGAAATGGTGCAGGCAGGAAAGTTGGGACGCAAAACGAGTGAAGGTTTTTATAAATATAAAAATGGCAAACCCGTGAAAAACACTCATCCGACGGTGAAAGACAAACATATTGCCGATCGTCTGATTATGCGTATGGTCAATGAAGCAGCCGCATGCTTGCGGGAAAATGTAGTAGCCGATGCCGATTTGCTTGATGCAGGAATGATATTTGCCACAGGATTTGCCCCATTTCGTGGTGGCCCCATGAACTATGCGCATGATTTGGGTAAAGAAAATCTGGAACATTTATTTACTACTCTGCAAAGCAAATACGGAGAGCGCTTTAAAGTTGATGAGAGCTTATAAATTTCCTCTTTGGCAAGCGGTGCTTGCCAAAGTTCTTTTATCCTACAACGTAGCTGGTTTTGCCTCAACTTTTGTGCTTCCCGCAGGCGGCGGCTATGTGGGTTCAGTTGAATACATCTATGCTGAGCCTGGGGAAAGTATCTACGAGTTTGCCCAGCGGGTGGATATGGGCTTCAACGAATTATTGAAGGCCAATCCATGGATTGATTCAGCTCATATTTTACCCGAAGACAGAGCTTTGATGATCCCACGACGATTCCGGCTTCCATCCATACGACAAGGTATTGTCGTCAATCTTGCAGAATATCGTCTTTATTATTTTCCCTCAGATGAAAATATCGTGCTCACTTACCCTGTGGGTATCGGACGAGTAGGCTGGCAAACACCCCTGGGAAGAACACATGTAGTGGCAAAGCAACGAAACCCGCAGTGGCGCCCAACACGCAAACTACATGCAGAAGCAAAACGTCAGGGGGCATTATTGCCCGATTATATGCCCAGTAATAAATATAATCCTCTGGGACGATACGCTTTGAGATTAGGTTGGTCTGCATACTTGATTCATGGTACAAATCAAGCTTACGGTATTGGTATGAATGTAAGTGCTGGATGTATCCGTATGTTTGCTCAAGATATAGAAGAATTATACACACGTGTTCCTGTCGGGACTTTAGTTCACGTGATAGATAAAAAACCTTAAGGTCGTTAACCCCTTTGGCACCAGCGATTCCACGCAAAAGCTGGAATTAAAACCAGTATACTACCAATAAGATCACTAGGATAATGCCAACCTAACAAAACGCACGATAGTAATAATAAGAGGTTATTCAATGCCAACAATGAGGCTGCTAGACGCCATTCTCTTATAAGATAAACACATAAAATAGCCCAAATCGCATGGAAGGAGGGCATGGCAATTAATCCACCTTCATTGGTTGTTGGTATTATATGCTGATGAATTTGTGTAAATTTTAAACCTGTTGCTAATTGATCCGCACCAAACAAGGGACTAAGAATATTGCTCGCGGGCGCGGTAGTTGGAAATATATAGTAAAAGCTAAAACCAATGAGCACCGTGACTATCAGAAAGTAATAAAACTCTCTGAGCCAGGAAATATGACCGGATAAGATGACAACCACAGGAATTAAACTAAGTTGATAATCGATACTTGCATAACTGAACTCAAGCAGCCTTTTTATCAGCGGATGGGTATGAGTCCATGCAATAATTTTTGCCATATCGATATGCAATCGTTGCTCAAACGTAATTATTTGAGTATCGATTGTAGGGAATGGCGTGAGCTGCACAGCATTGGTAGTGAATGCAATCAGCGACATGATCGCAAAAAAATAAATTAATTCTCGACCTCTTGCTGGAATAGTGCTCTCTTGGGAGAAAGATAGCTTTAACCCCATCCATATTAACAATAACAAAAAAAACAACCATCCTACATTATCCGGAAAATAATTATTTCCAGGATAATGGTGCCAAATGAGATTTATTGTTTGGATGGTTGTAGAGAGTAGAATAGCTAACCCAGCAAGTATCAGGATGCATCGTGAACAGGAGGCGGACATAGATTGCTAATCGGTGATTTCCAACATTTGTTTTTGTTTGATCGCATGAAAAATTTCTTCACGGTGTACGTTAATGGAGCGGGGAGCTTCGACACCAAATTTAATATTTCCATGCTCTTGAGTTTTAAACGCTAAAATTTTAACCATGGTATTGTTAATGTTAATCATTAACGGTTCTTCAAATTGCAACAAAACGATATCCATCAAAAAAACCTCTTAATCGGTGTAGGCGCTATAAGTCAATGATATCTCTAAAAGTTAACCTACTTTATGGATACTTGTCACGAAAAATTACAAACAAAGTTTAAAAAAGCCTTATTTCTACAAGGTTATCAGCGATTTTCTACAAAAAAGAGCCGCAGCATTGTCACCGGGGTGTAAAAGCGCTACAATTGGCGGTTTTTTAAACCTTGCCTTACTGTCACTATGAAACAGAAGGCTATTATCCACAAGGAGAAATCATGAGACATTACGAAATTATGTTTCTTGTGCACCCGGATCAAAGCGAACAAGTACCAGCAATGGTTGAGCGCTATGAAGGGATTATCAGTAAACACGAAGGTAAAATCCATCGTAAAGAGGATTTGGGTCGTCGTCAATTAGCTTATTCTATAAATGATGTTCATAAAGCGCATTATATCCTGATGAATGTTGAATGTTCTTTAGAGGCATTAGAAGAAATTAAAACTGCTTTTCGTTTTAATGATGCCATCCTGAGAAACTTAATTACGCTTCAAAAGCATGCAATTACTACTGAATCTGTTTTGAAGAAGAAAGAGAAAGACGAGAGAGCTGCTTAAGAGGAGAATGAAACATGTCAGCCTATTTCCGTAGAAAAAAAATGTGTCGTTTCAGTGCTGAAGGCGGCAATGAAATTGATTATAAAGATATCAACCTATTAAAAAATTATATTTCTGAGACTGGTAAAATCGTACCTAGCCGTATTACAGGTACTCAAACACGTTTTCAAAGACAATTAGCTAAAGCGATCAAGCACGCACGGTTTATCGGCCTGCTGCCTTATTGTGATAACCACGATTAATCGTTATGAACACCAGTGATCGGATAGCAAAACATTGCAAAAAAATTCTGGATAACAGACAGTTGGCAATTGCTTATGCAATTGTCTTTGCAATTTTGCCCTTTACGTCCTGGCTATCTGTTGCTCTCGTAGCTTTAATAACTCTACGTAAGGGTGGCCGTTCCGGATTTGACGTACTGGTGCCTGCACTGGTGATTCACTCAGCTCCCTTGATGATATTAGTGCCTTGGTCCACTGCTTTAATTCATGCATCAATTGCTTACCTGCCTGTCTATTTTGCTGCTTTCCTTCTAAGGCGTAGTGAAAAATGGCAAATAGTCTTTGGTGCGTGGTTTATGACAGCGGCAGGTATTTGTGTTTATGTTCAGTATTTTTATCCCGATTTTATCACTCTGCAGTATCAACATATTCACAGCTTACTGGTTCAGTATCAGGAGTTGATGAATAACAGCGTTGACGGGTTGAGTGTTCCTGTTTTAGCTCAACTGTTTTTCGGCTTACAAATTCTGAGTGTAGTTATTTCCTCATCATTATCGCTTTTTTGTGCTCGTGCGATCCAGGCCCGTTTATTTGTGCCTGGTGGTTTCAAGTATGAAGTACTTACATTTAGAAGCGGGAAGTTTGGGGTATTGATGCTGTTCACAACATCACTGGGGGCTTATTATCAAATACCCTTAGCTATTAATCTACTACCCATGGTGCTCTGTTATCTTTTTGCCTCGGGTTTTGGGTTGGTATTTTTTGTTTTATCCCGTAAAAGCCAATTCCGAATTTTGTTGCTTATGGTTCTGCTCATATTATTGCGACCAACTTTTGTGATATTTGCTTATATCATTATGGGTACTTTGGATAGTTTTATTAATTTTAGAGCTTACTTACCCGAACGGGTAGGCGAAACAATTTAAGAGGTTTATTAAGATGGAAGTTATCTTATTAGAAAAAGTAAGAAATTTAGGTAATTTGGGCGATAAAGTAGAGGTCAAACCAGGTTATGGCCGTAACTTTTTAATTCCACAAAATAAGGCAGTTTTTGCCACAGCGCATAATATTGAGATGTTTGAAAAGCGCCGTTCTGAACTTGAGAAAAAAGCGCAACAGTCGTTAGCATCAGCGGAGCAACGTGCAGCGCGCCTGAATGATATTAATTTAGTAATCAGCGCCATGGCGAGTGATGAAGGTAAATTGTACGGCTCAGTGAGCGTGAACGAGATTAAAGAAGCTTTGGCTCAAAAAGATGTTGAAGTGAGTAAGCGCGAAATCGTTATGCCAGAAGGTCCTATTCACTCAATAGGTAACTTTGTAGTTGAAGTACATGTTCATAGCGATGTGATTGCTAATTTACAAATTGAAATTGTTCCTGCAAAATAATTTCATTATTGGGGAGCTAGATCCTTGGCTCCCGCTCTATCCCCTTAATATCGCTCTGAGTATAATAAAATCAAAATCAAGCTGTGACTTATTTAATTTAAAATAATCACTTTTAGCAGAATTACCTTTCAACAACTTATTTTTAGCAATCAAACTTTGATTATTCCCACCTATTCCGATTTCTACTTGCGGTTTTAAAAATTCATTTCATAATAAATTAAAGACAATTTGATTTAAAAAAAATCATGAATGATACTGATGAGTACGACTACGCGATAATTGGTTCAGGTTTTGGTGGGGCAGTTGCTGCCCTGCGCTTAACGGAAAAAGGATATAGAGTATGTATTGTAGAGCAGGGTAAACGCTGGGTGGCAGAGGATTTTCCAAAAACGAATTGGGAAAATAGGAAATACTATTGGTACCCCAAACTTAAATGCCACGGATTATTTAATCTTAAATTATTAAAGCATGTTTTGGTCATCCGAGGTATTGGGGTTGGGGGTGGTAGTTTAGTTTATGGAAATACATTGATAACTCCGGGGAATACGTTTTTTGATACACCCATCATGCAGTATGTCGCTCAAGGAAAAGATTTGAATGCTTATTATCAGCAGGCAAAGGAGATGATGGGAGTCGCTACCAATCCGCAATTATTTGATAGTGACTTTCACTTACGTGACGCTGCCATTAAGAACTATCCTGGTGCTACGTTTATGGCGAGTCCGAATGGAATCTATTTTGGTAATCAAGAGCTTGTAGATCCTTATTTTAACGGCAATGGTCCGAAACGCTCAGGATGTGTTTTTTGTGGGGGATGTTATTTAGGTTGCCGTTACAACGCCAAAAACACGCTGGATAAAAACTACTTATATTTTGCAGAAAAAAAAGGCTGTAAAATTATACCCGAAACTAAAGTCATAGCCATTATTCCGCTATCAGAACATGGAGATTCCGGATATATACTGCAAACAGAGCCTACAATTTCATCCCCAAAGTCCATAAAGAATATTAAATGCAAGGGCTTAGTATTAGCTGCAGGGGTATTAGGGAGCATCGAACTATTGCTGAGGTCTCAGAGTAAAGGATATTTACCACATATTTCTTCACAGCTCGGAGCCCATGTGCGGACGAATAATGAGAATGTAGTTGCCGTAAGAACCCGCGAAAAACAGGCTCGATTTGATCGTGGTACAGCTGCTTCATCCAGTGTTTTTTTAAATGAACATACGCAAATACAATTGAATCGATATTCGGATGGAGCAGATGCTATTGCTAATTTAACCACATTAATGGTAGATGGTTATAGCCGATGGGGCAGAATTTTAAAATTATTGGGCAAAACTGTAAGCCATCCGCGGGATTTTCTCCACGCTTTAAACCCTCGAGGTTTTACTCGACAGACCATGTTGTTGGTCGTGATGCAAGATTTTGAAAGCGAAATTACTTTGAAATTAGGTCGGCGATGGTTTTGGCCATTTGCAAAGATGCTTATTTCAACATCAAACAGAAATAAACCTTCGCCTGCATATATACCTGAGGCAAATAATTTTGCACGCCATCTGGCAGCTGAAATTGATGGCATACCGTTAAATTCAGTGCCTGAGATATTCTTGAATACACCAACAACCTCTCACATATTAGGGGGATGTGTCATAGGCAGAGATACAAAAGAGGGCGTGGTTGACCGTAAACAACAAGTTTTTGGTTATAAAAATTTTTATATCTGTGATGGTTCGATCATTCCCGCAAACTTAGGGGTAAATCCTGCATTATCTATTTTAGCTTTAAGTGAACATGCAATGTCGTATATAGAAATAAAAAGTTAGCTGAAAAACCATGCAATGACTTCCATTGACATTCGCGGTGTTACCTTTTAAAAAACGAGTTAAGCTTCCCGGCTATCCGATAAAAACTAATCGCCGGTTTCTTACACCTAAACCGAATACAGGTTGATAAAGTTTGATTCCCAAACTCTTTTTTAAAAGCACAATAAGGAGATTTGCTGGCGTTAAATAGATGCATCATGTCATTTAAAGGTTCCTTATTTAAAAAAATTTTGATTAATTTTTTATCTAACCTACACTGAAAGGTAAGTAGCTTATTTTTTGTGCAGTGCAGTAACTATGAAAAATGTAATATATCTCAATCGTAATGAGTCTCAGTATGATTTATCTCCCAGTTGTAAAGAGGTGTTAGCACAATTCACACCGACCTATTTTACGCAATATTCCTCAGATGAGACGATTACTTATACTCACTTTATTGATGAGTTGAGCCATTTTTTGGGAGTTTCACCATCCTGTATTGCTCTGGGGAATGGCTCAGAAGAGTTACTTAAAGCCTGTGCCTATCATTTTTTAGAAAAAAATGATGTAGTGCTCATCCCGGAACGTTCATGGTGGTATTACCACGAAATAATTACAGAGGTTCAAGCACGGCCTGTATACTTTGAAATAGTTGAAGAAAAA
>ERZ778028.3198-NODE-3198-length-10158-cov-4.519549_pt1 | contig 10158 bp, 9 predicted proteins | sample MGYA00375758_ERZ778028 | MGnify/ENA primary metagenome ERZ778028 (study PRJEB29350, sample SAMN05389828) | bioreactor metagenome | isolation source: Thiocyanate bioreactor | place: South Africa: University of Cape Town | collected 2014-03-17 ... | reverse complement strand
AAATTATATCGATGAAACAGAGCGCCGAGTCTGGTTTTTATTTGAGACTACTGCACGCTAACGCTCCTGATTTCCAGCCTCATTGGCTGGAAGTCATAAAGTTTTTATTATTTACTTTCTTAGTCTGCCTTATTCAAATCAACAGATGATGTATTTTCATTATCAAAATATCTTGTTCTAATGCACTCACAGTAACTTTGAAAATGCGGTTGTGACAGTGCATATTCTTGTAGTGGAGATGCTATGGGTGGGTATAATATATTCGCCAGGAAGGCAAAAGCACACGCATCGATGCTGCTAGGCTCATTTCCTAAACAGTACTCACGAGGCGCCAGTAAAGCACTTAAAGCTTTTAAATCGACCAACCCTAAATGATAAATTTCATCCCGGCTATGCCGCCCAATTCCTTGCTGGTAAAGGGTGCGTCTCATTTTCTTTTGTACCCAATTAGGAAGCAAAATACTTAAAGGCATGCTTAATTGACCGAAAAATGTTTCTTTAGTTATGGGCCAAAATTCAGGATCCAGCCATCGTGAATAAACGATAATAAAATATAAATGTTCTTCAAGAGTACGTTTTAAAGTAAGCGCAAGAGCTTTTTGCTGTGCATTTAAATGATGATCAAGGGGAACCTTATATTTTTTTTCTAATACCTCAATAATAAAATTACTGTCGCCAATCTTTTTATTATCAATACTTACACAGGGAAGTTTGCCTTTGGGGCTACGTCCTGGATTTGCTACAGAAATTTTCTCGTAAGGTAAGTTGACCATGCGCAAATAAGTTTCTAATTTCAGGCAGAAAGGACTTGGATTTGGAACATTCCACGCAGGAGGAAATTGGTAAAGTTTAATCATTATCTATCCTTATCCCTGGATAATGGCATTGATTTATTATTTTGCCATAAATGAGTTAATTATTTCTTAATATTTCTTGATTATTATAGCAAAAAAATAACTCTTATTAAGGTACACTTTGGGTATTTAGAGTGCGGAGTCAGGATAGACTATAATTTTAATATAATAATCAGGATGGGGTATATCATGAGAAAATGGTTAGGTAACAGGCTTGGAATCGCCGTAATTGCGGTAAGTTTAATGGTTAGTACCACAGGTTTTGCTCATGGCGGTGGCGGCTGGCATGGCGGCGGTGGCTGGCATGGCGGCGGTGGCTGGCATGGCGGCGGTGGCGGTTGGCACGGCGGTGGTGGTGGTTGGCACGGCGGTGGCTGGCATGGCGGAGGTTGGGGTGGAGGCTGGGGCGTCTGGGGTCCTGGTGTCGTGGTTACTTCGCCTTATTACGATTACGGTCCATCATGTCAAACAGTGCGAGTTTGTAATAATTACGGACATTGCTGGCTGCAAGAGTCCTGCTATTAGATATCTTTAAAGAAACCGTAATTTTTGCGGTTTCTTTTATCACGAAATACTTCAGATCTTAAATGGCTTTAATTTGACCAATGGTTGCAATTTTATCAGGTGACTGGTATTTTTTAATTAATTTGGCGCTAATTTGGACTTAACGCATGCAGCTAGACAAAGCCCTATCATTTTTAGAATTTATACCCTGGAAGCAGCTGACTTACGCTTTTTTACTGCTTTTCGTGGGTCATTTCATCTGTAAACGGATCAGTATTTTTATTGGAAAATTAACCCAGATGCGTTTTTCCAAACATCATGCCCTGCTCATTAGCCGTTTCGTCTATTATGGATTGTTCCTATTATTTCTTGTATCTGCATTGAATCAACTGGGTTTCAAGTTAACCATATTGCTTGGTGCTGCGGGTGTTTTTACGGTTGCTTTAAGTTTTGCGTCACAAACAGCAGCCTCTAATCTTATCAGTGGAATATTTTTGCTGTTTGAGCAGCCCTTTAAAGTAGGGGATTTAATCGCTTTTAAGGATATTAAAGGAACAGTCGAGACTATTGACTGGTTATCAACAAAAATAAGAACGGGTGATAATCGTCTCGTTCGTATTCCTAATGAAGGCTTAATTAAATCTGAGATAACTAATTTAAGCACTTTTCCGCAAAAGCAGGATGAAATCATACTCAGGGTTGAGGCCAGTCATAATATTGCTGGTATTAAGGTTTTACTCAAGGAGCTATGTGATGATTGCACTCATGTCTTATCCGATCCCGCAACAAAAATTCTCACTGCAGGGTTTATCGGTAATGGTGGCGTTGAGTTAAGGATTTTATATTGGTCAAAACATGATTTGGCGATGGTAAGGGACGAGCTCTTGGTTGCGATAAAAAATACTTTTGAGCAAGAATCTATTCATTTTGTGCCGGAGCGCGGATTTAGTGATGTCTATTAATTTTAGATATTCCCCGGCAATAACAAATAAGGAGAATTAAACTTAACTAATACGATGCCGTTTCGTTAACACAGATACAGGGAGGAGCATTTTATGGACTCATTGGTTGAAGTTGATGGTTATTTGGCAGCAGTTCTGGTATTCACCACATTTTATGTAAAAAAAATATTAACTTTACGTCTCATTGCGGTTAGTTCAAATATTGCGTTCATCTTTTATGCCCTGGGCAGTAATTTATATCCTATTTTTGTTTTACATTCGTTACTATTACCCTTAAATATTTATCGTATATTCGAGATAAAAAAACGTGAAGAAGTTTTGCAAAAAGAAATTAAGGCAACCGAATCCTAAACTTGATGTTCTCGAAAACAGAGTGGTTGTTTTGACGAATGCGCGCCTAGATCAATCCGGGTTAAACCACACCGGTCCGTGCGCAAAAACCGAATATTAGCAGCTTGGAAGCGGTCAATGATGGATTGATGCGGAAAATAAAATCGATTCGCGAATCCTAATGAGGCGACCGCATAGCTGGGCTTCACTGCATGAATAAATGGTAATGAGGATGAGGTCTTGCTGCCATGATGAGGAACGATTAGGTAATCGGCTTGAAGTTGTGTACCAAAATTCTTAAGCAATAATGTTTCTGCTTTGGCTTCAATATCTCCAGGTAGCAAGGCACTCCTTGTTGCTGTACTGATTTTTAAAACACATGAGTTATTATTTTTATCGGGAAACTGCGGATTAATTTTTAAGAAATTAAACGTGACACCATCCCAAATCCAGGGGCGCATCTGATGGCAATTTTTATTATTAGTACGTACTTCGTTGCGTATCAATTGCCGCACGGGTAAAGCATGCATGATGGAATTCAGCCCACCTTCATGATCTTTGTCTGCATGACTGATTACTAGAGCATTAATCTTTTTAATCTGTAAAGTTTTTAAATAAGGTAAAATGACCATTGTTCCTAGATCACTCCCTTTGTAGAAGCGATCCCCTGTGTCAAACAATAAGAAATGGTGCTGAGTATGCACGGCAACAGCTAATCCTTGCCCCACGTCCAAAACATCGATACGGGCCGTGCCATAGGGAAGATTAAGTCGCGGCGGGAAGAAACTTAGAATAATCCATAATCCTGCGATCATGCGAAAAGGCTTAAGGGGTAGGAGCAGCAGTATGAGTAATGCACACATTATTGCCATGCTTTCAATTAAGCCTAATGATATATTTTCGAAATTAATTATGGCCAAATGTTCTATTTGTTTTAGCCACCAAAGGAGCAATTTTGTGCAGCCCACAAGAATATAAACAAGCCATTGTCCCCAAAAAAATTCCCCGCTAAAAAGGGTGAGTAAAGCCATAGGAACAATAAAAAGGCCAACGAGTGGAATAGCGAATAGATTGGCCAGATAACTATTTAACGAGGCGTAGTCGTACCAAAAAAGACTAAGCGGCATAAGCCCCAGCAAGCAGCTAAATTGCAATAATAACTGTTGTTTATAACCTGCAAATCGCCACCGCTGTGATGTGAGCAGTAAACATGCAACAGCGAGAAAAGAGAAGTAAAACCCCTGCATAAACAGTGCATGCGGTTCGATAACAAGCACAATCACTAAAGCATAGCGCCATACCTGCCAGGGGGTGTACCGTTTTTTTACTATATTGCTTAGAGCATAAAGAATACAACCAACAAAGGCACGTTGCGCTGGCGGCTCAAATCCTGCAAGCAACACAAAAATCCCTGCGAATGGTATCGCGATGAGATTGGCCACAAATGATGCGGGCAGTCTTAAGCAGCCCCAGGTAAAATTACGCCATAAAAAATGCATCACAGAATAAACAACGCCAAAAACTAAAGCGATGTGTTCCCCAGAGATACCGAATAAATGGACCGTGCCAGTGCGGCGAAATAAATCCCAATATTGAGAACTGATCTCCTGGGTAAGATTTAACGTTAATGCCTTTGAAATACTGAGTGTGGCTTGGTCGGGAATCAATCCCTCAAGCTTGGAAGCGAGTGTTTGGCGTAGCCTAAGCCATGAAAAATGAGTACTGATAGGGGGCAGTAACTTGCCATCGCGTACGTATCCCACCCAGTAGACATGTTTTTTTTCTAAAGCATGAACATAATCAAAGGCCCCAGGATTAGCAAAATTTCTCGGCTTTTTAAGTTTTGTTACGAGTTGCCACCGCTGACCCAATTGCAATGGCGGCACTTTAGTGTACCAGGACAACTGAATTAATGCTGAAGCGGGCTTACTATTCAATGAAGTTATAGCGAAGAGAAAACGGGTGTTCCCTGGATTTTGTTGCGGAATAGATACAATTTGCCCCTGAACCACTGCGGAGGAAAGAATTGCTTGTTTTGGCATGCCCGTTGGCATGCTTACCCAATGATGGATAAACGCCAGAACACATCCGCCTAAAAATCCAAGAATCGCTCTGTAATTACGAAAAATGTAAACCGTAATGCTTAAAATAATAAGTAATAAGGGCGCGGGAATGAAATAAAATAGCATCCCTGCAAAGAAATAAAAAATTTCCATTAAAAGGCGAGTTGGATGATCCGTATGCGCGCATCATAAGTAAGGCTTGGGTAATTGTAAACAGCGGATACCAGAATCTTTGGTAGCCGCTTAATAAAATAGATTATCCCGGATGCCTATTCGTGGATGTAGGCAACAGAATAGACATTTAAAATTTAAGGGTTCGATTCACTGGGTGTTTAAAAGGACTAGAAGGACTAGGTGGTGATGGCAGCTCGAAAAATCCGTTTGCGACACGAGACAGATTAAATTTTTGTCCGAGCTCGTGATAATCATTTTCCGCAATATCGAGCTCTTTTGGCGGTTTAAACTGATCGACGTATTGTTTCATTTCACCTACCGTAACACAAAGTATTCCAATCATACTGCACGTAAATAATGAATTATTTGTATACAGAATTAAATCTTCCTGCGCAGGCTTTTCGAGATGCTCTGTAGCTAATCCGTCAAGCTCAAGGATAATTTCATCATAGTCATTTAAACCAAGCTCTTCATGAGCACTCATAAGAGCCACAAACAACCATTTAATGGAAGAAAAATGCGGGCGAAAACGCGGCGAAAAGTTATTAATTTCTACTAATTTGTAATGTTCATCAAAAATAAGATTACCCGCACTGATGCATAGGGCGCTCTTGTTTTCTGGACTGGTCATTTCTATATGAGTTGCTTTTGAGGCTCGAGCTAACCGTACATTACACTGATTATCGACTATAAACTGAAGGCTACGTTCTTTATTAGCTTTTATTTCTAGAAGTAGCGCGGGTAGTGAGTTGAGCTCATAAGTTTTGGCTTGCCGTTCATGAGCACGGGCTCGCGCAATATACTTTTGTGGTTTATCGAATTTGCCAAATATTTCCATTCTCGATTGCATAAGTTAACCTTTTTCCTGATTATTCCAGGGCGTAATCTAAAAGATTACTTCAGATGATGTCAAGGTGCCTTTATGCTTGGGGTGTATAATTGAGGGCTCCATAGGTTACTTTTTTTACGCTCATGGGTTGTTGCTCCAGCAGCTTTTTATAGGCGGTTTGCTCTGAAAAACTATAGACCCATTTCCTCATTTTTGATTTTCGCCATCGATGCTTAAAGACTAAATCCCCTTGTTGATTAAATTCCTTTATGGTCAGTATCAAGGGTAGTTTAAATGGCAGGCTCGATTCATGGAGAATTAAAAAAGCTAAAAATAAGCGTAACGAGTGAAATGAAGGATGAAAGTCGCCACTACGATGGCTAATATTTTTTAAAGTACAATACTTCTTATTTTTAAATTTAATATTTCCAGCGGTGATGCAAAATGCCTCGTTGATGTTTTTACCAGTCATTTGGTAATGTTTTGGTGCCTTAATGCCCGGTAAGGTTTCCTCAGCAAACCAGGCAACGCCTTGCACATCAATTAAAAAACGTAAAGTAGGAGTCTCTTGATTGATTATTTTTTTGGTTAAAAGATTATTTAATGTGGTTAAAGAATAAATATCATAGGTGCCAGCATCATGATTTACTGAAATTTTACCTGAGCGAAAGTACGTATTTAAACAGGGCGGTGCAGAGAAAAATTCTTTCGCATTTTTATATCGCTGAAACATGATTTATCCGAGTATTATTTTGAAATTCAGAATATGCTAGAAAATTTCAAAAAATCAAGCACAAATATAAAAATCAGGATTAATCCCAATCCACAAAGGCCTCAATTTCCTTATCATTTTTTAGATGTAATTGTGGTTGAAAATATAATTGTGGTTTAGCACAGCGATCGATGTGTTTAAAAGTTGTTAAGGCTTTTTGTAAACTTATAAATTGATAACCATTTTCTTGATAAAGCTTGATAATATCCGGCAAAACATAGGCGTTGAGGAGATTTGCATGAATTAATAAAATTTGTGCTTGATCAGGTTGATGCTGATAAGTACTTTTCTCTTCAGCGCGATGAGTCTGTTGCCATATGAAATCTAGATAAAAGGGTTTTAGTTCTTCAAGGTATGCTCGGCGTTGCATCTCGGGAACTGCTAACAATCGCTGATTGAAGACAAAATCTTTTGAATCAATGGTTATCGGTGCTACACGATATTTTTTTTGCGCAAGAAGGCACAAGATATCTTCTTTTTTTTGTCCAGAGCTCATTGCCAGATAGGGAAAGCGAAAATACTTGGGCTTGGTCATCACCGGCTGCAGCAAAGTATCTGCTTCTTGAATTTCACGAGAATATTGCGCGCGGCTCAGCTTACTTAAATCAGCATGAGTTAGGGTGTGGTTCCCTAAAGTAAAACCGGCATCGCGAAATTTATGTAACATACTCCAGTTATCTTTACGAACTTCTTTAGCAATAATAAAACCGGTTGCGGTAATGTGTGCCTTTTGCATACTTTCTATAATCATGTTCAGGTGAAAGTTTCGATACTCGCCAACAAAAGGTAAATCATCGATAGTTAGAGCGATATATTTGTTCCCTTTACCAATAGTGTGGGGGTGCAAGAAGGATTCAGCAGTTACATTTACGGGGGTGAAAAAGGCCAGAATAAAAAGTGACCAACTTAAGAGGCAAGAGCGAATATTCATCAAATACAGATATGTGCAAAATAAAAAAGGTATTGTAGCAAAAATTAGACGGTTTGGCTTATTGATTTGTTAGAGATTGTTTTTTTCAATGGATAATTGAAGCGCCCACCCGCAGGTGGGCCGAAATCGCAATATCAGGAGGGGAGTAAAATATTTTCTTCGGTCTCCTGCAAATCAGTCTCTTTATTTTCTGTGTTTGTATTAGAAAGTTCAGATGAGCAGATATAATTACTAAATTCAGAATAAAGCTGCATGGCAACTTCATTGAGTAGTTTTTTAGCTTCAAAATTTCCAATTGAACTAAATAAGTTCTTTTTCCTGATGCAAGTTTCGGTAGGACTAATCACTAATAATTGATTTTCCAAAAATCTATAAGCGTATTGTAGATATTCAAACTTTTGCAACGCAGAGAGTGATTCAATATTTAATGCATCATTCAAAGTATTCCATGTTAGTTGATCCCAGGCGAAAGCACTACGACAACTTAAAGCAATACTATATAAAATACCCCGAATAGGTAGGTTTAATAGCCGAGCATCTTCTGAATTAAGTCTTTCGAGAAGTGACTGAAGTTCATCCATTATCTTTTTATGCTTTCTTCTTTCGATTGGAATGTTCTCTTCTGTTTTATATTTGTCCAATATAAGGATCGTTGTTTTGGCAATAATATCGCTGGTATGCGTAATATCATCGCTGTGTGAATTGGCTGGAGCATTTTTGATGATTTCAGTAAATCTTAAAATGTTCGGTTCCTGCTCAGAATCCATTTCTTCATAAGAGTTGATTGCTTTTTTATTTGATTCTTTGCCAAACTCTATTGCGTAATTAGTTACTTTTTTGCGCAATTCAGCGCTCACGTTAAAAAATATTTCAGATTGATGAAGAAATATTAAATCTTTAAAGCGATTATATGCGCGCGCAGTATCCGGAATAGAAAATTTTTCCGAGATGAACTCGTTTATTTTAACCGTAAGGGTACTGTGGTTGCGAAAAGTTTTGAGTCCAAATTTACTTACTATGTCTAATGCCCCGCAATATGCGTATAGGAAAGATTTCTGGAGTGCTTTTAAATCTTGTTGTTCATTGGAGCCATCAGCCAGTTTTTTGATTTGATTTTCAATCTCTTCATATTTTGATGTTACAATTTTCAAAGTATTTTGTAAGAATTGAATAAGATTGCGTCGTTCTTCTGGTAAATCTGAAAATTGGATCTCTGTGAAGTTTTGTTTGTTAAATTCTGATTTCGGAGGTGATTTGTAATGCTTATCCTCCCGCTCCAACTTCACCAATAAAATGTGGGTAAGGTCTTTAAAGTTTTTTTGAAGATCTTCGAGCGTATAATTCATTTGAGCTTCCTATTTTAGTTAACATGTCTTCGTGAACTTGTTTAGTCTAAACCAAAGTTTTTCAGTAGTCATGTATTTTCATTACACAATAAAGATTCTTTATAACCTGTTATTATTGAATGTTTTTTCGCTATTATTATTCGGTTGGCTTAAGGAGTTTCTGCAGGGAAATATTCACAGTGGATTATGACACTGAGCTTAAATATAAGACAAATAGTTGTTTTTAATTCCATAAATTTGTTTTAATTTCTAGAACAGGTAAACTTCACTCCCAGAACTGTTTTGATGAACGATATAGATGAGTAAATTAACTAATTTGGATGAGTTGAATCCACAGAAAAATTTTTTAGGAGCTGGAATCCTTACACTGATACTCATTGGCCTTTCTCGCTTAATCGCAATGGCGGTAATTCCTCTTAACGATGTTACCGAATCGCGTTATGCGGAAATTGCACGAAAAATGTTGGAAACGGGAAACTGGGTGACCTTACAACATGATTATGGAGTACCTTTTTGGGCGAAACCACCTTTATCTACCTGGCTTGCAGCATGTTCAATGAAGTTTTTCGGTGTGAATGAATTTGCGGTTCGATTACCGGCATTCCTTTTATCAATAGCTATTGTCTGGTTAATCTGGAGCCTCGCTAAAAAAAGGACAGGTGTAACGCAGGCTTTGTTATCCACCTTGGTTCTTTCAGGAACTCTTTATTTTCTTCTTGATGCGGGTACGGTTATGACTGATCCTGCACTAATTTTCTGTACGACCTTGGTCTTAGTGAGTTTCTGGCATACGCTTGCAACAGGCAGTAAATTATGGGCTTATTTATTTTTTGTAGGTTTGGGGTTGGGGCTTTTAGCCAAAGGTCCTATTGCTATAGTTCTGGTTGCTATGCCCATATTTTTTTGGGTACTAATCTATAATCGCTGGCGTTGTTTATGGAAGCGATTGCCTTGGTTTACTGGTAGTATCCTCATGCTTCTTATCGCATTACCCTGGTATATTTGGGCCGAAATACGGACGCCCGGATTTCTAAATTACTTTATAGTGGGTGAGCACTTTCATCGCTTTTTAACTCCAGGTTGGACGGGTGATAAATACGGATTTGCTCATAAAGAGCACTGGGGTATGGTTTGGATTTATGCAGCTTGTGGCATATTTCCTTGGGGTCTTGTGGGGGTAGCATGGTTTTGGAAGTACCGGCAAACCCTTCCCCATCTTTTTAAGGGGGATGATGATGGATGGATGGGCTATATCTTCTTATGTACTGTTGTCCCATTAATTTTCTTTACATTTTCCAGCAACATCATTTACACCTATGTTTTTCCAAGTTTGCCTTTTTTTGCGTTATTTTTCACCGAATACTGGTTCCGAGCGGGTGCTCTTACATTGAAT
>ERZ778028.3197-NODE-3197-length-10159-cov-3.461401_pt1 | contig 10159 bp, 10 predicted proteins | sample MGYA00375758_ERZ778028 | MGnify/ENA primary metagenome ERZ778028 (study PRJEB29350, sample SAMN05389828) | bioreactor metagenome | isolation source: Thiocyanate bioreactor | place: South Africa: University of Cape Town | collected 2014-03-17 ... | reverse complement strand
CAAGACTCCTGGAAGAGTGAACGCGAAATTCAAATTGGAACGAAGCTTTTTCAATTTACGAAGCGACAGGGAAGCGCGTTCGGGCTCGGATACCAACTCTTTGATTTCCTTTAAAATGGGCGATTCGAACGATTCATTTTCAAGCACCTCGATCAGCTCGGTGTATGCATGGGGGATCAATCTGCCTCTATTGAAGTAGTTCGAGAGAGCCATTATCTTTTTCGCGGACAACTGGCTGATAGCGAGTGTAACGAACCAGAGAGGCAGAAAGATGTCGCCACGGACAACATCCAGCAGCCACAGCACAAGCAACAGGGCGTATCCTGCGGGAATAACAAACGAAAGCACCCACCAAAAACCGGCCTTTTTGAATGTGGGCGCACCCTTAGGGATTTGCCTTTCGTGCGGGTTTTCTTCTTTCGAGCCCACCAATCCCAATGTTCGGAAATGAAGCAGGAGTTTGTGTTTTCGAGACAATTCCTGCACCGCTGCTTGCCTTTGCACGATCTTTTCCTTTTCAGCCAATGGCTGTTGAATCATTTCTGCCAAAACATTTTTTCCCTGCACGGAAATAGTCCTGTTCAACGATTGGAAAATGGATTTTTCACCAAACAAGTCCAGGTCGAAGCTGAAACTGTGGGCAGGATCTGAGAATTCCTTTCCTCCGTCAAATGCAGAATAGTCGTGCTCCAAGCCTTTCAATTCATCATTGGCCAACTTTTCCTGCGTTTCATGGTAATCCTTGAGGGCGAACAATTTGTTGTGGTACACCAAAAGCGCAAGAAAAATGACGATGCCTGCCAGCAACGATAGAAACACCAGGAGAGTCTGCCCCCAAAAGAAGAACAGAAGTCCGACAGTGGCCAGGAACACGGCCAGCCGGATAGTTCCCACGTTGAAAATTCGCTTCCGCATATCGGCTGCTTTCTGTTTCTGCGTCTCGGCAACAGACGTATAATAAGCGGCGACTTCCTCTGCTCGATTCATCTATAAATAGGTTGAAGAAATGGTTATTGACTAATTTTCACTGTGGTCACGGCCGGAGCATAAATGCCTCGGGATACAAACTCCCGGTAGATATTTTCGTTCAGGTACCGGTTTACGAGAGCATAGTCCACCGTATTCACCCAGACGCGGGCAGCGATCTCTATGCCGCCGTTCTGCAAGGCACTCAATTCCACCACCGGTTGGGGATCCGAAAGTATCCGGGTTTCCTGGCTGATTATTTCGTGTATAATTGCTTTGATATTTGCCAAATCGGCTCCATTTCCAAAGGAAAGCAGCACGTCTAATCGGCGAGTCCCCTGCGTGGAATAATTCACGATGTTTCCGGTGGACAGTGGCCCGTTGGGGATATACAAGGTGCGGTTGTCGGGAGTGAGCAGCACCGTGTAGAGAATGCCGATGGATTGCACAACTCCGTCTTGGCCTTGAGCCAGGATGCGGTCTTTGACCTTAAACGGACGGTTGAACAAAATCATTACGCCTCCTGCAAAATTCGACAGGTTGTCTTTCATGGCCATGCCGATGGCCAAACCTGCGGCTGCAATCATGGCCGCAAACGAAGTGGTCTGGATGCCCAATTGGCCCACAATGACGACACCCATGAATATTTTCAAGGAAATATTAATAAAGCTGTCGAGGAATGTGCGGATAGTCTCGTCCAGTTTTTTGCGAAGCAAGACCTTGGCAAGCAGTTTGCGAATCCGGGAAATGAAAAACTTACCTATAAAGAAAATCAATATGGCCACCACAATTTTCCCCGAAAGCACAAAAGCATAATCTGCCAGCTTAGTGAGGAGCCTGCTCAAGGCCGAAACCGAAGAATCGATGGATCGTTCTGTCAAAGCAGCAGGAATAACATCTAAAAACATAGTTTCAATTTCTTTTTTAAGTATTTTCGAATCAGAGAACAAAATAAGCGTAATTTTGCGAGAATAAAAAATGAAATTACCAACATGAAGAAATACCTCGCTTTGATAGCTTGCTTTTTTCTGGCACACTCGATGTATAGCCAGACTTATTCCGAACTGGTGGAAAAGTCTGCCACCGCCATCGAGAAGAAGGACTACCTGGCTGCCGAACAAATACTCAAGCAGGCAATGCGCAAGGAACCGGCCAATCCGGGCAATGTCATGCTGCTAACCAATTTAGGAACGGTGCAGCGCAATCTGAAGCAATACGACGACGCCTTGATTTCGTACGATGCTGTCTTGGCAAAGTATCCCGACAATGTCACCTTGCTTCAAAGCAGGGCCGACTTGTATTGCGAAATGGAAAAATGGAAGGAGGCCTTGTTCGATTACAACCACATCATCACCATCGACAACAAAAACTACGAGGCATACCTTCGCCGGGCGTTGATTTATGTCCAGAACAGGCAGTTTCTGGAAGCCTCCGCCGATTATTCAAAGCTCGACCAATTGGAACCCAAGAAGATTGACGGCAAAATGGGCCAGGCCCTGATCTCGAAAAGGCAAGAGCGTTGGGAGGAGGCCGAAAACTTATACACCGACCTCGTGTACCACCACAGGAACGATGCCGACATCTATGCGAATCGGGCGGAATGTTATATCAATCTCAAGAAATACGCCCGGGCACAGCAAGACATCGAAAGAGCCTTGGAACTGCATTTCAACGATCCATACATCTACATCCTGCGTGGCCAGCTACGGCTCAAGCAATACGATTACCCTTCGGCAATAACCGATTTCGAGAAGGCGAAAGCGGCCGGTTTTGATGCCGCTGTCGCAGACGAATATATCAAGCTGGCAAAGAAAAGGTAATGGGGTTTAGCTAAGCAGAGAAGAAGCGTCGATCGAATGATTGATCGATATGCTATCTTTTGCTTTTGAAGAAGTTTTTCACCAGCAAGCTGCACTCGTCCTGCATCACCCCTTGTGCCACTTTGGTTTTGGGATGAAGGATGATGGGCGAATAGAGCATATAGCCACGCTTCTCGTCTTCCGCTGCATACACCACCCGCGAGAGTTGCGCCCACGCAATGGCGCCCGCACACATCGGGCAAGGCTCCACGGTAACATACAGCGTGCAATCTTTCAAGTATTTTCCTCCCAAAACGTTTGCAGCAGCCGTGATGGCTTGCATTTCTGCATGGGCTGTTACGTCGTTGAGAGTCTCCGTGAGGTTGTGCGCCCGGGCAATGATGCGGCCCTGGCTGACGATGACGCAGCCGATCGGCACCTCGTCTTTTTCCTGCGCTTTTTGAGCCTCGATGTATGCCTGGCGCATGAAATATTCATCATTCAGAATTTGTTCGCTCATCTTCTCATTTCGTTTTCGTCAAAAAGGGTTGGATAGTCCTTGTCCAAGCTTTTCAGAATATGGGACACCACCGTTTCGCGAAACCAACGCGAGCGGTTTGAGATTTTATACTTGTTCAGGTAGAATGAAATCAACTTATATTCTTCTTCATTCAGCATAAATTGTGCCTTTTTGGTTCTCTGCAATTGCAAAGGCGAGGCTTTTGGTTTTTTATTCATTGATTTCATGCCACAAAAGTATAACCCTTTCTCGATATTTTAAAGCATTATACTAATTTTGTGAAGATAGAGATCTATTTTACGAACAAACACTTACAAAAATGGCGCAACACAATGAATTAGGCAAGCTTGGGGAAGAGGCAGCCGCTCTTTTCCTGAAGACGAAGGGCTACAAAATTCTTTGGCAGAACTGGCGTTTCGAGAAATACGAGATAGACATCATCGCCGAAGACGAGGAATACTTAGTGTTTGTGGAGGTGAAAACCCGCACTTCCGACCAATGGGGGAATCCCCACGATGCGATCGGGCACAACCGAATCAAACGGATGGTGGAAGCCGCCGACTTCTATATCCGGGAATACGATCCCGAAAAACAGGCACGCTTTGACGTGGTGGGAGCCATCTGGAACGGGAAAGACTTTGAAATAGACCACATCGACGACGCCTTCCTGCCGCCAGTCAACGTGTGACAATGGCCGTGTCGCGTGGTCTTAGTTGTTGAAATCCCACGAAAGTCCCCACTTGAACATGAATGGGTTTGTAGGGTAGTGTGGCAGTGAGAAATAACCATAATTGCCTAAGTCTTTCAGTATGTTGTAGTACATCACAAAGAAGCGCGTTTTCTTCAAGTGGGCATTCACATAAAGCGTTGACATGGGAAAACCTCCCACCTTAACATCTTGCTGGTTGTAGAAAGCCATCAGTGCAGGCTCATAACCGGGAGCATAGTACGCAGTGTGGAAATGGGTGTCCACTCCTGCCTGGATGGTGAGCACCTTGGCAAGCTTGGTGAGAATATAAAGGTTGGTATAGGCGCTGAATTGCGGCACGGGAATCACCGACTGGTTGGTGGTGGTTTGATGCACAAGCTGGTTGTCCCAGTGAAGGATGCCTGCGCTTAGCTTCTGATCGAGCCTGGCAGATAGCACCTGCACACTTCCACTGTATTGGTCGATGGTTTTATTGGCATTAAAATATTGGTAATTTTGCACATTCTCTATTCCCAAACTAAATCTGGTGCCTGTTTGCGGGAGGTCGATCTCTCCCCCGGCAAACACCCGGCGGATATCGTGCATATCTTTGTTCCACAAAAAATATTTGGACTGCACATTCGATTCTAAGAAGTTCGCTTTCAAGTTCTTGATATAGCCGGTGGCTGTTAGGGAAGCTTCCTTGCCCGCAATGTTGACAGAGGTTTGTAGTTTGGCATTTGCCTTGAACTGCCCAAAATCGTAGCCCGCAACCGAAAGCTCGGCATCGAGGTCATATTTCAATAGTTTTCCGCTCGTTTTGGATAGCACACCACCCACAGCCACGCTGTTTTGGAAATGCTTGTCGAATTGGTTTTCTGTCGAATTGGGAAGAGAAAACCGGCGAGTGGTATGCTGTATATAAGCCGTCAAGCCAAATTTCACCCAGTCGCGGAAGCCTTCGCGCATCGAGAGGCCGAAGGTGTTTTTCCATTCAGTCAGGGTGGTCAGGTCGTTGACAGGTCTATCGTAATGTTTTTCGGTGTAAAGGGTATCTAAGGCTCGGATGGTATGTTTGGCATCCACAAATGCGGAATCGTAGGAATTGAACCTGCGGTATTGGTGCGTGTATTGGCTGGTGAAGATGAAGCTGGCAACAGGCACAAACGTATCGACAACCGTATCCTTGTTGTTTATGTGTTTTTTCTCCTTGCTGTAATAGCCGAGGTGGTATCTGTTGGTGAAGAACAATTGCCGGCCTCTCACCCGGTTCCAGGTCAGGTTCATTCTCACCGGAAGGTCGGTTGAGGTGTAAGTGGTGTTGGGCAAGTCTTTGGAGTTGGGGCTGGTGATGAACAAGTCGTTCCTCATCCCGCCATTTTCAGAATTCAGGAAGCTGTAATTTCCACCCCAGGCGTGCATCTCGTACCTGTCCTTGATGTAACTGGCAAACAGGTTGTAGTTGAGAGACTTGTTCGATAGAAATTGATAACTCCCACGGGAATAAATATAGTCGATGTTGAAACCCAAGTTGAAGTTTTTGCCGAAGTTGGAGGTGATTTCTCCTTTTAGCCGCTCTTCCTTGGTGTATTGCGATCCACCTGTTTGGTAATAAAGGTTGGAATAAGGTATTTTGGTATTGTAAAACAATTGCTTTCCCGGATTCTTGTAATAGGGATCCAAGAGATTCCAAAAATAGAATGTGCGCTCGTAGGGATTTTCGGAAAACAATTTGGAGAAAGACGGCGAACCCACGTTGCCAAGATAGCCGATAGCTACCGAATGCCCGTCGGGGATGGTTGTTTGCTGGAAATTGTAACGGATAGAGTCGCGGATTGCCTGGATTCGCTCGCCGGTAGTCTCATTCACCCTCCACACATAAATGGCTTCGGTGGTGTCCTTGGGTTCCTGTTTTGCTTTGTCTAAGCTGCCCTTTTCCGCCCCTTTCTTTTCGGTGTTGGAAAGCATGAGCCGGGGTTGTTGCCCCCACACGGATGCAATGGACAAAAGCAATATAATCGGGATAAATATTCTTTTCTTTTTCATCGGCGGCAAAGATACACAGAAATTAATTATCAAATATACCGCCTTAAACATTATATTGAGCGGCAAGGATGTTGAAATTTCTTAAAGACAAGCGCAATCTGGTGCATTGTATTTTTTGACCCAGTAAAAAAACTGAATTGACCCCCTTTCTGAATTTAAAATGAATTAAATTTGCCCTGTATTTTTTGAAATTGATCCATGCTAAAAAAAATTAAACCCTACATGATGCCCTTCACGATGACCATTGGGACATTGTTTTATCCTTTTTTCGGCAAATTTGATTTCCTAACTCCTTACTTGATTTTCTTGATGCTCTTTTTCACCTATTGCGGCATGTCGGTGAAGGCGATCCGGTTTTCCCCAATGCACTTCTGGCTTATCCTGATCCAGATTTTTGGCAGTGTGGGGCTTTACTTGTTGTTGAAAAACATCGATGTCACCCTTGCCCAGTCGGGGTTGATCTGCCTGCTTGCGCCCACCGCCACCTCGGCTGTGGTGATAACGGGTATGCTGAAGGGCAATACGGCCAGCCTCACAGCCTACACCTTGCTTGGCAATCTCACAGCAGCCATTATGGCCCCGTTTTTGTTTTCCCTTTGGGGGGCAAACAGCCAGATCTCTTTCTGGGATTCGTTCTTCCACATTGCGCAACGCGTTTTCATCTTGTTGCTGGGGCCGCTAACTTTGGCTGTGGCCTTGAAACGAATCTGGCCCAGGGGAGCGGATGAGGTGCAAAAAAAGAGTATCCTATCCTTCTACCTGTGGGTAATAGCCCTGGCCATCGTGACGGCTACCACAGTGAAGTTTGTTTCCACGCAAGACCCTGGACGTTACGATCTGAAAATAGGTATTGCTTTGGTGGCCTTGGTGGCCTGTGTGTCCCAATTCTGGGTAGGAAGGCGAATCGGAAGGCTCTACGGTGATAAGATTGCGGGAGGGCAAGGCTTGGGCCAGAAAAACACGATTCTTGCCATTTGGCTTGCCCACACTTACCTCAATCCGCTGGCTTCGGTTGCTCCCGGTGCCTATATTCTGTGGCAGAACATCATCAATTCGTGGCAATTGTGGCGCATACGAAGGGAATTGTAGGCTGGATGCTGTTTAATTATTGTTACTTTTGGGCTGTTCTTTGTCCTTTTCGGAAAATATAGATTGGCAATTATCAATCAATTTGCTATATTTGCTGGAATGGCTTTTGGGTAAGCAGAGTATGTATTTCATTTATTCATTAAAATATACGTTATAGTTATGAGTTCTTTTGTTCAAAACTTTTCATTAGAAGGGAAAATCGCCTTGGTGACAGGCGCTTCGTATGGCATTGGGTTTGCTTTGGCTTCCGCATTTGCTAAGGCTGGCGCAAAAGTAGTGTTCAACGACATCAACCAAGCGGCTGTAGATAAAGGCATTGCGGCATACAAAGAAGCTGGAATCGATGCACACGGTTATGTGTGCGACGTGACGGACGAAGCGGGTGTGAACGCTTTGGTGGCGCAAATAGAAAAAGAAGTGGGTGTGATCGACATCCTGGTCAACAATGCCGGCATCATCAAGCGCATCCCGATGCACGAAATGACTGCCGCCGAATTTCGCCAGGTGATTGACATCGACCTGAACGGCCCTTTCATCGTGTCCAAAGCGGTGATCCCCAGTATGATTAAAAAAGGTCACGGAAAAATCATCAACATCTGCTCCATGATGAGCGAGCTTGGCCGTGAAACGGTGTCGGCTTATGCAGCGGCAAAAGGCGGTCTGAAAATGCTGACCCGCAACATCTGTTCCGAATACGGCGAACACAACATCCAATGCAATGGGATTGGCCCGGGATATATCGCCACGCCGCAAACGGCTCCTTTGCGCGAGACCCAAGCCGACGGTTCGCGCCATCCTTTCGATAAATTTATCATCGCAAAAACTCCCGCTGCACGTTGGGGAACACCCGAAGACTTGCAAGGGCCAGCCGTGTTCCTGGCTTCCGAAGCTTCCAACTTTGTGAACGGGCACGTCCTGTATGTCGATGGCGGCATCCTGGCTTATATCGGCAAACAGCCTTAAGTGGCTTATTGAGAATAAAATGGAGAAAACCGTTAGGGGAAAGCTTTTCCTTCTTGCGGTTTTCTCCATATAATTAAATATAGAACGCATATTGTAAGCATATTATGAAGAAAATATTGTTCGCAAGCTTGTTCGTTTTCAGCCTTTCGGGCGTTTGCAACCTGAGTTACGGGCAAGTGAAAGTGACGGTGGAGAATCCGACAAACTCGGATCGGTTGGAAGAGGTGGTGTCGGTGCCCTTGGCGAATTTATCGCACAAGGTTGCTCTCCGTACAGGTGAAACTTATATCGTGGAAGATGCCGCGGGAAGCCGGTTGACAAGCCAAGTGACATCCGATCAGCAGTTGATTTTCATGGCCCAGCTAAAGGCGAAAGAAAAAGCTGTGTTCAACATTAAGGGGGGACAGGCTTTAGCAGCCGAGGTGCGTGCCTACGGCAAATATCATCCAGAACGCAAGGACGACTTTGCCTGGGAAAACGACAAAGTTGGCTTCCGGGTTTATGGCAAGGCGTTGGTGCCGGTGGATGGCCCAAGCAACGGCATCGACCTGTGGTACAAGAGGACAAACAAGATGGTTCTGGATGAGTGGTATCGGAAAGACCACGAACAACAGATCAGCTTCCACGTTGACCATGGCGAGGGCATGGACGTGTTTGCCGTCGGTCGGTCGTTGGGTGCGGGTGCCATGGCGCCCTTCCTGAAGGACACGTTGTGGCTGAATCAAAACTACCAGACTTACCAGGTGTTAGACAACGGCCCCTTGCGCGTGCGCTTCCGGGTGAACTATATGGACGTAGTGGTAGCCGGGAAAAAGTATAGGGAGAGCCGCGAGTTTGTACTGGATGCCGGTGCGAGCCTCACAAAAGTGGTACAGACCTACGGAGGTGCGGGAGGAAAATTCCCTGTTGCTGCCGGAATCCTGAAGCACGAGAACGACTCGGTGATTTCCTCTTCCAACTATTTGGTTTACAAGGAGCCTTCGAGTCCTACTGACGGGGACGCTTATGTCGGCCTTGTTTTCCCCTACAACAAAATCAAAACGGTTGTGAACACTTACACGACAAACGTGAAGGGTTCTCCGAAAGCATTTTCGCACGTATTGGCAGTGATGGATTATGCCCACCCTGCGGTATATTACACTGGCTACGGATGGTCCAAAGCTTGGTTCCCGACAGTAAACGATTATCACAAATACATTGTTAAATTTACAGAACAAGTGCGTAAGCCACTGAAAATTAGCTTAAAATAGTTCCGACTGGCTGTCGCTTGACGGCAATCTGTGTGAAAGAGCACTGAAAATGCACGATAAGTTTCGCTTGTCGTGCATTTTTGTTGTTGAAACGAGCTTGCCTCTACATTCTGATGCAGAATAGAATGGTAATGATAAAAAAAAGTGTAATTTTGGCTTGACGATTGTTTGTTGAACTTTACAACCATATCTATAACTATTTATTTTTTTCAAATGGATAAAAAACTAATTCTAAAGAAAACGCTCAAAATCACGGGTATATCTCTCGGAGTACTGCTCGTGGCAATGATTGCAGCTCCTTTTCTGTTTAAAGATCAGATCAAAAAGGCCGTTGTGCATGCCGCAGACAAAAAGCTCAACGCCAAGCTCAAAGTGAATGATTTCAGTTTGAACTTCTTTTCTAATTTTCCCAATGCAACTTTGTCCCTGAACGATGCGGCATTGAGTGGCGTGGGGGATTTTGCCAAAGACACCTTGCTGAAAGCGAAGTCTGCATCGGTCACAATCGACCTTTCAAGCATTTTCAGCGGGAACTACCGGGTCACAAAAATCTCGCTCGACGAAACAAAAGTGTATGCCAAGGTGCTTGCCGACGGACGCGCCAACTGGGACATCATGAAAACGGATTCTGCCGAGGCAAAAGCCGATACCTCCTCCAGCACCTTCAAGGTTGAGTTGAAAAAAATATCCCTGACTAATTGTAGCGTCATTTACGATGACCTTTCTTCGGACATGAAGGTTGTTCTCGATAAATGGAGTGGAAACATTTCCGGAGATTTTTCAGCCGCATCCACGACGATCAACACCGAATCTTCGCTGAATGAACTTTCCTTCTACA
>ERZ778028.3193-NODE-3193-length-10169-cov-3.530651_pt1 | contig 10169 bp, 4 predicted proteins | sample MGYA00375758_ERZ778028 | MGnify/ENA primary metagenome ERZ778028 (study PRJEB29350, sample SAMN05389828) | bioreactor metagenome | isolation source: Thiocyanate bioreactor | place: South Africa: University of Cape Town | collected 2014-03-17 ... | reverse complement strand
GACTTGATAGTAAGAGTGGCGGGATATAGCGACCATTTCAACAATCTTGAACAGGTCTTGCAGGACGAGATAATAGCGAGGACAGAACAGGAATTTTAAATAACAACTTATCTTGAATAAGATTTGAATAAAAGTATCTGTGTAAAATAATGTACAGATACTTATTTATAAAAAGAACAGGGTTTATATTTTTATAATATACCCTGTTCTTTAATTTTTAAAATCTTAATTTAATGGAATTAGTATTAGCTATATTTCATATTATATTAAAATTAATGCTTTATTTAATTAGTTTTCCGAAATCAACACCAAATATTCCATTTACTGAAATATTGTATATAGCCTTTGAATTTCCGGTAGCATCTTCTAATATTACAAATTTTATTTGCCAATTGTTATCTTCTGCTAAAAACTCAGCATCTGCAGAGTATCTGCCATTATTATAGCTTAATACGCATTGCTTAGTTGAGCCATCTTTTCCAACAAACTCAACAAATGCATTTTCACTGTATCTTTTATCAGTATTAACGACAACAGATTTATTATTTAAATTAATTGAGTTAATAATTGTTTGTTTTTGTACTATAGGATTATTGCTACCATTATCTAAGGCAATATGTATTTTGCCAGTGCTTCTGTCATGGCTTTCATCTGTTACAAACATTTTTAGACCATATTCGACTAATGAAACTCCCATCCAATATTTACCGGTTTTACTAGATGTATAATCGTTACTATCGCTAAACATAGGATTCATAAACAAATTATTGTCAGTTACGGTCCATTTATCGTTACCACCAGCGCCATTTACTAACAATTTACTACCCGTTTTTAAAGAAAAAGCAGCATCATGCATTTGATAATTTACTTGATCAGGTCCTTCAGAATTTTTTGTTGAATACTTATACCAAACCGGATTTTGATCTGCATCTATTATACTTGCATATTGTTCGTTTTTATGGTTCCAGTTATTTTGGTCAACCCATCTTCCGCCATATTTATCATTTATATACCAAATAACTAATCCTGGATCATATTCGAGCGTAGGTCTTCCAATATTAATAGTTTGTAAACCTTTATCAACTAAAGTTTCTGCTCCACTGTTTCTCCATTCGAGTATATAATAATGATCAGTTGAAGGTTCATACCCGTTAGATATTAAAAAGCTCTCTAACTCGAATTTCGGGTCTCCCTCAGCATTATCTTCTATTAATATGCTTTCATGATTTTTAATACTTATATTATCTAAATATATCCCATCTTCAGGTGTATTTCCATCAGTTTTTATTCTAAATCTCAATTCTATTTCTTTACCTATAAATTCTGATAAATCGAATTCAACTTTGAGCCATTCATCTCCAGAATCGTTTGTTATAGCCCATCCTGGGTTTCTATCAAGAATTTGCTCAGGTGTTTCATTAGCATATAACCAATCATCTACTTTATTGGTTGTGTGACCTGTTGTATCTTTTAGAGTTATCCATTTATCTGTATCTTTTTCTTTGATTTGAACTGCGAAAAAATCAAATCCAGGGTCCAAGGACCACCAAGCATCAAATGATAGTGTAATTGCTGAAACAGAGCTTGTGATTGCACTTAAATTTAAGCCGTACTTTAGATACATATAGTTTTCCATATTATCCCTGTTGTCGCTAAAGTACGCATAATCTCCGGTTGGAACAGTTATTTGATTTCCTTCTTTTTTAGGTAAATTTATTATGACAGAATCATTGTTTTTGCCTTTTAAGCTTGCTTGGTCTAAAATAATATCGAGTCCATTTTTACCTATATCCTCTATATTTATTTCTAAAGAATTTTGCCATTTAGCGTAGTTTCTTCCTCTTTTTTCAAAATCCTCTTGCAAAATTTTTTTGCATAAAGCACCATAGCTTGTTGGCTCAGAGCCTCTTGGATCACCGCTATAGCTTCCGCCCATTATTGACCAGTTTTCAACAGGAGGTGTACCATTTGATGCATATAAATCAGGTAATCCAAGTACATGACCATATTCATGTATAAATAAATCTAAAGGTAAGTCTTGCTCAAATACTGTAAAGTCTTCTGCAAACCAAGTTTTGCCACTATTATCTTCAAATTTATATGCAGGTGTATTTCCGTTTTCATCTTCTATTATTAATTTGGCAGCATCTACAGGATCATTGAGATTTAAATCATTATCATACCAGCTAAAGCCTATTCTAAACGGCCAAATAGCATCTTCACCAATAGAACCGCCTCCCCATTCTTCTCCTAAACCAGCATGAATAACAACTACAGTATCAATAATTCCATCTGGTTCATCGTAATTGCCATCAGCATCAATATCCCACTTATCCTCTACATCATACTGAGATAAATCAAAATCAGGATTATTTTTTATCATAGTTTCTATAGCTTCTTTTACAAGCCAGTTTGCTCTTCTTTGATCAGAGCCTCCCCAGTGGTCAGGATCATTGTAACCATAGTATTCTATATTATTTTTGGCTGTATACCATCCAAATACATCACCCTTAAATTCATAAGTCCCTCCGGATTCTTCCATGAAGAATTTATTAACTGTTATATGCTTATTTCTATCATTTGTAACATAGAAATCATCTCCAAAAAACAGTGAATCATAAAACTCGGATGTTGTTTCCTCTCCTGTAAATGCATTTATTCTCCAAGGTTCTTTACTATCCAATTCTGTATACTTGTAATTTGGAAAATCCATCAAAATAACCAAAGGCTTTGCTGTAAATTTATTAGGACTATAACTCTGTTTGTCAATAGTTTCTAAAGCACTAGCGAAGGACTTTTCTCTATCATCAATAATTCCGCCATCATCATTGTCGCTTGGTTCAGTTGGATTGGTTGATGGCTTATTTTCATTAATAGCGACATTAATACCATCTTTTGATATAATATTATCAGGAGACTTAGCGAAGGAAACTCCATTAGTGTTAACATAAGCCGTAATTATTTTCCCTACTCCCTCTATAGTAGAGGGTGAATTGACATTTAACAATTCAACAGTTGCTGATTGTGATAAGACAAATATTACATTTGATAATAAGTTAACTGTTTTAATATTTGATATTTCTGAAAGTTCAATTCTTACTAATTCTTTAGCCGGAACATTAACAACTAGATTTGCAATTTTTGCATTTTTCAATTTAATATTACTGGCGTTGCTGGAACCACCACCTGAAATTAAAACACGGCCTTTTACTACAACATTATCTAATAAAACATTACCTGTGCCAACTCCTTCAGTTATATAAAGATTACCATTTATAACAGCATTCTTTAATATAACTCCGTTTGCACTTATTGTGAGATTGTTGTATTCTATATTTTTTCCATCAATTATTTTAGAACTATTTATCAATAAACCCAAAGCATTATAGATAACTTGTGCAGCTTCGGCTCTGGTTAGATGGTTTTGTGGATTAATTTTATTATTTGTACCATTTATATATCCGTATTCCCATAGAGCATGTAGTTCTTTTTTTGCCCAATTTGATATTTTCGTGTCATCAGCAAAATTAGTTTTTTCTGAATTTAAGTCTAATTTTAGAACTCTTGAAAGAATGACGAAGGCTTCTTGCCTGGTGATTTTGTTGTCTGGATTAGCTTGTCCATCAGTTCCTTGAAGAAAACCCTGTGAAGACGCTTTCATTATCTCTAAGGTCTTCCAATCAGTTTTAATGTAATCAATATCCTTGAATTCTCTGGCTAAATCTGTTCTTTCAAAGCCAAATGCTCTATTAATCAAAGCAAAGAATTCTACTCTCGTAATGGGGTTATTTGGCCTAAAATAACCATCATTATAGCCTTTAATAATTCCCAATTCGTTTAGATTTTGTATAGCTTCTATGCCCCAAAAATTATTACTGACATCCTTTACTTCCAGTGCAAAGGCAGGTGTAAGAATAGATAGAGTCATACAAAATACCAACACTAAACTTAATAATCTTTTTTTCATTTTTTCCTCCTGGATAATTTATTTATCGTTCTCCCCTAGTTTATACATTAACTATGAGGCACATATAAATTACATTGCATTATTTATACCACAATTTTATAAATTATTTTACTGTTCATATCATGCATTTATGTTAATTTGGAGTTAATAAACTTCTTGTTTTTACATAATGTTGTATTATTTTTAATCTATGTTTGTCTCATTTATAATACATAGTATCATTAAAAATACATTTTTAAGTTTTATATAATAAAAATATTTAACTTGAAAAATACATATATATTTTATATAATATGAGTATAATATGAACATATAAATTTTATAATTTTTTAATTAAATAAAATTTATAATTCCAATAGTAAAACATTAGTATATAGCTTAACTTAGATGTTTATGGAAATTATTTACAATTATTATCTACTTGTACAATAAAAAGATATGTGTTATACTATATATTGTTTTTAATTAAATAGTGCAACATATTGAATATAAATTTTTAAACGGAGGAAAATAGAATGGTAAAAGTTGCAATTAATGGATTTGGTAGAATAGGAAGATTAGCATTCAGATTGTTGAATGAAAAAAGAGATGAATTTGAGGTTGTTGCTATAAATGACCTTACAGATTCAGAGGGCTTGGCATATTTGCTAAAATATGACACTGCACAGGGAAATTATATGGTAGATAAGATATCTCATCATGACAATAAAATAGTAGTTGATGGAAAAGAGATAACTATATTTGCTGAAAGAGACCCTGAAAATTTACCTTGGGGAAAGCTTGGTGTTGATGTAGTTATAGAGTGTACAGGTATATTCACTTCTAAGGAAAAAGCAGAAAAGCATATCAAGGCTGGAGCTAGAAAGGTAGTAATATCTGCACCTGCATCTGGAGATATGAAAACAATAGTTTACAATGTAAACCATGAAATATTAGATGGTTCAGAAACAGTTATATCTGGAGCAAGCTGTACAACAAACGCTTTGGCACCTGTTTCTAAAGTTATTAATGATAAATTTGGCATTGTTAAGGGTTATATGACAACAGTTCACGCTTATACTAATGACCAAAGCACTTTGGATTTACCTCATCCAAAAGGAATTTACACTAGAAGGGGTCGTGCAGCGGCAGCTAATATAGTTCCTTCATCTACTGGAGCGGCAGCAGCTATAGGTTTAGTTATACCTGAATTAAAGGGTAAATTGGATGGAATAGCATTGAGAGTTCCAACTATAACAGGATCTATAGTTGATTTAGTTGTAGAACTTAAAAACAACACTAGCGTTGAAGAAATAAACAAAGCTATAAAAGAAGCAGCTAACGAAACATTGAGATACACAGAAGACCCAATCGTTTCAAGTGATATAGTAGGAAGCAATTATGCAAGCATTTTCGATGCTCTATCTACAAGTGTTTTAGAGGTTGATGGCAAGCAAATGGTAAAACTTTTATTCTGGTATGACAACGAAATGTCTTATACAGCTCAATTAATTAGAACTGTTGGATATTTTGCTAAACGTTAATTAAAAAATCTTAAAAAATTAATATTAAAAGTGCAATTTATTATATTTTGATTGCACTTTTATTCATAACGAGTTAAAATATAGTAAGAGAAAATATATTTTAAGCAAATAAAACGATGCTAATATTTGATAAATCGTTAAAATCTTAATATTGGCGTAAAGGAGTCTGAAATGAATAAAAAAGGATTGCGAGACATCAATGTTCAAAATAAAAAAGTTTTAGTAAGATGTGACTTTAATGTTCCATTTGATGGAAATATGAATATAACAGATGATATTAGAATTACAAGTGCTTTACCTACAATTAATTATTTACTAGATAATGGCGCAGCAGTAATACTAATGTCTCATCTTGGCAGACCAGACGGAGAGCCAAATCATAAATATTCATTGCTGCCGGTAGCAAAGAGACTTGAGGAATTGACTAAAAGAGCAGTAATATTTGAAGACTGTGATATAGTTGTTGACGATAAGGTAAGAGCTGATGCTACTAAGCTACAGGCAGGACAAATCATGCTTTTACAAAATACGAGATATATAAAAGAAGAAACTAAAAATGGCGAGGAATTTGCTAAAAATCTAGCTTCCTTGGCTGATATATTTGTAAATGATGCGTTTGGAGCTGCTCATAGAGCACATTCTTCAACCGCTGGAGTTTGTAAATTTATACCGTCTGCTGTAGGATTTTTAATTGAAAAAGAAATAGAGATTATGGGCAAGGCATTGTCTAATCCTGAGAGACCATTGACAGCAATACTTGGCGGAGCTAAGGTGTCTGATAAAATACCTGTAATTGAGAATCTTTTAAATATTGCTGACAATTTAATAATAGGCGGTGGAATGTCTTATACATTTTTAAAGGCAATGGGTAAAAATATTGGTACATCATTGCTTGAAGAAGATAAAATAGAGCTTGCGAAAGCTTTGCTTGAAAAATCAAAGGAAAAAAATGTTAAATTATACTTGCCAATAGACATTGTCGTTGCAAGGGAATTTAAAAATGATACTGATTTTTACACAGTAAGTATTGATAATATACCAGATGATTATATGGGACTTGATATGGGAGAGAAAAGCATAAAAATCTTTAGCGATGTAATTAAAAATTCAAGAACTGTTATTTGGAACGGACCAGTAGGAGTTTTTGAGATGGATAATTTTGCTAAAGGTACTAATAGTATAGCATATGCTATTTCTGAAAGTCCTAATCTTATCTCAATAATAGGTGGAGGAGATAGCGCAGCAGCAGTGGAAAAAGTTGGACTTGCAGATAAAATAACACATATTTCTACTGGTGGAGGAGCATCATTAGAGTTTTTAGAGGGCAAGATATTGCCAGGTATTGATGCCGTTGATGATAAATAATAATTTGCATAGAAGAGATTCTGCTTCTACAATTGCAAGCATTGTCAATTTGACATAGCTATAAACAAAGGAAAGGAAGTAAATAACTATGAGAATTCCATTAATAGCTGGAAACTGGAAGATGAACAATACAATAGACGAAGGATTGAGTTTAACAAAAAGTTTAGTTGAGTTTTCAAATAATTTTGATAAAAATAGAGAAATACTAATTTGTGCTCCTTTTACTGCATTACACGCTTTGAAGATAGCTTTAAAGGGCTCTAAAATTAAGCTGGGTGCTCAAAATATGCACTTTGAGGAAAGTGGTGCATATACAGGTGAGATTTCTCCTATTATGCTTAAGGATATAGGTGTTGATTATGTTCTTATAGGACATTCAGAGAGAAGACAATATTTTCATGAAAATGATGAATTTTTAAATAAAAAAATAAAAGCTGCATTAAAGCATGGTATAAAGCCAATATTATGCGTAGGAGAAACTCTGGCGCAGCGCGAGGCGAATGTTGAAAAGGAAACAGTTAAAGCTCAAATTGTAAACGGATTTAAGGATATTGAAGCAGGTAGCTTTGAGTACATAGCTGTTGCATACGAGCCTGTTTGGGCAATTGGTACTGGAAAAACTGCAACTAGTGAGCAGGCGCAGGAAATGATTTCGCATATTAGAAATGTTATTAGGGAACTATATAATGAAGAAATAAGCGAAAGTGTTAGAATCCAGTACGGCGGGAGCGTAAAGGCCAGCAATACCTCTGAAATAATGGCAAAGCCTGATATTGACGGTGCTTTGGTAGGTGGAGCAAGCTTAAAGGCAGAAGAATTTATTGGTATAATAAATTATTAGATTATTTAGAAAGGAACGCACATTCATATGAAAAAATTAACAGCTTTGATTATACTAGATGGTCTGGGAATTGGTGAGGATTATTTTGGCAACGCAGTTAAAATAGCTAAGACAGCTAATTATAACATATTATTAAATAAATATTCAAATACTACACTTTCAGCAAGTGGAGAGGATGTAGGATTGCCTTATGGTCAAATGGGTAATTCTGAGGTTGGGCATACTAATATTGGAGCAGGAAGAATTATATATCAGGAGCTTACAAAAATAACAAAATTAATTAGAGATAAAGTGTTCTTCGAAAATGATAAGTTAAACAATATTATTGATTATGTTAATGAAAATAATAAAACCTTACATCTTTTTGGCTTACTTTCAGATGGAGGAGTTCACAGTCATATAGATCATTTATTTGCTGTTATGCAATTATGTAAGCAAAAAAATGTTAAGGATGTTCAAATTCATTGCTTTATGGATGGCAGAGATGTTTCACCAACAAGTGGCATTAGATTTATTAAAAAGCTTCAAGATAAGATAGATGAAATGGGTATCGGAAACATTGCTTCAATTATTGGAAGATACTATGCCATGGACAGAGATAAAAGATGGGAAAGAACTGAGGAAGCCTATGATGCCTTAACACAGGGCTTGTGCGTAGTAAGGGACAATGCTGCTTTAGCAGTAGAGGAGTCTTACAACAAAAATATTACAGATGAATTTATTAAGCCTATATTGATTAAGCAAGAAAATGAAAGACTTGGATTAGTTAAGCCGGATGATGGTATAATCTTTTATAATTTTAGACCTGATAGAGCAAGACAGATAACAAGAGCCTTTGTAGATGATGACTTTGATGGCTTTGAAAGAGAAAAAATAAATGTAAAATTTGTGTGCATGACTCAATATGATGTTACTATTAAAAATGTCGATGTTGCTTATTTTTCTGAAGAAATAAAAAATACCTTTGGCGAGTATATAAGTAAGAAAGGCTTTAATCAGCTAAGAATTGCAGAAACAGAAAAATATGCTCATGTTACCTTTTTCTTTAACGGCGGCGTTGAAAAGCCTTATGAAAATGAGGATAGAATACTAATTCCATCCCCTCATGTAGCAACTTATGATTTGAAGCCTGAAATGAGTGCTTTTGAGCTTAAAGATGAGATAATTAAGCAAATAGAAACTGATAAATATGATGTGATGGTGATAAATTTTGCAAATCCTGATATGGTTGGACATACAGGAGATTTTGCAGCAACTGTTCAAGCATTGGAAGCAGTTGATAAATGCCTTGGAGAAATTATTAATATTATTATAAAGACAGATGGTGTTGCTGTAATTACAGCAGACCATGGTAACGCAGAGGCTATGGTTGATGAAATCACTTCTTTACCTATTACTTCTCATTCAAGCAACAGAGTACCTTTTATAATAGTTGACAATAATAAAAAGTATAATCTAAGAGAAGATGGCATATTAGCTGATATCGCACCGACCTTACTTGAAATTATGAAAGTAGATGTTCCAAAAGAAATGACAGGAAAATCTTTGATTGTACATTAAATAATAAATTATATACGAAAAGAAAGGAAGATAAAAAATGACTATAATATCACATGTTCATGCAAGAGAAATATTAGATTCAAGAGGAAATCCTACAGTTGAAGTAGAGGTTTTAACAGAAAGCGGTGGATTTGGACGCGCTGGAGTTCCATCGGGAGCTTCAACTGGTGCTTTTGAAGCAGTAGAATTAAGAGATAATGATAAAAACAGATATCTAGGCAAAGGAGTTTCTATTGCAGTATCTAATGTAAACAATATTATTGCTCCAGCAATAATTGGTATGGATGCTTTAGAACAAACAGCGATTGACTCTGTACTTATTGAATTAGATGGAACGCATAACAAGGGTAAACTAGGTGCAAATGCTATACTTGGTGTTTCTATGGCAGTAGCAAAGGCAGCCGCTAATACACTTGGCTTGCCACTTTATCAATATTTAGGCGGAGTAAATGGAAAAGTTCTGCCAGTACCTATGATGAATATTCTAAATGGTGGAGAGCACGCAGACAATAACGTTGATATACAAGAATTTATGGTTATGCCAGTAGGAGCTTGCTGCTTTAAGGAAGCTTTGAGAATGGGATCAGAGGTGTTCCACAGCTTAAAGTCTGTTCTTAAAGCAAAGGGATTAAATACAGCGGTAGGTGATGAGGGAGGCTTTGCTCCAAACCTAACATCTAATGAAGAGGCTCTTAAAACAATAGTAGAGGCTATTGAAAAGGCTGGATATGTACCTGGAAAGGATATTATGCTTGCACTTGACGTTGCCGCTACTGAATTATATGATAAAGAAACTCAGATGTACAATTTGTCTGGCGAAGGAAAGTCATATACAAGAGAGCAAATGGTTGATTATTATGCTAATTTAGTTGACAAATATCCGAAGATCGGAAGAGCGTCGTGTAGGGAAAGA
>ERZ778028.3191-NODE-3191-length-10170-cov-4.444587_pt1 | contig 10170 bp, 7 predicted proteins | sample MGYA00375758_ERZ778028 | MGnify/ENA primary metagenome ERZ778028 (study PRJEB29350, sample SAMN05389828) | bioreactor metagenome | isolation source: Thiocyanate bioreactor | place: South Africa: University of Cape Town | collected 2014-03-17 ... | reverse complement strand
TTATCCAAACTAGCGCGTTAATAAGAACGAAATGGTGCAAAATGTACCATTTATGGTATGATTCAATTCGACCTTTATACATTGGCTTTGCTTATACATCAGAAAAGCAAAGAACATGTTCAGTATAACCTTGCGAATTGTCCTAATCATGTCCGATAGTAAATACGAATTTTATGTCTCAGGTATTTCTTGTGTAAGCTGTGCTCAGTCAATTACCGCAGTTCTTAAAGAAAATTTACAAGAAAAAGGTTCCGTTATCCTAAAAAATCTTCACGTAGATTACGCTGGAGAGCCTAAAAAAGTAACCATCCGCTTGGAAAATTTATCAACAAAGCTTCATCCGGATATTGAACAACTCTTAGTGTGCTGGATCACAGAGGCAGGCTATAATTGTTCCCCAATCGTATCTAAGAAAACGAATAAGTTAAAAAGCTTTTTTAAATCAAATTGGTTTCAGGGGGGAGTGGGTTCAATATTAGGCACGGGAGTATTGATTTGTTGTACCCTGCTCCCTGTTTTGCCGTTTAGCGCCATGATTGCAATAGGGATTCTCAGCACAATTGCCACCCTGGGTTTAGGTTTGCGCTCCTATATTGAGGCCTGGCGTAAATTATATCGCTCCCGGACTTTAACCATGGATAGCTTATATGCGTTAAGCACCTTAACTATTCTTGGTGTTTCTATTGCCTCTTTCTTTATTCCATGGTTACCGATGATGTTCGATGCCGCGCTGCTCATTTATGGCTTCAAACATCTGGGGGCTGCCATTGAAAATTCCATTAAAAAAAAATTATACTCCGGTACTTTACAAAATTTGGCGCCGCAAAAAATACGCTTGGCAGAGAGTGAGGAACTGACTGAAGTCAGCACGCTTCAAGAAAATGATGTGATTAAAATCTTACCTGGAGAAACCGTTCCCGTGGATGGACTCAGTATGAATGAGGCGATTCTTTACGACACCATTATCTCAGGCTCCAGTTTTTCACGCACCTACCTAAAAGAAAAACAAATTCTCGCAGGCACTCGAGTTGCAGAAAAATCTGCCCCCCTCGTCCTCAGGGTAACCCATTCTGAAAAAAATTCTTACCTGGCTCGACTGGATCAAAGAATTATTGCGGCTGAGGCAGTAACTAAAGCACCTATTGAAATTAAGACCACTAAAATACTGAATTACTTTATTCCAGGACTTATTCTCCTCGCAGTTTTAGCTGGGGTTGGTATCGGTGCTTTTTTTTCCTTAACTTTAGGCATACAGGCTGCAGCCTATATTCTGGTCAGCGCCTGTCCTTGCACTCTAGGTTTAATTACGCCATTAGCAGTAAAAACAGGCATGCAAAAAGCTGCTAAATTAGGGGTCCAATTTCATAATGCTGCAGCGCTACAGGAAGCAGAGCAAATATCAACCCTTGTTTTTGATCTCAATGGAACACTCACTACTGGAAATCCTGAGGTTCAAAGATATACGCTTATTTCTAAAAATTCGAGCACCAGCATTTTGGGAATTTATGCAGCGCTGGAACAAGAAACGGACCATGGTATTGGCAGCAGTATTTTTAAATTTATTACTAAGAAAGGGGCACCATCCTACACACTCACCGGAGTGAATAGCACCACTCATGGGGGCATTTCAGGCTGTTTTGGTAAACAACGTTATCATATTGGCAATAGCGCCTATATGAAAAAAGAGAGCATCCTTTGGCCTGAAAATATTCCTCAGATGACGGTTGCTCCTTATGAACAAATTATTTATATGGCCTGTGATCACGAGCTTATCGGCTATTTTGTCCTTACAGATCCACTGCAACACGATGCAAAAGACACCATCAACTTTTTAAAAGCAAAAGGTAAAGAGATACACCTTTGTACAGGAGCCGATCCGGAGACCGCTAACCGCTATGCTCAAGAGCTAGGTATTGATATTGTTCATGCGAATCAGACTCCTGAAGCAAAGAGTGCTTATATTCAAACTCTCATGGCCAACAATCATCGTGTAGCCATGTTTGGAGATGCTCTAAATGATTCTTTAGCTATAACTCAGGCTGATTATGGAGTCGCTTTGGAATCACCTTTAACGCATGTACGAGTGCACGAAAAAGCAAAAGCGAGTATAAAAAATGGTTCTTTGGCACCGGTGGCCAGTCTCTTTAGAATATCAGAACAGACCATCCACAATATTAAGCAAAATCTTCACTGGAGCCTGGCTTACAACCTTGGTTCAATGGCAATCACAGGAATTCTTATCGGATTTGGAGTCGCATTAAACCCGGGTGTTGGCGTGGCAATTATGATTATTCAAGCTTGTATCGTGTTACTAAACGTGTACCGCTTTAAAAACCAGCCGCTGCCCTCAATTACTTCAGATAAGATCACACAACCACCAAATATTCATGAAGATATCGAGGGGAAGCAACTCGTTAATACGCCCTCCCCCCATCATGCGCCGCTTTTTTCCGCAAAGCCGGTACAAAAAGTCATTCAAAAGCAAGTACTAACGGGTCAGTGGCACGAACAAGAAGGGGATAGGGTGCCATCACCACACTGTTGAAAGCCTTTGGTGACATTACAGCGGGCGACACCACCATGACCGGAGCAGCATCCTTTCGTCGCCGCCTCAGAAGCATTTTTCTGCGCACAACGGCATGATGGCGATGCAGTACCATCCTGGCACATCTGATAACCGGTTTTACTATTACAACTCGCAACGCCACCATGAGCTGTGCAGCAAGCAGCATAAATTGCTGTATAGGGCATAATGGTCAACAACAAGGTCAAAACGAAGGTGCAAAACACATATCTTCTTATTTTGATTTTATCATTCATGAGAATCTCCCTATTCTTGTATGACTTCGATTAAACTATAGTTCATTAATGCATAAATGTGCTATTTTTTAGTCATTTAGACTGTTTCATCAGCTGTTAATTGGGTGTGAGTTTCGTTATCATCGTTAAGAAAGCACTAACTTTTCCAATCATGGAGCAAAATATGGATTTGCAACTTAGGGACAAAACGGCTTTAGTAACCGGATCAACTGCAGGTATTGGGCTTGCGATTGCTGAACTACTAGCACGAGAAGGAGCAACTGTAGCAATCAATGGACGCACAGAAGAACGCGTAACTCAAGCGATACAGACGATTCAAACTAAAGTTCCAGAGGCCAAGCTTTTCGCCTTAGTGGGTGATGTGAGTAACTCGAACAAAATTAACACCATACTTAACGAACTACCTACTGTGGATATATTAATCAATAATGTCGGCATTTATGACACGAAACCTTTTTGTGACATAACCGATGATGAATGGCAGCAGGTTTTTGATGTGAATGTGATGAGCGGTATTCGTTTAAGCCGCCATTATTTACGCAGCATGCTTGAACAAAATTGGGGACGTATTATTTTCATCTCCAGTGAGTCCGGAATTCAAATCCCCACGGAAATGATCCACTATGGAATGACGAAAACAGCTCAGATCGCTATTGCACGGGGTATTGCAGAATCGGTATCAGGAACTAATGTTACGGTAAACTCCGTATTACCAGGTCCAACCCGCAGCGAAGGTGTGGAAACCTTTATCCAGCATTTAAGTACTGAGCGCAAGCAAGATGTGGGAGAATTCGAAAAAGAATTTTTCAAAACCATGCGTGCGTCCTCTCTTTTGCAACGCTTTATCACCCCTGAAGAAATAGCCAGTATGGTGGTATTTTTAAGTAGCCCATTAGCTGCAGCTACCAATGGTGCGGCGATTAGGGTGGAGGGAGGAATTGTGCGCTCTATTATTTAGCAAACTTTCCCTAACTTTAAGCTCATGTATTCTGCTAAAATTAAACAACGGCAGTAAAGTATTTACTCCCGAAATTATTTAGACGCAGGCCATGAGCTTATGTAAGGGAGACCCATGCAGGAAAATCGCTCCAAACGAAACAATACCTCCCCAAGAGCATTAATAAAAAACTTGTTAAATTCTCCCCATAAAAGTGTAAAACTTATTATTCTTTGTCCTGCTCTGGTACTTATAATCTGTGCTATTGATCTCGCGTACGGCTATATTCCGGCCTCTGTATATAGTTATACTTCAAAAGCAATGCATCGTTATTCAATACTTTGCTTTATGTTATGTAGTATCGCTTTTATCCTTGGCCTAATTAATCGATGCAGAAATTTGCGCCTTCTCTTGGCTGGATACACTTTACTTATTGCCTTGTATTCACTTCTGTCGATGATGCTGAATAAATTTTCTACCACAACTTTAATAGCCCCCGCTACGCCTACATTTGAGTTTAATACGGCACTTGCTTTTATTTTTATTAGCTTAGGTTTGCTTTTTTTCGGCACGCGCGCGCACTTGTCAGGGAAAAATGCTTTATACATCAGTTTGTTCGCTAGCATTAGTTTTGCTTTGGGCCTGATCCCTTATATCGGTTACATCACTCATATCGATAGCATGTATACTTGGGGCGCATTAAGTACCATCCCTTTTAGCTCAGCCTTGTGTTTTATTGTGCTCAGCATGGCCCTAATTTGTTATGTCTGGCTCCATTCCGATCAAGAGTCCTTTTGGTTACCCGCGCCTGTTTTTATTGCTTTAACCACCATCACGCTGACTATGTCCGCTGCAATCTATACCAAGGAAAATAATGGGTTGGAGAATACCTTAAGCTATTTTTCAAATCGCGGGCTTTTCCCATCGATCACGCAACCGCTGCCCCATACCCTGACTTCTAATTATTTAATCGTGCTCGTCTATGGCGCTCTTATGACGCTTATTGTTACCTATTGTGTTTATTTAATTGCAAAATCGAACGAAAAAACTCAAGCGCTTAGAGCCAGTGAGCAACGTTACCGCTTATTGCTGGATGGAATTAAAGATTATGCAATTTTTATGCTGACTCCCTGCGGTAAGATCAAAAGCTGGAATGTTGGAGCCTATCGCATTTATGATTATCTTGATCAAGAGATCATGGGTAAAGACTATGCAACCGTTTTTTTACCAGCTCACGCCTCATCTATTAAAGAAAATTTAATTAAAGCACGCCTGCATGGATCGTATGAGGAAGAAAATTTACACGTGCGTAAAGATGGGAGTACTTTTTGGGCTAAAATTCTTATTCAACCGCTCTGGGATCAAACTAATCGACTGGTGGGCTTTGTTAACATTACCCAAAATGTGAGCACGCGTAGACAAATGGAACTGGAACGTTCACAGTTAATTGCACTAATTAATGAATCAGCAGACTATGTTGGTATTTGTGATCTCGAAGGAAATCTACGCTACCATAATCCAAGTGCGAAACGCACCTTAGGCTATCCTCCAGACTATGACATGCTTAATCTCACCATTGATGATGTTCATCCCGCCTGGGCCCTTAAATTAATCAAAGAAAAAGCGCTACCTGAAGCCTATGAACATGGTTTTTGGTCTGGTGAGACCGCTCTTGTGCATGTAGATGGCCATGAGATTCCTGTGTTACAAACAATTCGCTTACATCGAGACTCACTCAATGAGCCTGTTTGTTTTACAACGATTATGCACGATATTACGGAACGAAAAGCCCTTGAAGAACAAATGAAGGCCAGTGAGCAAACATTTAAAGCGGCAATGCATTATGCAGCAATTGCCACTGCACTCGTTTCCGTTGAGGGTAAATGGTTAAAAGTGAATCAAGCGATGTGTAATCTTTTAGGATACACTGAAGAGGAATTGCAGAATATTGATTTTCAAACACTCACCTATCCTGATGATTTACCCAAAGATATAGAACACATGGAACGAATCCTAAATCACCAAACCGATAGTTATCAGATGGAAAAACGTTATTTTCATAAAAAAGGGCATATCATTTGGGGATTATTGGATGTAACCCTTCTGCGAGAAGAAGACGGCAGTCCAAAATGTTTTATATCCCAAATTCAAAATATTACCGGCCGTAAAGATGCGGAATTTGCTAACAAAAAATTAATGGAGGCTTTGGCCAATTCCAATTCCGAATTGGAACGTTTTGCTTATGTGGCCTCACATGACCTGCAAGAACCAGTACGCATGATTAATAATTTTGGAGAAATGCTTCTAACTGAGAAGAGTGCGAATCTCGATGAAGAGGCCCGTGAATATCTAACAATTATGACCAGTGCCGGAATACGGATGCGTCAGGTTATTCAGGATTTACTTGCCTACTCACGCATCGGTCGTGAAAGCACTCATTTTATTGATTTTGACGGTGAAGATATTTTACAAAGTGCACTGGAGAACATTCAAGCCTTAATTGAAGAACAAGGTGCTCTGATTACCCATGATAAATTACCAAAGCTTTACGGTAATCCGATGCAGATAATGCGTTTATTTCAAAATTTACTTACCAATGCCATTAAATATCAAAAGCCTGGGAATCAACCACAGATTAAAATACGTCTGGAGGAGGATGAGGATCATTGGTACATTAAAGTATCTGACAATGGCATAGGAATTGATTCCGCATTTATTGACGAAATCTTTGAGCCATTCCGCCGTCTGCATTCATGGGATACTGTGAAAGGCAGTGGCTTGGGTTTATCAATCTGTAAAAAAATTATAGAAATTCATCAAGGTCTGCTTACAGTTCAATCTGAAATTGGCAAAGGCAGTGAATTTATCATTAAGTTACCAAAAAATAACCCTCATAACGGGAGTTAAAAATGAATAAAAAAATGGTCTCGTTACAAAAAACTTCCTTGAAATTGCTTTTAGTAGAAGATAGCCATGGCGATGCGCTCCTCATTCAACGGGCCTTTAACCGCCGTTCGGCCGATCATGAACTGACCGTAACAACTACAGGTGAGGAAGCCTTAGGCCTTCTCCATAACTATAAAAAACAGCGCAGCAATATTCCCGATATTATTCTTCTGGACTTAAACTTACCCGGGATGAAAGGACTGGAGGTATTGAAAAAATTAAAGAAAGATAGTTACTTACGGCGAATACCTGTTATTATCCTCTCGAGTTCGAGAGCGGAATCAGATGTCATTAATTGTTACAATAATTATGCTAATTGCTATATTAAAAAAGCATCCACTCTTGAAGAACTTTATGAAATGACGGGGCAAGTTGAGGCATTCTGGCTTAAACATGTCGTATTACCCATAGAATAATGGATGAGCGCCCTTTTGTTCAAACATTTTACACGCTCAGACAAAAGTACTAGTATTAATGAAGAGCCAAGCCATAAAAATGTAAGCAGTTCCAATTGCATTTTTCGGCCATGAATTTAAGTAGAGGAAATGGATGGAGGCGACACATAACCCCTTACGAATACTGCTGATTGAAGATTCGCCAGGAGATGTCATCCTCATTGGCAAAGTGCTAAAAAAAGCCCTGCCGAATGCTCACAATTTAGTCAAATGCACCACATTGACGGAAGCCTTAAAAATTGTTTCCGATGAAGAATTTGATGTTGCCCTACTCGATAGAACCCTTCCCGACACCAGAGATTTCAGTGGCTTACACAGTATCCAAAATATGTCCCCAAAGCTCCCCATAATTTTTCTGACCGGTTATCGTGACGAGCATCTGGCGCTGGAAGCAATTAAACAAGGAGCACAAGATTATTTGTTTAAAGATCAGCTGGATCCAAACTTAATAAAACGCGCCATGCAATATGCGGTCTTACGGAAGCAATTTGAAGGCATCCTGATAACTCGGGCAAATTTTGATATGCTTACCGGACTTGCAAATCGCATGCTCTTTGAAAATAGACTCGAAACTGCTTTAGCGAAAATGAAACGTTTGGGTGGTTATATTAGTGTGCTTTTACTCGATTTGGACAAATTTAAATTTGTCAATGATACATATGGCCACTTAGCGGGGGACCAACTCTTACAAGAAGTAGGCGCGCGATTGAAACAATCATTGCGTTCTTATGATGTTGCTGCACGATTTGGTGGCGATGAATTTGCAATTTTATTAGACGATATTTCTGCACCCGACCAAAGTGAAGTCGTCGCTAGAAAAATTATACAAGTTATTGCTGCACCCTTTGTTATTGCACATAAAGAATTATCCATCCATGTCAGCATTGGTATCGCGAACTGTCATAACAGCTTAAGCATTAATCGCGAGTCTTTACTGTTAAGAGCAGATGCTGCAATGTATGAGGCTAAACTAGTACCCGAAAGTTCTTACCAGGTTTTTGGTACCGCTGGAAAATAGTAAAACTTTAAAAAAAACTACATCTTCTCTGCTGATAGTGCTATAAATGGCGTAAAGATCGATCCTGGAGCCTGGTCACGATGTTCGCGTCGAAACATAAAGCCTCTCTAGCACGGCGTTTTTTTCAGTTTATTCGCATTTTTATGCAGCGTTGGAACGAGGATCATGTGACCTCCTACGCAGCATCCTTAGCTTATTATTCTTTATTCGCATTAACTCCAATTGTCATTATTTGTACCGTACTCATCGGTTTAACCTTTGGCAGAGGTATTGCCCAAACCCAAATACTGAATATGATTACTTTGGCAATCGGCCAAGATGGTGCGCAGCAAATTCAAACCATGATCGATGTAAGTAGTAAACCCTTTGAGGGTTTTGGTGCTGAAATCATTGGTTTTATTATTCTATTCATCGGGGCATCAGGAATTTTCACCGAAATTAAAGTAGGACTCAACGTTATCTTCCCTGCACCGCCATCGGAACAAGATGACACACTGATAAAATGGATCATTGATCGCTTTCTAGCTTTTTCCTTAGTTCTCGGTGTGGCGTGTTTACTATTCGCCTCTTTAATTTTCAGTGCCGTATTATCTTTTCTAAGCCACTATGTTGCTTCATTTAGTTATATCGGTATTGCTATTAGCTGGTTGCTGGATTTCTCCTTATCCTTCATCCTGGTATCGCTGATGTTGGGTTTAGTTTATAAAGTGCTTCCTGATATGCAACTTAAATGGTCCGAAGTGAGCTTTGGCGCATGTATTGCCGCTTTTCTATTTATCGTGGGTAAATTTTTACTTGCCTTTTATTTGGGAAGAAAACATATTAACACGGCCTTCGGACCTGCCGGGGCTTTAGTGATTATTTTAATCTGGCTTTACTATAGCGCCTTAATATTATTTCTAGGGGCTGAATTGATTCGTATACGAAAATTTTATTTAAGTCGCTCTGAAGATGAACCCAATCCATCTCAGGACAAAATAACAAAAATCTCATAGACTCGTTAAGGTGTGTTCATGAATCGTTTATTAAGTTGTGCCTCTGCCCTTATCATTATCTGGATTATGGGATATTTCTTAATCATTGGTAGCAGCATTTTAATTCCGCTTGTCGTTGCTCTTTTCATTTGGCATCTACTTAATACCATTCAGGGAATGATAAAGCGTATTCCCATGTTCGGTGAGGCACTTCCTGGATGGGTAAGCATGGTAATGGCTTTTGCAGTAGCTGCTATTTTTATCAGTATTTTCGTCAATATTATAACGACTAATGTCAACCTGGTTTTAGATGCCTCAGGACGATACCAGGAAAATCTAATGCAACTGGTGGATAATATCGATGCCAAATACCGAGTACAAATTTTGGTCAAAATCAATCAATTCATTAAATTAATTAATGTGCAAACAATGTTGTTGAAGATATCTGCCGTCTTTACCACCTTAACCAGTTCGATGGTACTCATCATTTTGTACGTTGCGTTCTTGTTTGTTGAGCAGCACTTTTTTCATCGTAAAATGGACGCATTGATAACCACTGCGGGCCATCAAAAAATCGTACATAATATTTTGAAACACGTTGACAACGATATGCAAGCCTATCTCGGTTTAAAATCTTTACTCAGTTTAATGACAGCTTTACCCAGCTGGGTCGTTATGAAGTTAGTTGGTGTGGATTTTGCTGCCTTTTGGGCGTTATTGATTTTTTTCCTAAACTTTATTCCCAATATTGGAGCGATTATCGCCATTCTCTTTCCAGCTGCTCTCGTGATTGTCCAATATACAGACTGGGTGCCTTTTTTAGAAATTGTTATCGGGTTAGGACTTATCCAATTTATTGTTGGCAATTTGATTGAGCCACGTTTCTTGAGTCATACCCTTAATCTAAGCCCCTTGGTTATTTTATTATCTTTATCTCTTTGGGGGGCAATTTGGGGAGTTTTGGGGATGTTTTTATCTGTACCCATCACGGTGATGCTGATGATTATTTTTGCACACTTT
>ERZ778028.3189-NODE-3189-length-10177-cov-6.426892_pt1 | contig 10177 bp, 7 predicted proteins | sample MGYA00375758_ERZ778028 | MGnify/ENA primary metagenome ERZ778028 (study PRJEB29350, sample SAMN05389828) | bioreactor metagenome | isolation source: Thiocyanate bioreactor | place: South Africa: University of Cape Town | collected 2014-03-17 ... | reverse complement strand
CAGGCGCGCGTCGCCGACCACGGCGCGCAAATTCAGGTGGATGCGCTGGATGCGTTCGAGCAGCCGGTCCACCGGTCCGTCGCCGGCGGGCGCGGCCTGCGGGTGCGTCAGGTCGCAGCCGGCGATCTCCGTCATGAGGCGCTCGATGTCGGCCAGCGGCTGGGCCCCACCGCACTGGAAGCGCCACAGCAGCAGCGCTGCGAACCCCAGCAAGGCCAGCGCCTGCCCGGCCAGCACGCCGGCACCCGTCCAACCGAGCAGCGGCGGCGCCAGAGCGGCCGCGAGCAGCGGCAGCAGCAGGAGCGCCAGGCGCTGCGTCAGCCCCACGCGACCGCACTTGCCCAGCTGGTTGCGCCAGCCCGGACGGCGCACGCGACCGGCGTGCAGCAGCACGCTGCCGCGGCCCTGCCCGCGCTCGGCATGGATCTGCCGGTACAAGGCTTCGGCCGCCGCCACTTCCGCGCGCGTCGGCTTGACGCGCACCGACATGTAGCCGCTCGGCTTGCCGTCGACCATCATGGGCGTGACGTTGGCGCGCACCCAGTAGTAGTCGCCGTTCTTGCGCCGGTTCTTCACGAGGCCCGTCCAGTTGCGCCCCCGGCCGATGGTCGCCCACAGGTCCTTGTAGGCCTCGGGCGGCATGTCGGGGTGGCGGATCAGGTTGTGCGGCTGCCCCATGAGCTCGTCCATAGAGTAGCCGCTGACGCGCGCGAACGCCGCATTGCAGTGCGTCAGAACCCCCTTGTTGTCGGTCGTGGACATGAGGAGCTCATGGCCCGGAAAGTCGTATTCCTGGGACGTGACAGGGAGGTTCAGGCGCATGGGCATGGGCTCGCGGCAATTCGTAACGAAGTATAAAAAGCGCCGCGACCAGGCATGGTCGCGCCCGCCGGGCGCAGCGTCTTTTTCGCGCCTTGTGGCGCCGCCACAACAGGTTCAGAAGAGCTGTGCCTGGCGCGCCTGGGCGGGCTGTGCGCCGGCCGGCTCCGCGCTCTCGCCCAGGCGCGTGAGCGTGCCCACGCGCACGCCCAGCAGGCGCAGGCGCTGGTCCAGCGGGGCGCGCTTGAGGCACAGGCCGGCGGCGCGGCGGATGGCGGCAGCGTCCTGCGTGGCGCTGGCCAGCGTGTGGTCGCGCGTGACGGTGGAGAAATCCGCCCGGCGCAGCTTGATGCCTATGCTGCGCCCGACGTAGCCCTTGCGCTGCAGGTCGGCCGCCACCTGCTCGCACAGGCGTGTGAAGACGGCGCCGAGCTCGCGCCGGTCCTGCACCGGGTGCAGGTCGCGCTCGAAGGTCGTCTCACGGCTCATGCTGACCGGCTCGCTGTGCGTCTGCACGGGACGGTCGTCGCGCCCCCAGGCCGAGGCGTGCAGCCAGGCGCCGGTGGCGCGGCCGAAATGCGCCACCAGCCAGGCGAGCGGCTGCTTGGCCAGCTCGCCGATGGTGGTGATGCCGTGGCGCGCGAGCTTGTCGCCCGCCTTGGGGCCGATGCCGTTGATCTTGCGGCAGGCGAGCGGCCAGATGCGCTCGGCCAGTTCGTGCGCGTGCAGTACCGCGATGCCGTTGGGCTTGTCGAATTCGCTCGCCATCTTGGCCAGCAGTTTGTTCGGCGCGATGCCGATCGAGCAGGTCAGCCCGGTGGCGTCAAAGATGTTTTTCTGGATCAGCCGCGCCAGCACGCGCCCGCCTTCGCGCTGGCCGCCAGGGACGTTGGTGAAGTCGATGTAGACCTCGTCGATGCCCCGGTCCTCCATGTGGGGTGCGATTTCCGTCACCGCCTGCTTGAACAAGCGCGAATAGCGCCGGTATTCGTCGAAGTTGGCGGGCAGCAGGATGGCCTGCGGGCACAGGCGCGCCGCCTTCATCAGGCCCATGGCCGAACCCACGCCGAAGGCGCGCGCCGGGTAGGTGGCGGTGGTGATGACACCCCGCCCGATGTAGCCGGCGAGGCGCGGGAACGCGGCCAGCGGCAACCCGGCCTGGGTGCCCGCCGCGGCCGCTTCCAGGAGCGCCGCGTCGGCGCTGCGCGCACGCCCGCCGATCACCACCGGCAGGCCGGCGAGCTGCGGGTAGCGCAACAGCTCGACGCTGGCGAAGAAGGCGTCCATGTCCAGGTGCGCGATGCGCCGCAGCTTGGGCGCGGCGTCGTCGGCGGGGGCGGGGACAGGGAGCAGCACGGGCGCCATTGTCGGCCAGGGGCGCACAGCGTCGGGGCGCCTCGGACCGGGAAAAATTCCGGTGTTTTTGGCCACCAGCGCCCTACCGAATTGGGTTTGCAGCTACACAATAAATAGCGTCAGCGGACGGTGACGATGTCGCGGTGCATGGGCGCAAGCAGCGCCAGCAGGCGGTTCTGCTGCGCGAAGGGGATGCCCTGGGCGTCCATGGCGTCCTGCAACACCTCGACCAGGGCATTGAAATCGGCCTGGTCGATTTTCAAGTCGGCATGCACGCCGCGCATGTCGGCGCGCATGTCGCGCAGCGCGCGCCCCTGGAACGTGCAGGGGCCGCCGGCCAGCCAGCAGATCTGCTCGCTCAGGGCCTCCTGGAACGGGCCGGCCTTGACGTCCCGGAAATGCGCGCCCAGGCGCGGGTGGCGCTTGAGGCGCGGGATGAATTCGCCGACCAGGCGCTCGATACCGGGCAGTTCCCCCAGGGCGGCGTACAGGCCGGGCGGCGCCGGCGGCGGGCCCACCTGGGCCAGGGCCGGCGCGCACGCGGCCAGGGCGAATGCGGCGAGCCGGACCCGCAGGGCGGCGGACTTCAAAACGCCACCTGCGTGGACAGGTATACGCCGCGCTGGCGCCGGCCGTCGGTGATGCCGGGGACGATGCGTCCCAGGTGCGCCCAGGCGAGCGTGAACGAGAGGTGCTTGCTCGGCGCCCAGGCGATGAAGAGGTCCGCCCAGGGGTCGGCGCGCAGCGCGGCGCCGAGGCCGGCGGCGCGCCCCGTGGCCTGCAGGTTGTCGGGCTGCATGCGCAGCTCGGCGCCCACCGCCAGATCGCGCCGCAGCAGCCACGCGGCCGACACTTCGCCCTGCAGGCTGTGGCGGCCGCGCCCCGGCGCGCGCGCGCCGAAGCCGAGCAGGCCGTTCTGGTTGGCGCGCGTGGCGCGCAGCGTGGCGCTGAGCAGCAGGCCGCGGTCCAGGATGAGCTTGGTGGCGCTCACGTAGACGTCCGTGCCCTGGGTGTCCGCGCCGACGAAGGCGAGCACCGGGGCGAGCGTGCCCGGGTCAAGCCGCTTGTGCTCCAGCCCGATGGCGAGCTGCGGCACCCAGGTGTCGGCGTCGAGGACGGCGTCGCCGGCGACGCGCAGCTTGAGGCCGACCACGTCCATGCGCAGCCGCAGACCCGGCGCCACGCCGAAGGGGGCGATGGCGTTGAGCGCGGCCGCCGGCGCGGCGTTGAATTCCTGCTGCGCGAGCGAGAACTCGATGCGGTCGTTCCAGGCCAGGGCCGCGCCCCGGCTGGTCAGGGCGTAGTCCTGCGTGACCAGGCGCGTGGCGAAGGCGCTGGCGCCCCACTGGCCTTCGGTGGCGTTGGTGCCGACCACCGCCCAGGGCGTGATGCCGCCGCCGGCGCTGCCCGTGACACTGCTGACGCCGCCGGTGAGCAGGAGCTTGCCGGTCTCCGCCCAGCCCGGGGCGACCGAGGCCAGCGCCGCGGCGGCCAGCAGGGTACGGAAAATCGGGTGGTGCATGCGCATGGCGGCCATTGTGGCGCAGCGCCGCCCGGGGCGCTCACACCGGCGAGCGTGCTCTCAGGGCCGCGGGTACGTGCCCGGCAACAGGATGCTTTCGTCCACGGTGTCGATGTCGGTGCGGCCGCAGAACGCCATGGTGAGGTCGAGTTCCTTGCGGATGATCTCCAGCACGCGCGTCACGCCGAGCTCGCCGTAGGCGCCCAGGCCGTAGAGGAAGCTGCGGCCGATCATGGTGCCGCGTGCGCCCAGGGCGCGCGCCTTGAGCACGTCCTGGCCGCTGCGGATGCCGCCGTCCATCCAGACCTCGATGTCCTTGCCCACGGCCTGCGCGATGGCCGGCAGCGCGGCGATGGAGGACGGTGCGCCGTCGAGCTGGCGCCCGCCGTGGTTGCTGACGATGAGCGCGTCGGCGCCGCTGTTCGCCGCCAGGCGCGCGTCCTCCACGTCCATGATGCCCTTGAGGATCAGCTTGCCGCCCCAGCGGCGCTTGATCCATTCGACGTCGCCCCAGTTGAGCTCGGGGTCGAACTGCTCGACCGTCCAGGACGAGAGCGAGGACATGTCGCCCACGCCCTTGGCGTGGCCGACGATGTTGCCGAAGCTGCGCCGCTTGGTGCCCAGCATGCCCAGGCACCAGCGCGGCTTGGTCGCCAGGTTGATCATGTTGGCCAGGGTGGGCTTGGGCGGTGAGGAGAGGCCGTTCTTGATGTCCTTGTGCCGCTGGCCGAGGATCTGCAGGTCGAGCGTGAGCTGCAGCGCGCTGCAGCCGGCGGCCTTGGCGCGGTCGATCAGGCGTTCGATGTAGTCGCGGTCGCGCATCACGTAGAGCTGGAACCAGAAGCCCGGGCCGGCGTGCTCGGCCACGTCCTCGATGGAGCAGATGCTCATGGTGGAGAGCGTGAACGGCACGCCGAAGGCCTTGGCGGCGCGCGCGGCGAGGATCTCGCCGTCGGCGTGCTGCATGCCGGTCAGGCCCGTGGGTGCGAGCGCCACGGGCATGGCGACGTCCTGGCCGATCATGGTGCTGCGCGTGCTGCGCCCGGTCATGTTCACCGCCACGCGCTGGCGCAGCTTGATGGACTGGAAGTCGTCGATGTTGGCGCGGTAGGTGCCTTCGGTCCACGAGCCCGAGTCGCAGTAGTCGTAGAACATGCGCGGCACGCGGCGCTTATAGACGCGGCGCAGGTCTTCGATGCAGGTCATGGTGGAAAGGTCGCTCACGCTGGTCTCCTGGCAGGTGTCTGGGGTGCGTGCGATCGTAGGCGCAGGGGGCGGTGCGCGCCATCAAAATAATTTGTGCGGCGCCGGAGCAAATTTGCACGGCGGGACCGCCGGGGCCCCAAACTTCAAGGAAAAACGGGCGCCAGCGCTTGCCAATAAAGCGCTGGCAGCTATTTATTTGGTAGCATCCTGGAGCGGCGGCTCGACCAGCTCGGGTTCGCGCACGGGGCCGGCGTAGCAGCGCACCTGCATGCGCCCGGCACGCTTGGCGGCGTACATGGCGGTGTCGGCGTGGCGCGCCAGCTCCTCGTAGGTGGCGCCGTGCTCGGGGAACAGCGCGATGCCGGCGCTCAGCCCGATCTGCAGCGACTCGCCGCGCACCACGAAGGGCTCGCGGCATACCGCCAGCACCTTGCCGGCCACGGCACTGAGCTGGCGCCGGCCATCCAGCCCCGGCAGCAGCAGCACAAACTCGTCCCCGCCCTGGCGGCAGACGGTGTCCGACTGGCGCATGGCCGCCACCAGGCGGCGCGCGAACAGCACCAGGAGCTGGTCGCCGGCGTCGTGCCCGAGCCGGTCGTTGACCTGCTTGAAGCCATCCAGGTCGAGGTACATCACCGCCAGGCTGCGGCTTTCGCGCCGCGCCAGCGCCAGGGCATGCGCGGCGCGGTCCTGCAGCAGCACGCGGTTGGGCAGGTCGGTGAGCGCGTCGTACTGCGCCAGGCGCGCCATGCGCTCGGCCATGGCCATGGTTTCGGTGACGTCGTGCACCACCATCACCGCGCCGGTGAGCTGGCCATGCCGGTCGATGATGGGGCTGGCCGATTCCTCGACCTCGAAGCGCACCCCGTCGCGGCCGCGCAGCACCACGCCGCGCGTCGGCCCGCAGGTGGTGCGCGCCGCCAGGGCCTGGCGCAGCGAACTGGGCTGCGTCTGCTCGCCGTTGGCGAGGAACAGCGGCGCAACTTCGTCCACGTCGCGCCCGGCGGCGTCGAACGCCTGCCAGCCCGTCATGTGCGCCGCCACCGGGTTGAGGTAGGTGATGCGGCCTTCGGCATCGGTGCACACCACCGCGTCGCCGATGGACTGGAGCGTGAGGCGCATCAGCTCCTTTTCCTGGAACAGTTCTTCCTCGACGCGCTTGCGGTCGGTGATGTCGCTCATCTGGACGAAGACGCCGCGCACCTCGCCGGTCCGCGGGTCCATGTCCGGCGTGTAGGAGATATGGGTACAGCGCAGCCGGCCGGAGGCGTCGGTCAGGTTGCGCTCGAAGCGCTGCGGGTGGCCCGCCAGCGCCTGGCGAATGAAGGGTTCGACCACGGCGTAGCCGGCCGACCCGACGACGTCGCTCACGTGCATGCCGTGCAGCTCCTGCGGCGTGCGGCCATAGACGTCGACGCTGGTCCGGTTGATGAAGCGGTTGCGCTCGGACTTGTCCCAGTAGCTGATGGTCGAGGGCAGGTTGTCCAGGATGGTGCGCAGGTAGTGCTCGGTCTGCTGCAGGCGGCTGGTCACTTCCTGGCGGCGTGCCAGTTCGCGCGCGAAGAGCACCGCCAGGCCGACGCAGCTGGCCATGAGCACCAGGGCGAAGGCGGCCAGTTGCAGCGCGTTCGCGCGCCAGCTGGCCAGCATCACGTCGGTCGACTGGGCGACGTTCACCACCAGCGGGTAGGGCCCCACGTGGCGGAAGGAATAGAAACGTTCGATCTTGTCCAGGCTGGCCACGCCGACGAAGCTGCCGCTCTTCTCGGCCAGCAGGCGGCGCATGTTCGGGGTGCCGGCAAGCGACTTGCCCACGTCGGCGTCGCCATAGGGGTAGCGTGTGACGATGGTGCCGCTGCTGAGGATCAGGTTCACGCCGCTGCTCGGACCCAGGTGCAGGGCCGAGAACAGTTCGTTGAAATAGCTCAGGCTGACCGAGCTGACCACCACGCCGGCCACGCGGCCGTCCGCGCCGTGGTAGGCCCGCGCCACGGGCAGCATCCAGGTCTGCGTTACCCGCCCCATGACCGGGTGGCCGATGACCAGGCCTTCCCGGGCGCCGGACATCAGCGCCTGGAAATAGTCGCGGTCGGCGTAGTTGGCCTTGCGCGGCGGGTGGGCGACCGAGTCGATGACGATGTCGCCCCGGCTGTCCACCACGTAGACGTCCATCAGGCCGGCCACCCGCAGCGGGGTGGCGAACAGCACGCGGTTGCGCAGCTCCTGCGGCAGCTCCATGACGCCCGGGTGCTCCAGCTTGGCCGCCACGTCCTGCAAGGATTGGTCCATGGCGCGCAGCGTCCAGCCGACCGACTGCTCCAGGGCCGTCGCCAGGTTGGCGTTGGTGCGCGCCGCGAAATTCCAAGCGTCGGTGCGCATGGTGAAGACCGTGCGCGTCACCAGGGCGCCTATTCCCAGGCTCAGCAGGAGCGCCAGCCAGAACAGGCGCTGGGAAAAGAGGGGGCGCGGCGATTTCATGGGCGGTCGGGATTGTAAGGACGCCCCTCAGCGCCGCGCCACACCGGCGCCGCGCACCTCGAACGGCACTTCGTCGAGCACGCGCCCGCGCGCGTCGCGCAGCTGCAGCCGGTGGCGGCCCGGCCAGGGCGGCCAGGCGTGCGTGGCGCCGCGGGCCACGCGCTTGCCGTCGAGCACCCAGACCACGCTGCCCGCGCCGGGCGCGCCGGGCGCGCCGGAGGCGACGAAGCGCAGGCGCTGGCGCGCGGGCGGGATGTCCGGGTCGAGCGCGACGATGGCGCCGGGCGCCGGCTCGGCGATGCGCCAGGCAGGGACGCCGTCCAGGGGCGGATTTTTCTGGTCTTTTTGGCCTCCAGCGCTTGCTTTATAAAGGCTTATAGCTTCCTTATCGATAGCAAACAGCGCCTGTTGCGTGCCGTTCAGGAACCACTCGCTGCGCGCCGCCTCCAGCGGCCCGCCGCCCGCACCGGGACCAAAGCGCACCGCCTGGACGCGCACGCCGCGCGGCGCGTTCGGCGCCCGGCTGGGCGTGTGCGCATGCAGGTGGCCCATCACGGCCGCCCAGATGGGCGCCGCGCCGCTCGCGCCGCTGACCTCGTGCATGGCGCCCCCGGCCGCATTGCCGACCCACACACCCACCGTGTAGCGCTCGGACCAGCCGAGTGCCCAGTTGTCGCGCATGTCCTTGCTGGTGCCGGTCTTCACGGCGCTCCAGAAGCGCGTCGCCAGCACGCTGTCGAGGCCGAAGGTCATCGCGCGCGCATTCGCGTCGGCGAGGATGTCGCCGACGATGAAGGTGGCGCCGGCATCCAGCACGCGCGCGCCCTGCGGGGCCGGCCTGGCGCCGGCCAGCGGCGGCGCCACGGCGCTGGCGCGCCCGCCGTTGGCCAGCGCGCGGTAGGCGTTGGCCAGTTGCAGCAGGGTGACCTCGCTGCTGCCCAGGGCCAGCCCCAGGCCGTAGTAGCCGCCGCTCTCGCGCAGTGCGAGGCCGAGCGCCTGCAGGCGCTGGAAGAAGGCGTCGGGCGAGACCATGGCCAGCGTGCGCACCGCCGGCACGTTGAGCGAGGACGCGAGCGCCGTGCGCACCGACACCCAGCCCTTGAAACGCAGGTCGTAGTTCTGCGGGATGTACAGGCCGCCGGCGGTGGCGATGTGCGCCGGCGAATCGTCGATCAGGGAGGCCGCCGTCAGCCGCCGCTCCTGCAGGGCCTGCGCATACAGGAAGGGCTTGAGGGTCGAGCCCGGCTGGCGCCGCGCCAGCACGCCGTCGACCTCGGCCGCCTGGCTGAGTTCGCCCGAGGAGCCGACCCAGGCGAGCACCTCGCCGCTGGCGTTGTCGAGCACTACCACCGCGCCATCCTCCACGTTGCGCCCGCGCAGCTCGCGCAGGTGCTGGGCCAGGGTCTGCTGCGCCATGCGCTGCAGCGGCGCGCGCAGGCTGGAGCGCAGCGTGGCCGGCAAAGGCTGGCCCGGTGCCCGCCGGGCGCGCTGCTGCGCCATGAACTGGCGCGCGAAGTGCGGCGCCATGCCTTCGCTGGCGGCCCAGGCGCGGCGCTGCAGGGCGGCGGTGGTGAACAGGTCGAGCGCGTCGCACTCGGCGCTGGCGGCGGCGCTCCCGGCGTTGGGGCGCATGGCCCGCAGCACGCCGCAGGCGCGCTGCGCCACCAGCGCGGGCCGGGCGTTGGGCGCGCGCACCAGGGCGGCGGCCACGGCGGCCTCGCGCTCGTCCAGGCCGTGCGGCGCCTTGCCGAACAGGGTGCGCGCCAGGGCGTCGATGCCCACGACCTCGCCCCGGAACGGCACGAGGTTCAGGTACGCCTCCAGGATCTGGTCCTTGCGCCAGCGCCGGTCCAGCACCTGCGCCGCCACGGCCTGGCCGAGCTTCTGCGCCACGCCGCGCCCGCCCGGGCCCTGGCGCAGAAAGCCCGATACATCGCCGTCGAGCAGGCCCGCGAGCTGCATGGTGAGGGTGCTGGCGCCGCGCGTGCGCTGGTTCCACAGGTTGCCCCAGGCCGCCGCCGAGACGGCGGCCCAGTCCACGCCGCTGTGCGCGTAGAAGCGCTTGTCCTCGCTCAGCACCAGCGCCTGGCGCAGCGCGGGCGACACGTCGGTCAGCGCCAGCCACTGGCCGCGGCGCACGCTGGCGTCGGTGCGCACGCGCTGCACCACCTCGCCCTCGCGCGAGAGCACCAGGGTTTCGGACGAACGGAAGCCCGTGCGCACCTCATCGAACGTGGGCAGTGCCCAGGCGGGCAGGGCCAGCCACGCCAGCACCGCCACGCCGGCGCGCCAGCGCCGCCGCGCGCGCGGCATGCAGGCCAGGAAAGAAACGGAGAAAGGCATTGGCGCGGCAGCTTATTCCATTTGCGGGCGCCATACCATGTTGAGGGTAAAAATGGCCTCTAGCCCTTACTGGACAAGCGCAAGCAGCTATCGAACGAGGAGCGCGATTCAGTCCAGGTACGTCAGCCGGGCTTCCACCACCTGGCCCGCGCGGGCCGTCACCAGGCAAATGTGGCGCGACAGCGGGAAGACGCCAGTAAACGTGGCCCAGAGCTGCTCGCCGCCATCGGCCTGCGGCGACCAGCGCGTCTGGCCCGCATGGGCGCCCTGGGCCAGCGCCTGCGCCTGCAGGGATGCGGCATCGGCCCCCGGCAGCGCCGCCGCGCAGAATGCCTGCGCCCGCTCCGCTGCGCGGTGTTCCTGGGCCACGCACCACGCCAGCCCGACCGGCACGGCAGCCGCCAGGACGATCGACACCAGCTTGCTCACAGCCCGGCCTCACGCCGCCGCGCC
>ERZ778028.3183-NODE-3183-length-10185-cov-4.485390_pt1 | contig 10185 bp, 11 predicted proteins | sample MGYA00375758_ERZ778028 | MGnify/ENA primary metagenome ERZ778028 (study PRJEB29350, sample SAMN05389828) | bioreactor metagenome | isolation source: Thiocyanate bioreactor | place: South Africa: University of Cape Town | collected 2014-03-17 ... | reverse complement strand
ACCACCACCGGCTTGCCCGCCTTGCGGGCAGCGCGGGTGATCTGCTTTTGCAGGCCGGGCACCCGTTCCAGCGGCATCTCCACGCCCAGGTCGCCGCGCGCCACCATCAGCGCGTCGGCCAGTTCCAGGATGCCATGCAGGCTGTCCAGCGCCTTGGGCTTTTCGATCTTGGCCAGCACCCCGGCGCGGCCCGCCACGATCTTCTTGAGTTCGGCCACATCCTCGGGACGCTGCACGAAGGACAGCGCGATCCAGTCCACGCCCAGTTCCAGCGCCGCATCCAGGTCGGCGCGGTCCTTGGGCGTCATGGCCGACAAGGGCAGCAGCGTGTCGGGCATGTTCACGCCCTTGCGGTCCTTGATCTCGCCCGCCACTTCCACCACCGCCTCGGCATAGGTGTCGGCCTTCTTGAGCAGCCGCAGCCGCACCTTGCCGTCGTCGATCAGCAGCGCGTGCTTCTGCTTGATGGCCTGGAAGATTTCCGGGTGCGGGATCGGCACCTCCTCCGGCTTGTCGGTGGTCTCGCCCAGCACCAGGCGGATGCGCTCGTCTTCCTTGAGCAGGCGCGGTCCGCCCGGCAGTTTACCCAGGCGGATCTTGGGCCCTTGCAGGTCGCAGAGGATGCCGATCGGCCGCCCCACCGCCTGTGACAGCGCGCGCAGGTCGCCATGCATCTGCTTGAGCATGTCATGGCCGGTATGGCTCATATTGATGCGGAAGACGTCCACCCCGGCATCGAACAGGGCGCGCATCATGGCCGGGGTGTTGGAGGCCGGGCCCAGCGTGGCGAGGATCTTTGTCTTTCTGCGGCGGCGCATGGGTCTCTTTTTCTCTCGGTTGAAGAGTCAGTTCGAAAGGGTTTGCGTCCAGTTGGGCTGCTGGCCGGTGTCCACCTGGAAAAAGCCGCGCCGGTCGAAGCCCCGGCGGACGCAGTCGCCGCGTCCCGCCGCCTTGAAGCGCGCGTCCGGCGCGACGCAGAAATGGGTCTTGCCTTCCCAGGTGCCGGCGGCGCCGTCGGTGGCATAGAGATAGTAATAGCGCGCCTGCAACGGCCCGGTCAGCAGCGCCGCGCAGGTCTTGGGCCGCACCGTCCACCAGCCTTCCGAGGTCCATTGGGTGCCGTCGAAGCGGCCGATGGCCACCCGTGCCGCCAGGTTGGAGGTGTTGCAGACCTGGAACGCCGCCGACGCCGGCGCGGTGGAGGCCAGCAGGGTCACTGCAAGGATCAGGGCCGTGCGACGCATGGTACCCGGTTTGGCGTGAAAGCGGCTATCCGTCAACGCCCGCAATCCTATATGACAGGCCGATGTCGGAAAACGCCTTCGAAGCCATTGCCGGGACCGCACCAGCCGTCCCGCTGCTGTTGTTGTGCGATCATGCGTCCAACGCTCTGCCGCCGGGCCTGGGTACGCTGGGGCTGGCGCCGGAGCTGCTGGCCACCCATATCGCCCATGACATCGGCGCCGCCGCTGTCACCCGCGCCCTGGCGGCGGCCTGGGGCGCGCCCGCCCTGCTGGGCCGCTGGTCGCGGCTGCTGGTGGACCTCAACCGGGGCGCCGACGATCCCACCATCGTGATGAAGCTGTCCGACGGCAGCATTATTCCGGGCAATGCCGGGGCCAGCCCCGCAGCCGATGCCGCCGAGGTGGCGCGCCGCATCGCGGCCTATCACGCGCCCTATCATGCCGCCATCGCGGCGGAACTGGACCGTATCGGCCCCGATGCCGCGATCGTGTCGATCCACAGTTTCACCCCGCGCTGGAAATCGGTGCCGCGCGTGTGGGAGGTGGGCGTGCTGTATGACGCCGATACCCGGCTGGCCCATCCCCTGATGGCGCGGTTGCGGGATGCCGGTTTCACCGTGGGCGACAACGAGCCTTATTCCGGCGCGCTGGAAGGCGACACGCTGAACGTCCATGGCACGCGGCGCGGATTGCCGCATGTCCTGGTCGAACTGCGGCAGGACTTGATCGGTGATGCGGCCCAGGCACAAGCCTTTGCGCTGCGCCTGAAACCCATCCTGGATGCGGCCCTGGATGATATGCGCGGGGCCGCTATGCACAGGCAGGGCTGATCTTCCGCGTTGCGCCGCGTTACGCCCGCGGGCTAGGGTCCGCCGCCTTTTTTCAGAATTGAGTTCCCGAGAAATGTCAAAAACCGCTTTCGCCAAGGATCAGCTCAAGGCCTTCATCAACCGCATCGAGCGGCTGGAGGAGGAGAAGGCCGCCCTCAGCGCCGACCTCAAGGAAGTCTATGCCGAGGCCAAGGGCACCGGCTTCGACACCAAGATCATGCGCCAGGTGATCCGGATGCGGAAGCTGGACAAGGCCGACTTCCAGGAACAGGAAGCCATGCTGGATCTATACCTCACCGCCATGGACATGCGATAGCGCTGGTCTTTTGGCCGTCCAGTGCGTCGCGCGTGCTCACGTGCGTCAAGCACGCTCCGCGTGCGCTCCTGCTGGACCGGCCAAAATCCGGCGCGCTGATGCCGAGAATTTTCCCGGATAAGAAAAAGGCCCCGGTTTTGCCGGGGCCTTTTGCGTAATCAGAAGTCCTTAAGCTGTCCGGCGGATGCCGTCGCCGCCCATCGGCGCGCCCATGGGCAAATCGGTGTCTTGCGCCACCTTGGCCATGGGCTCGTTCGCCAGGTCGGGGTCCAGGCCGAATTCCTTCAGCTTGCGATAGAGGGTGGAGCGGCCGATGCCCAGGCGGCGGGCCACTTCCGACATATGGCCGTCATAGCGGGCGATGGCCATACGGATGATTTCCGATTCCAGCTCCTCGAACTTGCGGACATGGCCGCTGCCGTCCGTGACGCTGAGGCCATAGGCGCTGCCCGTCGGCAAGGCGGGGGCGGTCAGGCCGGACTGCCCTCCCGGCTGCACCGGCGCATGGTTCTGGCGCACCAGCGTGTCCACGCCCATCACCGTCGCGATCTGCGGGAAATCGCACACATCCAGCAGGGCGCCGTCGCACAGCACCACGGCGCGGAAGATGGTGTTCTCCAACTGGCGCACATTGCCCGGCCAGTTGAACTTTTCCAGCAGCGCCGACGCCTGCGGGGTCAGACCCGAAACCGGCTTGTTTTCCTCGGCCGCGAAGCGGGCGATGAAATGGCGCGCCAGCGGGGCGATGTCGCCGGTGCGGTCGCGCAGGGCCGGCAGCATCATGGGAAACACGTTCAGGCGGTAATACAGGTCTTCGCGGAAGCCGCCGTCGCGCGCCATCGCGCCCAGGTCGCGGTTGGTGGCGGCGATGATGCGGACATCCACCTTGACCGGCCGCTTGGAGCCGACCGGATCCACTTCGCCTTCCTGCAGGGCGCGCAGCAGCTTGACCTGCATGTCCAGGCGCAGTTCGCCGATCTCGTCCAGGAACAGGGTGCCGCCGTCGGCCTCCTGGAACTTGCCCAGATGCTTGTCGGAGGCGCCGGTGAAGCTGCCCTTTTCATGGCCGAACAGAATGGATTCGATCAGATTTTCCGGGATCGCGCCGCAGTTCACGGTCACGAAGGGCTTGCCGCTGCGGGCGCTGGTGCCCTGGATCGCGCGGGCGATCAGTTCCTTGCCGGCGCCGCTTTCGCCCTCGATCAGCACGGGAATGTCGCTCTGCGCGGCGCGCGCCCCCAGGCGGAAGACCTGCTTCATCTCGGGCGAGGTGGCGATCAGGTCGTCGAAGGTCAGCTTGTTGTCCTGCTTCTTCTTGAGCTGCTTCACCTCGCCGGACAGGGTGCCGATCTTGAGTTGGTTGCGGATCGAGACGGCGATGCGTTCCGGGCTGGCCGGCTTGACCAGAAAGTCGTTGGCGCCCGCCCGCATGGCTTCCACGGCGCTGTCGATGCCGCCCTTGGCGGTCAGAACGATCACCGGCAGGTCGGGATTGGTGGGACGCAGCTGGGCCAGAACCTCCAGGCCGCCCATGTCGGGCATTACCAGGTCCAGCAGCATCAGGGTGATCTGCTCGCCGCGCGGACCGTTGATCAGGTCCAGGGCGGGGCCGCCGCCGGGGGCGGTGACGACCTGCATCCCACCGCGCGCGATCGCCGTTTCCAGCAGCCTGCGCTGCACCGGATCGTCGTCCACTACCAGGATGGTCTGCGCCATGATGATACGCCTTCTCGAAACTCGCGGGCGATTTTGCGCGCCACAGGTAAATGTGGCGTTTAAGCCTGTCTCGCGGCGGTACAGCCAAACCCTTGGGATTCCATGCTTAATGAAAGCTGAAGGCCCCGTTTTGGGGCTCCGGGCGGGGCCTGGCGGGCGGGCGCAACAAGGCCGTTGCCGCGCCAAGTTCGTTTGCTATATTCCGGCGTAGTTTCAATGGAATACAGCCCGGTCACGGGCATCAGCACGGGGGCCGGTATGGCGCACGAAAACGAACACCAGATCGGGTCCATGGACATCACCCATCATCGCAAGACCTATGAAGGGTTTCTGACCGTCTCCAAGTGGACCTTCAGCTTCCTTGCGCTGATCATGGTCTTCCTGGCCATTTTCCGCACATAAGCCCTGCGGCCATGATGCGCCTCGCGGTCCCGAAGGAAACTAGAGCGGGTGAAACGCGCGTAGCCGCGACCCCGGAATCCGTCAAGAAGTTCAAGGGACTGGGACTGGATGTGATGATCCAGTCGGGCGCCGGCCAAGGCGCCCGTATCTCCGATTCCGACTATCAGGCCGCCGGCGCCACCATCGCGCCCGACGCCGCCGCCACCCTGGCGGGGGCCGACATCGTGCTGATGGTGCGCCCCGAAGCCGCCCAGACCGCCGTGCTCAAAAAAGGCGCGGTGCTGGCCGCGCTGCTGGCCCCGCACAGCGACAAGGAGGCCATCGCCGCTTTGTCGGCGCAGGGCGTCACCGCCTTCGCCATGGAACTGCTGCCGCGAATCTCCCGCGCCCAGGCGATGGACGTGCTGTCCTCCCAGGCCAATCTGGCGGGCTACAAGGCGGTGATCGACGCCGCCGCGCAGTTCGGCCGCGCCATGCCCATGATGATGACGGCGGCCGGCACCATCGCGCCCGCGCGCGTGCTGGTGATGGGCGTGGGCGTCGCGGGCCTGCAGGCCATCGCCACCGCCAAGCGCCTGGGCGCCATCGTTTCGGCCACCGATGTGCGCCCCGCCACCAAGGAGCAGGTGGAATCGCTGGGCGGCACCTTCGTCGCGGTGATGGATGACGAGTTCAAGAACGCCCAGACGGCGGGCGGCTACGCCAAGGAAATGAGCGCCGAATATCAGGCCAAGCAGGCCGCGCTGATCGCCGAAACCATCAAGAAGCAGGACATCATCATCACCACCGCGCTGATCCCGGGCCGCAAGGCGCCGATTCTGGTCAGCGAGGCGATGATCCAAAGCATGAAGCCGGGCAGCGTGATCGTCGACCTGGCGGCGGGCGCGGGCGGCAACACGCCGCTGTCCCGGCCCGACGAAGTGGTGGAGGCGCATGGCGTCACCATCATGGGCCACACCAACCTGCCGGGACGGCTGGCGACCGATGCCTCCTCGCTCTATGCCCGCAACCTGTTCAATTTCGTGTCGCTGATCGTGGACAAGAAATCCGGCCAGCTGGCGATCGACTGGAACGACGAGATCATCAAGGGCGCGGCGGTATCCGGCGCGCCTTCGACATGACCCCCTCCGGTTTCCGCTTCCGCTTGCCTCCCAAGAGGTCGGCGCCGCACGCTGAAACCACCGCCCCCGCCGGCGCGCTGACGCGCGCGCAGGGGAGGATGACCTGAGAAGGATGCAGAGATGGAAATGATTGACCCCTTTGTCTTTCGCCTGTCCATTTTCGTGCTGGCGATCTTTGTCGGCTATTTCGTGGTCTGGGGCGTCACGCCCGCGCTGCACACCCCGCTGATGGCGGTGACCAACGCGATCTCCTCGGTGATCGTGGTGGGCGCGCTGGTCGCGGTGGCGGTGCCGGTCATTTCCGACGCGTCGTGGACATCCAAGTTCCTGGGCTTCTTCGCCCTGATCCTGGCCAGCGTGAACATCTTTGGCGGTTTCCTGGTCACGTCGCGCATGTTGGCCATGTACAAGAAGAAGGCGAAGTAGGATGTCTCAGGCCGACATCGCAGCCCTTCTCTACCTCGCCGCCGGTTCGCTCTTCATCCTGGCGCTCAAGGGCCTGTCCTCGCCCGCGTCCAGCCGCGCGGGCAACCGCAACGGCATGATCGGCATGGTGATCGCCGTGCTGACCACCCTGTGGGTGTCCGGCGTCAGCGATCCCCTGACCTGGGGCCTGGTGATCGGGGGCCTGGGCATCGGTGGCGGCATCGGCGCGGTGATGGCCAAAAAGATCGCCATGACCGACATGCCCCAGCTGGTCGCCGCCTTCCACAGCCTGGTCGGCCTGGCGGCGGTGCTGACGGCGGGCGCGGCGCTCTATTCGCCGGATTCCTTCCACATCGCCGTGGACGGCGTCATCCATGCCCAGAGCCTGATCGAGATGAGCCTGGGCGTGGCGATCGGCGCCATCACCTTTTCCGGCTCGGTGATCGCCTTCGCCAAGCTGAACGGCAATATGAGCGGCGCGCCGATCATCCTGCCCGCCCGCCATCTGCTGAATCTGGTGATTTTCCTGACCATCATCGGTCTGGTGGCCTATTTCACCATGAGCCAGGCGATCTGGGTGTTCTGGCTGATCACCGCCTTGTCGCTGCTGTTCGGCATCACGCTGATCATCCCCATCGGCGGCGCCGACATGCCGGTGGTGGTTTCGATGCTGAACTCCTATTCCGGCTGGGCCGCCGCGGCGCTGGGCTTCACCCTGGAGAACACCGCCCTGATCATCACCGGCGCGCTGGTGGGCTCGTCGGGCGCCATCCTGTCCTACATCATGTGCAAGGGCATGAACCGCAGCTTCATCAGCGTGATCGCGGGCGGCTTCGGCGGCGATACCGGCCCGGCGGCGGGTGGGACAAAGGAAACCCGCCCGGTCAAGCAGGGCAGCGCCGACGATGCCGCCTTCATCATGAAGAACGCCGCCAGCGTCATCATCGTGCCCGGCTATGGCATGGCGGTGGCCCAGGCCCAGCACGCCGTGCGCGAGATGGCCGACAAGCTGAAGGCCGAGGGCGTCAAGGTCTCCTATGCCATCCATCCGGTGGCGGGCCGGATGCCGGGCCACATGAACGTGCTCCTGGCCGAGGCCAATGTGCCCTATGACGAGGTGTTCGAGCTGGAGGACATCAACTCCCAGTTCGCCCAGGCCGATGTCGCCTATGTCATCGGCGCCAACGACGTCACCAATCCCAGCGCCAAGACCGATCCCAAATCGCCCATCTTCGGGATGCCGATCCTGGATGTGGAAAAGGCCAAGACCGTGCTGTTCATCAAGCGCGGCATGGGCAGCGGCTATGCGGGGGTGGAGAACGAGCTGTTCTTCCGCGACAACACTATGATGCTGTTCGCCGACGCCAAGAAGATGACGGAAGAAATCGTCAAGGCGCTCGACCACTAGAACATCGGTGCGGGGGCGCATGGGGCACAGGGTGGACCGCAACGATGCCCGCGTGATCGGCGGCGCCTCCGTCGGCACCGTGTTCGAATGGTACGATTTCTATCTCTACGGCTCGCTCGCCACCTATATCACCCGGCACTTCTTTTCCGGCGTCAACGAGACCACCGGCTATATCTTCGCGCTGCTGGCCTTCGCGGCGGGATTCGCGGTGCGCCCCTTCGGCGCCCTGGTGTTCTGGCGGCTGGGCGGTCTGTGGGGCCGCAAGAATACTTTTCTGGTCACCATGCTGCTGATGGGCCTGTCCACCTTCGCGGTGGGTCTGCTGCCGTCCTATGCCAGCGTCGGGGTGGCCGCGCCCATCGCGTTGGTGTCCTTGCGCCTGATCCAGGGCCTGGCGCTGGGCGGCGAATATGGCGGTGCGGCGACCTATGTGGCCGAGCACGCCCCGCCCGGACGGCGTGGTTTTTATACAAGCTGGATTCAGACCACCGCCACGGTGGGCCTGTTTTTGTCGCTGGTGGTGATCCTTTTCACCCGCACCCGGATGGGCGCCGACGCCTTTGCCGATTGGGGCTGGCGGCTGCCTTTCCTGCTGTCGGGCGTTCTGCTGGGGGTGTCGCTGTGGATCCGCCTCAAGCTCAATGAAAGCCCGGTCTTCCAGAAGCTGGTCAAGGAAGGCAAGACCAGCAAGCGCCCGCTGACCGACGCCTTTGCCGACCGCCGCAATCTGAAACTGGTGATCCTGGCGCTGCTCGGCCTGACGGCGGGCCAAGCGGTGGTCTGGTATACCGGCCAGTTCTACGCGCTGTTCTTCCTGGAAAAGATCCTGAAAGTGGACGGCGCGCTGACCAACCAGCTCGTCGCCCTGGGCCTGGCGATCGGAACGCCCTTCATCGTGCTGTTCGGCTGGCTGTCGGACAAGATCGGCCGCAAGCCCATCATCCTGGGCGGCTGCCTGCTGGCGGCGCTGACCTATTTCCCGCTGTTCCAGGCGCTGACCGCCGCCGCCAATCCCGCACTGGCCGCCGCCGCCGACCGCGCCCCCATCATCGTCACCGCCGCGCCGGGCGACTGCTCCTTCCAGTTCGATCCGGTGGGCAAGGCGGCCTTCAATTCCTCCTGCGATATCGCCAAGTCGACTTTTGCCCGCGCCGGACTGCCTTATCGCAACGAAGCCGCCGCGCCGGGCACGCTGGCCTCGGTCCGCATCGGCGATACGGTGCTGGCATCCTTCGATGGCCATGCTTTGTCCAAGACCGATCTTGCGGCGAGCCGCGCCCAGTGGGAGGCCGAAGCCGCCGCCGCGTTGGCCGCCGCCGGTTATCCGCAGGCGTCCGACAGCGCCACGGTGAACCGGCCGGCGGTGGTGGCGATCCTGGCGCTGCTGATGATTTACGTGGCCATGGTCTATGGCCCCATCGCCGCCATGCTGGTGGAGATGTTCCCCGCCGCCATCCGCTACACCTCCATGAGCCTGCCCTATCATCTGGGCAATGGCTGGTTCGGCGGCTTCCTGCCCACCACCGCCTTCGCGATGGTGGCGGCCAGCGGCGACATCTATTACGGCCTCTGGTATCCGGTGGCGGTGGCGGGCGCGACCTTCGTGATCGGCCTGTTCTTCATCCGGGAAACCCGCAACGCGGACATTCACGCATGACCATTCGCGAGATTCGCCTGCCGCAGGACGAGCCGGCCATCCTGGCCTTCATCCAGGGCCTGCAGGATTATGAACTCCGGTTCGAGGCCAATCGCCGCCGCGATCCCGGTTTCGCCGCCGATCACTGGCGCGACGCCCAACACCGCTGCGCTGAAAAGCATGGCGTCATGCTGGTGGCGGAGGCGGGTGGGAAGCCGGTGGGCTGGGCCTTCGCCTATGAGGCGCATGGCGAATTGTTCATCGCCGAGCCGGAACGCCGTCACGGCTTTCTGGCCGAGATTTATGTGGTGCCGGAGGCGCGCGGCAAGGGCCTGGGCCGCGCCCTGATCGCGGCGGTGGAGGACTGGTCGCGCGGCCGCGGCCACAAGCTGCTGACCATCGGCGTGGTCGCGAAGAATGCCCGCGCCATCCGCGCCTATGAAGGCGCGGGTTATGCCCCCTATACGATGATGATGCGCCGCTACCTGTAAGGAACCCATCCAACCCCGGGGCATTGTCCTGTCATGGCCCAGCCGTCCTTTGAACTGCCCTTCCTGCGCGCTTTTCTGGCCAACCCCGCCAAAGTGGCGTCGCCGGTACCGTCCGGTCCCCGGCTGGCGGCTGCCGTCGCCGCCGAAGTGCCGCTGGAAGGCGCGGGAGCGGTGCTGGAGCTGGGGCCGGGCTCCGGCGCGGTGACCCAGGCGATCCTGGATCGTGGCGTCACCCCCGCCGATCTGATCGCCATCGAATATGATCGGGATTTCTGCGCCCTGCTGCGGGACCGCTTTCGCGGAATTTCCATCCTGCAGGGTGACGCCTTTGCCTTTTCCAGCCTGCTGCCGGGCCTGCGCTTCCGCGCCATCGTGTCGGGCGTGCCGGTGGTGGGCCTGCCCGCGGCGGCGCAACAGGCATTGCTGCGCGACGCCATGACGGCGCTCTTGCCGGGACGGCCCTTCATCCAGTTCACCTACAGCATGATGCCGCCCCTGGATGTGCCGCCGGACATGGCGGCGGACGTCACGGTGGAACGCGCCGCTGTTGTCTGGGCCAACCTGCCGCCCATGCATGTCTGGCGTTACCGGCGGG
>ERZ778028.3176-NODE-3176-length-10215-cov-5.726181_pt1 | contig 10215 bp, 10 predicted proteins | sample MGYA00375758_ERZ778028 | MGnify/ENA primary metagenome ERZ778028 (study PRJEB29350, sample SAMN05389828) | bioreactor metagenome | isolation source: Thiocyanate bioreactor | place: South Africa: University of Cape Town | collected 2014-03-17 ... | reverse complement strand
ATTCGTACCGCTGCTTCCAGCGGATGCGGGCCTGTGCGTAGACTAGACTGACGTCACGACATCACCCGAACAGCCGCTGGTCACCCTGGCGGCTTTTTTGTCGGCACGGTATGACCCCCAGAACAGAGGAAAGCATGCCATGCCGCATACCACAGACGACCTGCGTATCGTCGACATCACCCCGCTGAGCTCGCCGGAGCGCATCCTGACGGAGATCCCGCGCACCGATGCGGTGACCGAGACCGTCACCCGCTCGCGCCAGACGGTGCACGACATCCTGCACGACAAGGACGACCGGCTGATCGTCGTCATCGGCCCCTGCTCGATCCACGATCCGGTCGCCGCCCGCGACTATGCCGGCCTGCTGGAGGAGCAGCGCCGCCGCTTCTCCGACGAACTGGAAGTGGTAATGCGCGTCTATTTCGAAAAGCCGCGCACGACGGTGGGCTGGAAAGGCCTGATCAACGATCCGCATCTCGACGGCAGCTACCGCATTGAGGACGGCCTGCGGCTTGCCCGCGGCCTGATGATCGACGTCAACAAGCTCGGCCTGCCCGCCGGCTCGGAATTCCTCGACACGATCACGCCGCAATACATCGCCGACCTGGTCAGCTGGGGCGCCATCGGCGCGCGCACCACCGAAAGCCAGGTGCACCGCGAACTCGCCTCCGGCCTGTCGGCGCCGATAGGCTTCAAGAACGGCACCGACGGCAACATCCGCATCGCCACCGACGCCATCCAGTCGGCCGGGCGCGGCCACCACTTCCTCTCGGTGCACAAGAACGGCCAGGTGGCCATCGTGGACACCAAGGGCAACAAGGACTGCCACGTCATCCTGCGCGGCGGCAAGGCGCCCAACTACGACGCCGCGAGCGTGGCCGCCGCCTGCAAGGACCTGGCTGCGGCGCGGCTGACCCCGGCGCTGATGGTCGACTGCAGCCACGCCAACAGCAGCAAGCAGCACGAACGCCAGCAGGACGTGGCGCGCGACATCGCCGGGCAGATCGCCGCCGGCTCGCACTGCATCTTCGGCCTGATGATCGAGAGCCACCTGGTGGCGGGGGCGCAGAAGTTCACCCCCGGCAAGGACGACCCGGCCGCCCTGGTCTATGGCCAGAGCATCACCGACGCCTGCCTGGGCTGGGACGCTTCGCTCGCCACGCTGGAGGAACTCTCGGCGGCCGTCGCGAGCCGGCGCCAGGCGGCGGTGTAAGCTTGTGCCAGTGGCCCGGACGCGTGTCCGGGCCGGGCACACCCTCCAGACAAGAAAGGTCTTCCATGCACAGCGAAGTCTCGGTCAGCGCCGACAACAACCAGCAATACCGTATCGACCTCGAAGGCGCGCTGCCGATGCCGCACGAGGAAGCGCGCCGCTGGCTTGACGACGAGTTCATGCGCCTGGAATGCGAGCCGCTGCGCGCCAGCGGCAAGGTCCTGCTGGCCGACAAGGTGCTGACCGTGGCGCGCGCCGCCGGGCCCGACCTGCTCTCGAACGCCGACTGGCTGCTGGCCTTCGCGCGCGCCACCCAGGGCGCCCTGGCCAAGCCGGTGGTCCGCATTGATCTGCAGACCATGGCGATCAGCTACTAGGACCAGGAGCAGCGGCTGGTTTGCGGTCAAATTTCAAGTAAAATTGCCCTCCAGCGCTTATCTGGTAAGGATTTAAAGCTATCTAATCAATAGCTTTCCGCCAGGGCGGTGAGCAGCCGCTCGTGCACGCCGCCGAAGGCGCCGTTGCTCATGCACACCACATGGTCGCCAGGGCGTGCCGCCTGGGCGATCTGGGCGACCAGCGTGTCGATGTCGGGCGCGGTCTGGGCGCGCTGGCCCGGCCCCACGCCCATGGGTGCGAGCGCCTGCGCCGCGTCCCAGCCCAGGCCTGCGGTGTGGCAGAAGGCGAGGTCGGCCTGCTCCAGCGCCCAGGGCAGTTGCGCCTTCATGGTGCCGATCTTCATGGTGTTGCTGCGCGGCTCGAACACGGCCAGGATGCGCGCGCCGGGGCCCACGCTGCGTCGTAGGCCGTCCAGCGTGGTCCGTATGGCCGTCGGGTGGTGGGCGAAATCGTCGTACACGGTGATGCCGCGCACGGCGCCACGGCGCTCCATGCGCCGGCGCACGTTTTCGAAGCGGCCCAGCGCCTGGGCGGAAACTTCGGGCGCGACACCCACGTGCGCCGCTGCGGCGATGGCCGCCAGGGCATTGAGCTGGTTGTGCACGCCGGTGAGCGGCCACGCCACGCGCGCCACCGCCTGGCCGCGCAGCAGCACGTCGAAGGCGCCGGGTTCGCCGCGGGCGCTCCAGTCGCTCACCGCGCCGCCGAAGCTTGCGACCTCGCTCCAGCAGCCGGCGTTCAGCACCCGCGCCAGGCTCTCCTCCAGGCCGTTGACCACCACACAGCCGGAGGCGGGAACCGTGCGCAGCAAGTGCTGGAACTGGCGCTCGATGGCCGCCAGGTCGTCGAAGATGTCGGCGTGGTCGAACTCCAGGTTGTTCAGCACGGCGGTGCGCGGGCGGTAGTGCACGAACTTGCTGCGCTTGTCGAAGAAGGCGGTGTCGTATTCGTCGGCTTCGATGACAAAGGGTGCGCCGACGCAGAAGGACGGACCGGGCCCGCCACCCGGCCGCCCCAAGGGCGCGAGCGCTGGGGCCATATTCCCCAGGCGCGCCGAAACGCCGAAATTGAGCGGCACGCCGCCGACCAGGAAGCCTGGCTCCAGCCCGGCGCATTCCAGAATCCACGCCAGCATCGATGTGGTGGTGGTCTTGCCGTGCGTACCCGCGACGGCCAGCACATGGCGCCCGGCCAGCACCTGCTCGCTCAGCCACTGCGGGCCGCTGGTGTAGCGCGCGCCGGCGTCCAGAATGGCCTCCATGAGCGGAAATTTCGGCGTGCCGTCGGCCAGGCGCGCGCGGCTGACCACGTTGCCGACGACGAAGACGTCCGGCGCCAGGGCCAGCTGGTCGGCGCCGAACCCTTCGATCAGGTCGATGCCGAGCGCGCGCAGCTGGTCGCTCATGGGCGGGTAGACGCCGCTGTCGCAGCCCGTCACGCGGTGGCCGGCGGCGCGGGCCAGGGCCGCGAGCCCGCCCATGAAGCTGCCGCAAATGCCGAGGATGTGGATGTGCATGGCCCGATTCTAGAAGGACGCAAGGGCATGCGGCGCCTGGAATCCAACTCAAATAGGGCTCCAGCGCTTTTCTGGCAAGGGGTTGAAGCTAGCAATTGCATAGCTTTCGCAGCCGCCTATGGCCCTGTTTCCAGGTCTGGCGGCGCCGGCGGCGACAATAGGGCCATGTTTACCGAGTCGCCTTCCCTGTCGGTGGAAATCGCCCGCGCCGCTGCCCGCATGGTGGTGGAAGAGGGCGCCGACCTGGGCCGGGCCAAGTGGCGGGCCTGCGAGCAAGTGGGTGCGCCGCCGCGCACGCCGCTGCCGGACAGCGCCCTGGTGGAGGAGGCGATCCGGGAACACATCGCGCTTTTCTGTGCCGAGTCGCAGCCGGCGGAGTTGCGTGCCCTGCGCGCTCTGGCCCTGCGGTGGATGGAGCGTTTGCAGCCTTTTCGCCCCTACCTCAGCGGGCCGGTGTGGAACGGCACCGCGACGCGCCATTCCGATATTTACCTGCAGTTGTTCTGCGATGACCCCAAATCGGCCGAATTCGCCCTGATTGACCAGGGGGTCGCCTACGAAAGCGGCAGCACGCGCGGCCTGCACGGCCGGCCGGTGGACACGCTCAGCCTGCTGGATGCCTGCCCGCCGCTTGCCGAGCGCGTGGGCGTGCATCTGCTGGTCTACGACCACGACGCCCTGCGCGGTGCCCTGCGCCCCGGCAGCGATGGCCGGGCGCCGCGCGGCGACGCGGCCGCCTTGCGCAAACTGATGTTGGAGTTTCCCGAGTGAATCCGCCCGACCTTTCTTCCCCCGTGCCCGACGCCGGGCGGCGGCGCCTCTTGTTTGGCGGCGTGGCCGGTGGCGCGGCGCTCGCCGGTGCCCTGTGGGCCTGGTGGCGCCTGCAGCCGCACGCCAGCCCGGCCGAACAGGCCAGCGACGCCGCCTTCTATACCCATTCCTTCGAAACCCTGGAGGGGACGCAGCTGGCGGCGGAAACCTTCCGCGGCAAGCCGCTGCTGCTCAATTTCTGGGCGACCTGGTGCCCGCCCTGCATTGCCGAGTTGCCCTTGCTCAATACCTTCTTCCATGAGCAGCAGGCGGCGGGGTGGCAGGTGCTCGGGCTGGCGGTGGACCAGGTTCCCGCGGTGCGTGGCTTCCTGGAAAAGCGCCCGGTGGACTTCCCGATCGCCATGGCCGGTGCGGGGGGCACGGAGTTGACGCGCTCGCTGGGCAATCTGGCGGGTGGGCTGCCCTTCACCGTGGTGTTCGCGGCCGATGGCCGGGTGCTGCACCGTAAAATGGGCCAGATCAAACCCCAAGACCTGGTCGACTGGGCCGCCAAAAGCGCCGCTGCCCAGCGGTCTTGAGCCAAAACCGGCTGCGCAGTAGAACGAAATTGCGCGAAGAACCCGGAAATACACGCAAATTGGAGTAAATTCGCGCCCTGTCACGAATTTGCCTTGGAGCTTGCATGGACCTGCGAAAACTCAAAACCCTGATCGATCTGGTCTCTGAATCGAACGTCTCGGAACTGGAAATCACGGAGGCGGAAGGCAAGGTGCGCATCGTCAAGAGCGGCGGCCAGGTGCTGCAGCAGGTAGCGCCGGCGCCCGCCGCCGCGCCGCAAGCCGCGCCCGCCCTGCCGGTCGCCGAATTGCCCGCCCCCGCCGCGCCCACCGGCCATGTGGTGAAGTCGCCCATGGTGGGGACTTTCTACCGCGCGTCCAGCCCTGGCGCCAAGGCCTTTGTCGAAGTCGGCAGCGTGGTGAAGGAAGGCGAGACCATCTGCATCATCGAGGCCATGAAGATCCTCAACGAGATCGAGGCGGACAAGTCCGGCACCATCAGCCGCATCCTCGGTGAGAACGGGCAGGCAGTGGAATACGGGCAGCCGCTGTTCATCATTGAATGACACGGAACCAACACGCGAGCGGCCTTGCCGCTTCCCCTTCGCCAGCGCGCCGGCGATGAGCCGCGGGACAAGCTATGTTTAAAAAGATACTGGTCGCCAATCGTGGAGAGATTGCGCTTCGCATCCAACGCGCCTGCCACGAATTGGGCGTCAAGGCGGTCATGGTGTATTCCGAGGCCGACCGCGATGCCAAGTACATCAAGCTGGCCGAGGAGGCGGTGTGCATCGGCCCGGCGCCATCGGCGCTCAGCTACCTCAATATGCCGGCCATCATCTCGGCCGCAGAAGTGACCGACGCCGAGGCCATCCATCCAGGCTACGGCTTTCTGTCGGAGAACGCCGATTTCGCCGAGCGCGTGGAAAAGAGCGGCTTCCAGTTCATAGGCCCGAGCCCGGAGTCCATTCGCATCATGGGCGACAAGGTGTCGGCCAAGCAGGCCATGATCAAGGCCGGCGTGCCCTGTGTTCCCGGCTCGGAAGGTGAATTGCCCGACGACCCGGTGCAGATCCGGCGCATCGCGAAGAACATCGGCTACCCCGTCATCATCAAGGCCGCCGGCGGCGGCGGTGGGCGCGGCATGCGCGTGGTGCACACCGAGGCTGCGCTGGTGAACGCCGTGCAGATGACCAAGGCCGAAGCGGGCGCTGCGTTTGGCAATCCGGCGGTGTACATGGAGAAATTCCTCCAGAACCCGCGGCACATCGAAATCCAGGTGCTGGCCGACAAGCACCGCAACGCCGTGTACCTGGGCGAGCGCGACTGCTCGATGCAGCGGCGCCACCAGAAAGTGATCGAGGAGGCGCCGGCGCCCGGGATCGCGCGCAAGCTGATCGAGCGCATCGGCGAGCGCTGCGTGGCGGCCTGCAAGAAGATCGGTTACCGGGGTGCGGGAACTTTCGAGTTCCTGTACGAGGACGGCGAGTTCTACTTCATCGAGATGAACACCCGCGTGCAGGTCGAGCACCCGGTCACGGAGTGGATTACCGGGGTGGACATCGTGCGCACGCAGATCATGGTGGCCGCGGGCGAGAAGCTGCCATTCACGCAGCGGCAGATCCAGATCCGGGGCCACGCCATCGAGTGCCGCATCAACGCCGAGGACCCGTACAAGTTCACCCCGTCGCCGGGGCGCATCACCACCTGGCACGCGCCCGGCGGGCCGGGCGTGCGGGTGGATTCGCACGCCTATACCAACTACTACGTGCCGCCCAACTACGATTCCATGATCGGCAAGCTGATCGTGCACGGCGACACCCGCGAGCAGGCGCTGGCGCGCATGCGCACGGCGCTGTCCGAGACGGTGATCGAGGGCATCAACACCAACGTGCCCCTGCACCGGGAACTCATGGTGGACGCGAATTTCGTCACCGGTGGCACCAACATCCATTACCTTGAGCAGTGGCTGTCGCAGCGCCAGCGCTGAGCAGCCGGAGCGGGCCATTGATGCATGAACTGAGCTTGGCCTGCCCGCAGGAGCAGGTCGAAATCCTGAGCGATGCGCTCGAAGCCCTCGACGCCTTGTCGGTTTCGGTCGAGGACGCGGACGCGCACACCGACGCCGAACAGGCCTTGTTCGGCGAGCCGGGCATGCCGGCGCCGCGCAGCGGCTGGCAACGCAGCCGCGTGGTCGCGCTCTTTTCTGGCCCAGAGGCGGCGCAGGAAGCGCTGGACCTGTTGCAGGCGCAGGACTTTTTCACCAACTGCCAGGTGCTCGGCCAGGCGCCCGTGGCGGAACAGGACTGGGTGCGCTTGACGCAATCGCAGTTCGCGCCGGTAGCGGTGACGCCCGAGTTCTGGATCGTTCCGACATGGCACGAGCCGCCGCCGCAGGCACGCCAGGTGATACGGCTGGACCCGGGCCTGGCTTTCGGCACGGGGACCCATCCCACCACGCGCATGTGTCTGCGCTGGACCGCGGCGCGCGCGCGCACGGCACCGCTGGGCCGTGTGCTCGACTACGGATGCGGCTCGGGAATCCTGGCAATTGGCGCAGCCAAGTTCGGCGCCACCGACATCGACGCCGTGGACATCGACCCTGCGGCCGTGGAATCCACGCGCGCCAATGCCCAGGCCAATGCCGTGCGCGTGCGCAGCGGCCTGCCGGAAGCGGCCGCCGGGGTCTACGACACGGTGTTCGCGAACATTCTGGCCACACCGCTGCGCGTGTTGGCCCCCTTGCTGTGCGCGCACGTGGCGCCGGGTGGGCATCTGGTGCTGGCGGGCATACTCGAGCGCCAGGTCGACGAATTGCGGGAGGCCTATGCCCCCTGGCTGGCTTTGGGCGTGGCCGACGCCGAGGACGGCTGGGTGCTGATGACGGCAGAGCGCTGAGGCGCATCCCGCCCGCCTTTTCTACAATCGGCAGCCGATGAACCAGACCACCCGCTGCCCCGCCTGCCAGACGAGGTTCAAGGTCGTCGCCGATCAGCTGCGCATCTCGCAAGGGTGGGTGCGCTGCGGCCATTGCCAGCAGGTGTTCGACGCCACCTTGTCGCTACAGCCTGCAGAGCCCGAGGCGATGCTGCCCGATATGCCGCTGGACCAGCTGCGCGGGCCGGTGGCGCGCGCCGCGGCGCCAGCGCCGGTCGCGCGCGCCTGGGGCAGCAGCGTCACGGCGGCACACCGAACCGCATCTGCGCCGGCGCCGGCGGTGCCAGCTCCCGAGGACGAGACCGACGACGGCGACGAGGGCGATGGTTTTGCGCCCACGCAGCCAGGCTTGCTCGATTTTTCGGAGCCGGAACAGGCCGCCCCCTGGACAACCCATGTGCCGTCATTTCTGAAGGCGCCGCTGCCGCGTACCCCCGCCTTTTCACCCCATGGCGTGGAGTTCCCTGCGCCGGGGCTTCCCACTGCGCCGGCCGCTGTTCCCGAGGCTACCGGAACCGCGACCGCCGCCCCTTCGCAGCATGCTGCAGCGCCTCCCGCGATGCCGCTCGGCGGCTACGAACTGCCGGCTCCCGAGGACGACAGCGACAGCGGCTGGCCGGCACTGTTCGACGAACCGGCGCCGCGGCCGCCGGTGGCAGAGGCGGGTACGGGCCCCGAGGCCCCGGAACTCGACTTGGCGCATTTCATTGCCGAGCTTGCCGGTGCCCCTGCCGCCTCGGTCAAGCCCGCTGGGGCAGCTCCACTGCCCGCAGACGATGAACGCCGCACAACCGAGGCCGCGACGCTCAGCGACAGCGACCCGGCGGCAGAGCCGGAGCCGGAGCTGGTACCGGAACCCGAACCCCAACCGGAACCGGAACCGGAACCGGAACCGGAACCGGAACCGGATCTGCCCTGGACCTTGGTGTCCGATGAGGTCACTCACCATGGGGGCGATCTGGCACCCGGCGCTGTGGAGCCGGTGTCCGTGGGGCTGGCGGACACGGGGCCGTCGCGCAGCGATGCGGCAGCGGACACGCCGGAGCACCGCCCCTCCACGCTGGACGAACTGGAGCTTTCTTTCGTGCGCGACGCCCAGCGGCGCGCCTTCTGGTCGGGCACCGGTGTGCGTGCCGGTCTGGGGGCCATCGCCCTGTTGTTGTTGCTCGGCCTTGGCGGGCAGGTGGCGCTCCAGGAGCGTGCCCGCTTGGCGGCGCTTTGGCCGCAGAGCCGCCCTGTGCTCGAGACAGCGTGCAGCTACCTCCAGTGCTCGGTGGGGCTCCACCGCGACATTGGCGCCGTGTTGGTCGAGGGCTCGTCGTTCAACCGCGCACAGGGCGACCGCTACCAGTTTTCATTGGCGCTGCGCAACCGCTCCGGCCTGCCGGTCGAGGCGCCGGCGATCGAATTGACACTCACCGACGCCGACGACCGGCCGGTGCTGCGGCGGGTCCTCTCGCCGGCCGACCTCGCGGCCCCCAACCCCTTGCGTGCCGGGCAGGAATGGAACACCGTGCTGCCCATGGCGATCGGCCAGGGAGCTGCGCGCATTGCGGGTTACCGTGTCCTGGCGTTCTATCCCTGAGGCAGCGACCTCGCACCACAAGCACTTATGGCAGTCCTCATTTGCGGTTCCCTGGCGTTCGACACCATCATGACCTTCGAAGGTCGTTTCGCCGACCAGATATTGGCCGAGCAACTGCACATTCTCAACGTCTCGTTCCTGGTGCCTTCGCTGCGGCGGGATTTTGGCGGCTGTGCCGGCAACATCGCCTACAGCCTGAACCTGCTGGGGGGCAAGGCACTGCCCATGGCAACACTGGGCAGCGATGGCGGCGACTACCTCGAGCGCCTCATGCAGCAGGGCATCGATACCCGCTTCGTGCGGCAGGTGCAGGACACCTACACCGCCCAGGCCATGATCATGACCGACATGGACAACAACCAGATCACGGCGTTTCACCCCGGTGCGATGATGCAGGCGCATCGCAACCGTGTGGAGAATTCGGTTGCGCATGACATCCGCATCGGCATCGTGGCGCCCGACGGACGCGAGGCCATGCTCGCCCATGCGCGGGAATTCCATGCGGCGGGCATCCCATTCGTCTTCGACCCCGGCCAGGGCCTGCCCATGTTTTCAGGCGACGAGCTCAGGCATTTTGTCGACCTGGCCAGTTGGGTCACCGTGAACGACTACGAGGGGCGCATGCTGTACGAGCGCACCGGGCTCGATTGCGCGCAGCTGTCCATGCGCGTTCGCGGGCTCGTGGTGACTCTGGGCGCAGCAGGGTGCGAAGTATGGGAAGCCGGTAGCAAAACGCTGGTGCCGTCTGCGCCGCCGAAACAGGTGGTCGATCCCACCGGCTGCGGGGACGCCTGGCGGGGCGCGCTGCTTTTCGGACTGGAACAGGGCTGGCCATTGGCGCGCTGTGCCGCGCTGGGCAACCGCATGGGCGCTCTGAAGGTGGCTTCGCGCGGCCCCCAGAATTACCAGCTCGATTTCGTGCCCGATTAATACAGGTTCGCCGTTCCAGCGGATAACGAGGCGGGAGGCGAAGACGGTGCTGCAGACGGTGCCGCGTCCCGGCGACGTTATCCGTTGGAAGGCACGACAGCGAAAGCCGGGCAAAAAAAACCGGCGCGCTGCGCCGGTAGGGCCAAGCCTGCGTTTCCTCAGGGCTTGGAGCCGGTCGGAAATGGCCAGGCGGCTTGGGGATTGAGCTGCGTCTTGGGTGCTGGGGCAGCCGCCTTGGCGGCTTGCTTGGCAGCAGGAGCAGCCTTCTTCGCAGGAGCAGCCTTCTTCGCAGGAGCAGCCTTCTTCG
>ERZ778028.3175-NODE-3175-length-10216-cov-6.177640_pt1 | contig 10216 bp, 5 predicted proteins | sample MGYA00375758_ERZ778028 | MGnify/ENA primary metagenome ERZ778028 (study PRJEB29350, sample SAMN05389828) | bioreactor metagenome | isolation source: Thiocyanate bioreactor | place: South Africa: University of Cape Town | collected 2014-03-17 ... | reverse complement strand
TTTAACTCGTTTAAACATCGTGTATCGCCGTTTAACTGGCGACGGTCTTTAATACTGTCTCAGATTTACTCTAAAATTCTGATCTAAAAAGAAGAAAATGATTGAACCAATTCTATATAGCGAACAATTAGAACACTTCAACAGGCTCAGTGAGACTCTAGAAAGATATTCTTTCGCTGTTGATGCATCCGAACCTGGAACTGGTAAAACACATGTAGCCGCTGCTTTGGCGGTGAAGTATAAGCGCCCCATTCTGGTCATTGGCCCTAATTCAGCACGTCTAACCTGGGAAAGAGCCATTAATGATTATAAACTCAAAACTACTCAATTTGGATTTGTCAACTATGAAAGATTTCGTCCTAACATTAGATCGAAGAAGCATGAATTTTTTACAAAGATTGAAAACGATGAATTTGTTCTAACTGATTCAATTAAAAAGATTATACATTCTGAATGTATTATTATTTTTGATGAAGCACAAGCTTTGAAGAATCGTTATAGTCTTAACTTCTCAGCGGCCAAGATGGTGATGAATGAAGTGAGATCTAGTAAATCTTGGGTTATGTTTCTATCAGGATCATTAATTGACAAAGAGACCCAACCGATTAATTTTCTATATCTTCTTAATATCATTAGTAATCCCTGGTTATATACTAATGTCTATGGAAACATTGATTTAAGCGGTCTAGCTGAACTTCACAGTTGGGTTCGAGGAAGTAGATTAGTTGAAGAGTTTAGAAATTGTTCATTCACATTTGCTCCCAACCCAAAAATTGCTAAGAAATATATCTATGATATCTTCGTTAATTTCATTAAACCTGAAATCATTTCTATTATGCCTCGAGTGATTCGAAGAGATTCGGAAGGTAATGATTTAGCACAACTGAACGTGAAGAACGGTTTCTATCGTTTAGATAGGCGTGAAAGATTACTTTATGAAGAAGTAATCAGCAAGACAAATAAAATTTTATTTGAGACAACCGAGGGAGGTTCATTAGATGGGGGTTTAAACGTTAATCTGAGTAGCGTTGTAAGGCGTCTAATTGAAATTCAAAAGATTAAAGTTAAATCATTGATTCGAGTTGTTAAAGAAGATCTCAATGAAAAATATAAAGTCATTATCTATTCCAACTACGAAGAAGTGATTACGGAGCTTAAGATTGCTCTTGCAGAGCATAACCCAATTGTATTAACAGGTAAGATTAAAACAACTGAACGTGATATTCTCATTTCCAAATTTGAAGAAGATAATGGGAACTACCGATTATTAATTGCAAATACGACTTTAGGTTCAAAGTCGCTCAATTTACACGATAAGACAGGGAATCATCCCCGTAGAATGTATATCATGCCGTCTTATTTTATTAATGATTTACATCAAGCAGTTTTTCGAACTTATCGAGTTGGAACAGTTGGTGTTGCCTATGTCCGCTTCTTTTACGGTCTGACTGACTCTAATGAGACTGAAGTAAAATTATTAGAAGCTATTATACGCTCCGGTAGAGTTATGGCGGATATTATGAAAGAGCAAAAAGTCCCCTTTCCGAGTGATTATGAGAACGAATACGAAGAAAAATTCGCAGATGAAACAGAAGAAGAATTGTTAGAACGTCTACGTAAATTAGCAACAGATGATTAATCTTCTTAAAGATTGTCTATAAATTTGAATTTTGTTATACTCAAATCTCATCGGAGCCATGGCGATCACTTATGGAGTGATTAAATTGAGCGATGATCTGTTTATGTGTTCAATTAGAAAAAATGGTTTAACCGTTTACAATCGAACATTTAAGACATTAGAAGATGCAACTTTTGCATATAATACTGTTGTTTTGCAACAGAATTTACCACTACCCCTTAATAAAATTGTCAAAGATGAGCAAATTTTAAAATGTCTACGAAGAAACCCGCTACATAAAAATATTTTAATTACATATGAATCTTTTAAAGTTGCGGGTGGTTGGTCATCTTTATTATGCATTGGTAAATATCGACGTTTTATAGGTGTTTATGATTCACCCGATGCAGCAGCCGAAGCTTATAACAACTTTATTATTTTAAGAGGCATTAGAGCTCGTTTGATTAACTGCTATAATATATTGGATGTATTCATCATTCATAATAAAGATGTATTACTCGGTAATACTAAAGGAAATTTAATAATCGGGGGACCTCCTCTTATCTATTGGCTAAAAAAGAATTAAATTGAAATACTTTAGAATTCTAAAGTATAATTAAAAATATAACTTCTTAAATGGAATCACTCCCCGGTTTTGAAGATTACATTTATGCAGTTGATAATGAATTAGCAATTGAATACATTGATTACGCGGATTATCTAGTCGCTCAAAGTAGCTATGAAAATATTATAGAGGATTATCTATCAGGTAAAATATTTAAGAAGAATAATCCCATTAATTCAAACGATTTAAGAGAATTACTCTTTGCTTTCACTTATATTCAAAACGAGGGTAATATTGATATGCTCTATGACACCTTAGCTAATTTTGATGATCTGGCACAGCAGTTAAACATTGAAACACTTGATAAGACACAGACCCTATATGACAACTGGTTAGTAGTTTATGATCATCAATTGAACTTAACATTGCAGCGAGCCAATTTAGTTAAAAAGGATATTGAACAACTTGAAATGTTTGAGAAAGATTATCACATTTCTAAACCCACTGTAGATACAAGTCACTTTGAAAGTTTTATTGAAGTTGATGATCAAATTATTGATTTAACAGCTCTTTTTGATGTCTTCCAGATGTCAGAATATTTCCCGGTCATCTGGTATCCTACTAAGAAATTATTAAAGATTCATAGCTCTTACAAAGGGAACGTGAGTTTTACTCTTGACTCAACCAAGAAAGAAACTTTATACGTTCTCTATGGTAACAATAAAACAGCTGAGATTCACGTTGAGGATGATCAATTTAAGATTACCACTACATTAATGGGAAAGAAGGATCGTGAAGATTTAATTGAGTTGTTCAATCACTTCCCTTTCAAATTGGATAATCTTCATGAGAACAGAGTCATTTTGACCTATCAAATGAAATTTCAATATCCTGTCAGTATCAATATTAATTCATTCTTATATGCTATCATGTTGAATGGTTTCTTTTCACGTTACTTCCATATTATGGAGTCAAACACTCTCTCCACTACGAACTATATTAGATTAAGATATATCTTCCCCTTTATTGGGACTAATTCAGAAATCATTGCATTTCAATTAAGAGGTGAGCGCACTCTTGAACCTACTTCACAATCGAGATCTCGCTTAACAGTTTCACAAGTAGAAGAAGATGTAGAAGAATTTATTGAAATTCGCATTCAAGCTCTTAATCATGAATTAGTAAAAGATTATGTTGAAATTATTGGAATGTTCCTTGCTCACTATCTAAGAGAACAAGAAAAGATTAATGCAATCGTTTCTGAATTCATTCAAGAAAATGAACCTCTGGTCAACCCAAAAACACGTAGCACCATTTCAAGGCGTTCTGAAGCAGCAAGTCGCCTCTCTGCAAGTCGTCCTTCTGCAAGTCGTCCTTCTGCCAGCATCTCTTCGGGAACGCAGAAAGAACGCATTGTGAAAAGTCTTGCAGAAGAACCATTGAAGCGCTATTTCATTTCGGACGAGAAAGCAGTCAAAGAGCTTAAAGAACATCTTGAGTTATCAAATGATTATTCACGGCAGTGTTCACAATTGAATCAACCTCGTGTTATTAAACCTGAATTAGTTGATAAATTTAATGAAGAGAAATTCCTTGTTAATAACACATTATACAAACGTTTAGCCTTACCATTTCAGGTGGGTAATAAAACGGTTTATTTGGGTTGTCCCAATGACGAATTCCCCTTTATTGGTATCAGAGCGACTCGGGGTAATAAAATTGTTCCCTGTTGCTATGGAGAAGATCAGAATGTGGAGGGGAAACATCTTTACAAATATATGAAAGGGTCCGATATTTCGATTAATCGATTTTTCAGTTCATCCAACCTACAAAGTCTTAACATTCTGCCACCGGGGACTACCGGCATTTTACCTGATAGTTTGAAAGGTCTTTTTAAAATTTTTAATCCTGATATGGATTATTTAAGATACGGTTCAGTTGCTGGTTTGCAAACCTTTTTACATGCAATTTTACTCTCACTTGATGATGAATATATCAAATTAGTCAAGCGGTCAGGAGGTAGTAGAAATGATGATCTAGAATCATATGTCACTCAAAAAAGACAAGTTATGGCGAATGAAATGACGGATTCAATGTTAAATACACTTCGAGAAGCTCTACCCGATATGACCTATGCAGAAATGAGAGAATTAATTCGCAATGAAGCAACCTATATTGACCCGAAGATTTTTATTACTCTATTTGAAAATTATTTTAATATTAGATTACTTGTTCTAGAATTAGATGAAAATAAAAGAATCACTCTTATTCAACCTGATTATATGATATTCAGAGGCTCTTATCCAGTTTCTTATAAAGATAATCCCATTTCATCTTTAAACAAGAATCAACCTCAAGAGGAGGTGCCCTTAGTGGCCGTCTTTGGGCAGAGGAACATTCGAACAGTGGTGCCACAATGGGAGCTCATCGTGCATCAAGAGAAAAGCGCTGAATCTGAAGATAAGAAACAGGGCATCATCAGAGTCGCCTTTGAGGGTGAAATCACCGAACGCTTGACCTTCTTCTTTCTGGATAAGATACCAACTTATCAGCTCTATTTTGATCATAATCAAAGAACAATGTATCTTTCTGATCGATTATGGTTCAATGTGAATGCACTTCTTAGACGATTAAGTTTCATCTCTAAAATTGAATTACGCGGTCAAAGTGTTGATAGTTTAGGAAAAACGAGAGTATTATATTTTAATTCTTTTTCGCTAATGATTCCTCCAATTACACCCCTGGCGATACCAATTATTGAGGATGAACCCTATAATAAAAATAACTCTAAACATATTGAAATCTTTTCTAAACTCTTTGGTAAGATTCGCAACGTTCATCGTAGTTCACAGGGTCTCTATTGGCGGGTGGATTGGACCCCCGATTCAACCGATCCGATTGAAATGAGAATTAGTTATTTATTTAAACCAATCATAGAGTTCAAACACTCCTACGACACTCTTATCGAAGCTGAAATTGAAGACTATCAAACTATACCCGTTTGGAAAGAGATTACCTACTTTCGCAAAACTGCCAAGCGTTTACAACGTCTACTCTGTTATCTCTTTTTAAAGTATATGGAACAAGAGAATTATTTCAGAGTCGAAAACGTAAGCCTCAATTTACAGGAATGGCAAGAGAAAATTATTCTTGATGAAAATGTCATCTATGATTTCAGTTCTTTATACGGACGTTATCCTGAGGGTGAATATGTTAATGTTCTAGACGAACTAAGAGGCACTGGTTTAGTTGATGTTAATCGAGATGTCATTGTTTTGAATAATGAAATCGTGAAAAAGAATCTTCTTAGTTATATTAAGCGTTGGTGTCTTAATCGTGAAGGTGTATTAATTGATCGACTCTATCAGGTTGAAATTGAAGGCTTTTATGAAACCTCTTCGGACTTTAAACAATGGAATAACACGCGTATCTATGTGGGTGATAACGCCGTCAAAGCTTACATAGCCGAGCAGCGTAACATAGCACCACCTGAGATCGTTAAGGGCCCCTTCCGTCAAATCAGTCTTCTTCAACCCGTCGATCGTTGGGAATACGCAGCTCTTCGTAGCGTTTCTTGGCAAGAGGAAAAGATTAATGCTTATCAACCTTCTTCTTCGATTCCTCAGATGGGCGAAATGACCGAAACGGAACTCGAGCGTAGCGTTGGCACCACTAACACGACGGGTTTATTGTATTATATTAAAGATCAGGCACCCGGTCGTGGTATTGCTCGTGCTGTTTACAAAGCTATCATTCCATTAGCTGATAATGTGAAGTATTAGTGTAAATAATTTTTCTAATTAGAAAAATATTAAATAGATTGTATGATAAATATAAATTATTGAAGTTCTTTCAAAATATAAAAATGATCATTGGCATCTCAGGAAAAATCGGGTCCGGCAAGGATACCGTTAAAGAAATTATAACACGTCAATTAATCAGTCGTGGCTATACGGTCGAATATGCATCCTTTGCTAAAAAGTTGCGTGATGTGGTAACTGCAATGACTGGAGCTTCTTTTGAGTTTCTCTGTAGTCATGAGGGAAAGAATAGTATCGATTCAATCACTGGGTTAACCTATGGTCAATTATTGCAAACGATTGGTCAAAACTTTCGTGATACTTTCGGAGCTGACATTTGGGTCAAATTAGCCTTCAATGAGAAGAGGTATAGTGATTTTGTTATCTTCTCGGATGTAAGATATGTTGAAGAGTATGAAAAGATTTTAGCAAATAATGGTAAAGTTCTACGTTTAGAAGGAGACCCTCTGAAGGTAAGAATCAATTCAACACGTAATTTAAATCACCCCTCGGAAACTGCTTTAGATCATGTTGAATTTGAATATATCATTGAGAACACGGGCACTCTAGAAGATCTTGAAGTAATGGTGAATGAATACCTGCAGACAGTTTTAAAAATTGATTGAATTGAGTAAATAAAACGTAATAAATGTTCTCAATTATACTAGATCATCTTCAATATGAAGATAGAAAATGTTTTTCACTTTTAGTTGATATCGTCAATTTTAAACATTCTGTCGGTCAAAATGAAAAATCTTTAAACAAACATTTTTTAGCATTCGATCGAAAGAAAAAATATATATTTGAAAACTGGTATAATATTATTGAGCAAATCAAATATAATAATTATCTTGTAGTATTGTCAAAAGTTGGTGATGAAATGAATTTATTATTTGGAAGTCGTAAAAAGAAAATACTTATTACTTGGTGGAAAGGAATTAAAAAGACTGAAAAAATTATTAAAAATGGTAAAATTATCGCTGAAATTGACTTTGTAGATGAAAGAATTCATGCAATATTTCATTTTAAATTTAATATCTTGATAAGCGTTAATGCAAAAGCTTATCAAGATATTGGAGAATTTTATAATAGAACTGCTGACGAAGGACCCTATGATCCTGACCAAGATATGTTTTTTGATGGTGACGGTGTCAAGTATAAGTTGCCAATCACATTTGATGATGTTGATTTAGATGAAGAATATATTGAAAGAAAACTTCTAGAAGGTGTCTTTATTGATCCTTACATCAATGATAAAGGAGAGCAAGATTTTCGTTGTATTGTCAGACCCGATAAACCTTTCTGCGATGCCGAGGGAAAACCAATTTCTAAAGTTAAGAGAATTGAATTAAAGGAGTTGTTAGATATATATTTAAATAATCCTCGTGTTATTTCTGTTACAGGTTTATTAAATTTCTAAAATAGAAAAATATGATCTAATTAGATCATATATTCAAAATATTTAATTGGATTCTAGAACCTCAATACGAGCTTTGAGTAAGTTAATAGTTTCTTGCATTGCTTTATTTTGAGCTGAGAGCTCTTGAATGGCCTTAATCATGGGAGAGATAAATTCTGAATAACGAAGACCATAGTCATATTCATTCGGAACGGCATTTCCTTCTGCGTCAACTTGAACGTATTTAATTAATCCAGCAAACCCTTGATTGGTTTTATTGAATTCGGGTAGAATTTCTTCTACTTCTTGTGCAATGAGACCGTAATGAGTGCGATCAGAGGTTCCATCATTCATTTTGTATGATACAGGGCGCAAGGCTTCGATAAAGCCAAGGCCAAGATCACTTGAAATAATAGTATTCTTCTTTTTTGCATCTGAAGTTTTTATAGTGTCATTTGTTGCATAAACATCTCTCCATAGGAACCCTGTTGCTCCCAGATCCTTACCAGCGATACGAGGATAAAATCCGGTATTACTCATTACATACGTAATGTTTCCTCCCAATGCAAACTGAATCTGAGGGGTTAAAGCTGCACTATTTAGATATAGATTGTTATCACTCGAATCAATCGATGTAGTATATAAGTTAAACCATACCATAGTAATACTTCCTATATTAAAAAATTTATTAGAAGTTGGTAGTAAATTACTTGCTACACCTGCCGTAACAGATAATCTTTGTGTATAAACGATATGATTAAGAGTATCAACAGTGAGAGCACTAGTGTTTCCAAATGCAACTCTAAACTTATTAACATTTGCTGCACCAGTAATCGAAACAAGACCTGTTAAATCTGCATCATTTGTATAAAATTTAGACCATCTTTCTCCCGTGTTTCCTAATACATAACTATTATCAGCTTGAGGTAAGAGGGCTACAGTTTTCACTGATTTAAGAGTAGAAAAGGAATCAACATTCAATAATGATGATCCACCTTGTGATTTAACTTCGAATAAATTAGAGCTATCTGCCGACGGTTGAACAAGACATCTATTTAATTGAGCTAATCCGGTAAAATTTCCATTTGTGGCGTAAATAGTTCTAAAAGGTCTCGCACTCGTGCCAATATCAGATAAACCGGTTACGTTTGAAAGAATATTTCCATTCAGTCGAATATCTTTCCAAGCAAAAGTTGTACCGCCCAAATCGACCGTGTTATCAGTGTTAGGTCTAAATATGGTTTCAAGAGCAACGACGCCGCCGATATCATTGACTCGTAAAGAGACTCCTTGACCAGCTGCCGCATTGATGAAAAGATACGTTCCGGCATTGCCATTAACGCGAGGTGTCTTAATATTTCCGATTGCATCAACGTTATTAATATATAAGTTACGCCAGCGGAAAGGTCCGGTTAAAGTCCCAAGATCTGATGCATCGGCGTTATCATAATTGAAAGCGGGGCGGAATCCTGAAGTTGTTGCACAAGCACGAGCTTTATTATTACCCCATAATTCAACACCTACCGAATTAGTTGATTGTAAACTTAAAGTGCTACTTTGACTAGAGATATTCGAAGTTAAAACAACACCCGAGAAATCGCCATTTACACCGTATACATTTGACCAACGACTAGTTGTAGATCCAATGTTTAGCGAACCGGTAGGAATCAATGAAGATTTTACAGTATCGACAACAGATAAATTAGCAGCATACACAATTTGGTTCAGTGTATCAACAGTGAAAACACCAGTTAAACCGCTACTTTCTGTGATCCTTACTTTTGTTGCGCTGTTAGTTCCGCTCATAGATAAATTGCCTAATATTGATACGTTATTTTTAAACGCTGCTGAACCAGTTACATTAATTCCACCAGAAAATTGACCTTGACCTCTCGCTACAATCGTTTGAGAACTCAAACGAGATCCAGTACCATTTAAATATATAAAACCTTCTCCTGTAGAATTAGTACTAAGATATATCGCAACATCTGTATTATTTATAAGTTGTATAGTGCCATAATCATACATATAATCTTGTGGAGCTTGAAGAAATGTTTTAGCAGTGCCACTTCCGAACGCATAAACTCTTCTAGCAAGTGATGGAATTGTTATTTCCTGACCAAACGCATAGCTATTATCTGCTAAAACAGTATTGTTATAACCTATCGCGTAATTATACAACCCACTAACATTGCATCCAACTCCTAATATAAAATTAGATGATCCTGTTATAGAAGAAATGTCACCAAATACATAAGATGATAAACCATTTACATTAATATCACTTCCAATAGCAATACTATAGTTACCAGTAACATTAGTATTATTACCCAATGCATAATTGTTGTTACCAGTAACACTACTTAATGATCCCAATGCATAACTGTAATTACCTAATACAAAGTTTGTATTGCCTAATGAATAACTTGAAAGACCGTTTACTCGACTTGAATACCCCAATGCATAACTTGAATCCCCATTTACTTCAGCTAGATAACCTAATGCATAATTATAATTACCATTTGATGTTTTACATTCTTGCCCTATCGCATAACTTTGATTACCGCTTACATTACTTTGATAACCAATAGCATAACTGGAAATACCAGTAACAATACTTAATGCTCCCAATGCATAACTGTAATCACCTTTTACAGTGCCTGTATTTCCCATAACATAATTTGCATTACCACTAACATTACTTTGATAACCTAGCGCATAACTTTGATTACCACTAACATTACTTCGATAACCAATAGCATAACTGGAAATACCAGTAACATTACTTAATGCTCCCAATGCATAACTGTAATCACCTTTTACAGTGCCTGTAT
>ERZ778028.3174-NODE-3174-length-10217-cov-7.024503_pt1 | contig 10217 bp, 7 predicted proteins | sample MGYA00375758_ERZ778028 | MGnify/ENA primary metagenome ERZ778028 (study PRJEB29350, sample SAMN05389828) | bioreactor metagenome | isolation source: Thiocyanate bioreactor | place: South Africa: University of Cape Town | collected 2014-03-17 ... | reverse complement strand
GGAACCTCTGCATGAATCGAGCGGCAAGTGTGCGCTGCGGATCGGGATGGGATGCGAGGCGCAAAACGCAGCAATAGCCGTAGCTATTGCGAGTATTTGCAACGCGGCAGGCCGCCCGAGACCGCAGGTGCACACGGCGCGATGATTCGTGCAGAGGTTCCCTAGGGCGCTTCGGGGATTTGCGGGCGCGCCCGGACCCGGTCGATTCGGCGCCCTTCCATGGCCAGCACCTCGAATACCCAGCCGGCACAGACAATTGCCTGCCCGACTTCGGGCAGGTTGCCCCATTCGGCCATCAATAATCCGGCCAGGGTGTTGTAACGGCCGCGGTCTTCGTCCGGGAATGCGTCGATATCCAGCCGCGCCTTGAGTTCCGGAATCGGCATGTGGCCTTCCAGCAGCCAGCTGCCGTCCTCGTCCCGCACGGCCCAGGCGTCCATATCGACGTCGGGCTGCAGTTCTCCCGTGATGGCTTCGAGCAGGTCGCGCGGCGTCATGATGCCCTGGACCACGCCGTACTCGTCCACGACGAACACCAGGCGCCCCAGGCGCGCGCGGAACTGTTCCAGCAGTTCCATGCCGGTCAGCGTTTCGGGCAGATACGAGGCCGGCTGGACGTATTCGCCAATCGTTCCGGGGGCGTCCCAGCCGAGTTCCAGCAGGCGCGCCACGCTGACCACGCCGAGCACGTCGTCCAGCGACCCGCGGCACACCGGGTACCAGGAATGCGCGCCCTTTTCGCCGGCCGTGCTGGCATGCTGCAGCGCCTGGGCGACGCTGTTGCTGGCGTCCAGCCAATCGATGTCGCCGCGCGGCACCATCAGCGAAGTGAGCTGCCGGTCGTCCAGGCGGAAGACGTTCTGCACCATCTGGTGCTCGTGGTGTTCGATGACGCCGGCATCGCGCCCTTCGGCCAGGCTGGCGGTGATTTCCTCCTCCGTCACCGCGCGGCCGGCATCGTTGTCCACGCGCAGCAGCGCCAGCACGCCCTGGGTGGAGAGCGACAACAGGTGCACGAACGGCCGGGCACCGCGCGCCACCCAGGTCATGGGGCGCGCCGTGAGGCGCGAAACCGCCTCGGGGTAGAGCTGGCCGATGCGCTTGGGGACGAGTTCGCCGAAGACGATGGTGATGAAGGTGATCGCCGTGACCACGATGGCCGTGGCCAGGATGCCGGCGCCGCCGGCCGGCATGCCCAGGCCCTCCAGGCTGCGCGCAAGCGATTCGCTGAAAGCGGCCTCGCCGACGATGCCGTTGATCATGCCGATGGAGGTGATGCCGACCTGGACGGACGAGAGGAACTGCGTCGGGTTCTCCAGCAGCTCCAGCGCCGCCTGCGCACCCTTGTCGCCCGCCTGCGCCATGGCGGCAAGACGGGCCTTGCGGCTCGACGCCAGCGCCAGCTCCGACATCGCAAAAGCGCCGTTGAGCAAGGTCAACAGGGCGATGAGGAGAAAATTCATGGATCCCAGGGGAACGACGACACGATGGCACTGTACTGCATAGGCGACCTGCAAGGCTGCGACGGCGCGCTCGAGCGCCTGCTCGCGCACATCGGCTTCTCCGCGAGCCGCGACACCGCCCTGCTCCTGGGCGACCTGGTCAATCGCGGGCCGGATTCACTGGCCGTGCTGCGCCGCTGCCAGGCGGCGGACGGCGCCTTGCAATGCCTGCTGGGCAACCACGACCTGCACCTGCTGGCGGTGGCGGCGGGCGCCCGCCCGCCCGGGCAGCGCGACACGCTGGGCGCCGTGCTTGGCGCGCCCGACCGGGACGCCCTGCTCGCCTGGCTGCGCGCGCAGCCGCTGGCGCGCCGGCTGGCACACGGCGGCGGCGCCCTGCTGGCCGTGCACGCCGGCGTGCTGCCGCAGTGGAGCGCCGATAGGGCCCTGGCCCTGGCCGAAGAGGTGCACGCGGCGCTGCAGGCCCCGGACCACGCGCAGTTCTTCCACGCCATGTACGGCAACACGCCGGCGCGCTGGAGCGACGGTTTGCAGGGCGCAGACCGGCTGCGCGCCATCGTCAACGCGCTGACCCGCCTGCGCTTTTGCGCGCCGGACGGCACCATGGATTTTTCCAGCAACGAATCGGCCACCGCCGCGCCGCCGGGGCTGTTGCCCTGGTTCGACGCGCCGGGGCGGCAGACGGCGGGGCAACTGGTGGTGTTCGGGCACTGGTCGACGCTTGGCAGGTTCGAGCGCAGCGACTTGCTCGGGCTGGACACCGGCTGCGTCTGGGGCGGATGCCTGAGCGCGGTGCGTTTCGGCGCGACACTGGCCGAGCGCGAGTGGCTGCAGGTGGATTGCCCGCAGGCGCAGAAACCCGGTTGACTTAGCTACATAAAATATAGCTGTCAGCGCTTATACCATAAGCGCTAGAGGCCAATTTTGCTTGAAATTTCAGGCGTCCTGCGCCTGGGCGGCTTCGGGTGCCGGCGCCTTGAACAGCGCGGCCACCTTGCGCCGTGGCTTGATGTTCGGCGAGGTGCTGCTGCGCACCGGGCGGGCCGCTGCTTCCCAGCCGGGGGCGGCTTCGGATTGCGGCGCCTCGTAGGGCTTGTCGAAGAACGGGTCGCGCGCCACCACCGCGGGGCGGAAGCTGCTGCGCGCACGCTCGGGCCGCTCCGGCCGTTCGGAGCGCTCGGCGCGCGGGCTGCGCGGCCCGCTGCCGCGGCCTTCGCCCTCTTGCCAGGCGCGCCGGCCGTCGTTGAAGCGCCCCTGCGGGCGCTCGTCGTCGTACTCCAGGGCCTCGATCTCGATCTTGGTCTTGAGGAGCTTCTCGATTTCGGCCACCAGGCGCGCGTCGCTGCCCGAGACCAGTGTCACTGCCAGGCCCGAGGCGCCGGCGCGGCCGGTGCGGCCGATGCGGTGCACGTAGTCCTCGGCGTTGAAGGGCACGTCGAAGTTGAACACCGCCGGCACGTCCTTGATGTCCAGGCCGCGCGCGGCGACATCGGTGCAGACCAGCAGGTCGACGTCGCCGCTCTTGAAGGCTTCGAGCGCTTTCAGGCGCTCGTCCTGGCTCTTGTCGCCGTGCAGCGCGGTGGTCTTGAGGCCCTCGCGCTCCAGGCTGCGGGCCAGGCGCGCGCAGCCGAGCTTGCTGTTGACGAAGATGAAGGCCTGCTTGAGGCCCCGGCTCTTGAGCACCTGGTGGATGGCGCGGCGCTTGTCGTCGTCGCCCGCGCTGTAGAAATGCTGCTCGACGGTGGAGGCGGTTTCGTTCGGCCGCGCCACCTCGATGGTGATCGGGTTCTGCAGGTAGCTGCCCGCCAGGCGCTTGATCTCGGGCGAGAAGGTGGCGGAAAAGAGCAGCGTGGTGCGCTGCTTGGGCAGGTAGGACAGGATGCGCTGCAGATCGGGCAGGAAGCCGATGTCGAGCATGCGGTCGGCTTCGTCGAGCACCACGTACTCGACCTGGTTGAGGACGGCGTTCTTGGCCTCGATGTGGTCCAGCAGGCGGCCGGGCGTGGCGACCAGCACTTCCACGCCTTTTTTCAGCTCCAGCGTCTGCGGCTTCATGTCCATGCCGCCGAACACCACGGTGCTGCGCAGCTTGGTGTGCTTGGCGTACAGCGCGATCTGCTGCGCCACCTGGTCGGCCAGCTCGCGCGTGGGCAGCAGCACCAGCGCGCGCACCGGGTGGCGCGCGGGCGAGGTGGAGCTGTTCTCGTGCTTGAGCAGGCGCTGCAGCAGCGGCAGCGAGAACGCCGCCGTCTTGCCGGTGCCGGTCTGGGCCGCGCCCATCACGTCCTGGCCCGCCAGCACCACGGGGATGGCCTGCGCCTGGATGGGCGTCATGGACTCGTAGCCCATTTCGGCCACGGCGCGGGCCAGCGGCTCGGCCAGCGAAAGATTGGAAAAGGAACTGGTCATTAAGGCGACGCGAAATAAGTCTCCGCGATGCGGCGGGCCCTGAATCGGGCCAGGCTGCAAGGCGCAAACCACAGCGATAGCCGCAGCTATCGCGAGGATTTGCAACGCCGCAGACCGCCCCGAGCCAGGGATGGCGCCGTGCGCGAGGGGGTTTGTTCAGCGTTGCCTGAGCCCGCTATTGTCGCATTGCAGGGAAGAAAAGGGGATTTTGCCGTTGGCGGCGCCCTGTTCCCAGCGGCGCATTGCGCGCAAGACGCCCGGCGGCCAGCTACTGCTCCAGCACCGAGCGCAGCTGGCGCGTGGTCGCCCCCAGACGCCGCGCGCCCATCTGCGCCAGGTTCTCCATGAGGACCAGACCCGCTTCGGGGTACCGGCGCGCCCAGCCGTCGAAACGTTCGCGCGACAGGCGCATCAGCCGCGCGGCGCCGCGCTCGGCCCCGGCGCTGGCGCTGCGCTCGGCGCCGCTCAGGAAGGCCATTTCGCCGAACACCATGCCCGGCCCCACGGTGGCCAGGCGCAGGCCGCGTTCGGGCGGCCAACAGGTGCTGAGCGTGATGTGGCCCGAGGCGACCACCAGCAGGTCGCGGTCGCGGTCCCCGGCGCTGAACACCACCCCCTGCGCGCCCACCGCCTGCGGCACCAGCAAGGCTTCCAGCGCCATGCGCGCCCCGCGCTCCATGCCCTCGCCGATTTCGCCCAGCGGGCCGCTCGCGTCCTGCCGGGCGCGCTGGTCCAGGGGGCGCTGGTCGAGGATGGCGACCTCGGCCCATTCCAGGGCGCGGTCCAGGTCGGCGAAGCTGCGCACCCCGGCGCCGGCATGCAGGGCGGCGAGCGGGTCCAGCGTGGCGACGGCGGCCGCCACGCCCTGCTGCTCCAGGTCGCGCAGCAGGGCGCGCAGCTGCGCCAGGGCGGTGCTGTCCCAGGCGGGCACCCGGCCGGCGTCCAGAATGACCCAGCGGTGGCGCGGCAGCAGGCGCAGGCGCACCTGTTCGGACATGTGCGCGGCGACGCCGAACGACATCACGCCCTGCAGTTCGAACACCGCCACCTGGTTCATGCGCGGCGTCACCCAGCCGTCCGAAGCCGCGCGGCGCAGGCGCCGCGAGCGCAGCTCGCCATCGAGCCGCACGTGGCGCAGCACCTTGGCGGCCGAATCGCGCAGCAGCACGAAGGTGGCCAGCACCAGCCCGGCGATCAGCGCCCACACACCGCCCAGCACGGCAAACACCAGCGCCACCAGCCAGCTTTGCGCCCAGGTCGGGCGCGAACTGCGCGCGTACTGCGCCGACCACATGAGGCGCGGCACCTGCATCAGCCCGGCCAGCACCAGGCCGCCGGCCAGGCAGGCCATGGGCACCCAGTGCAGCCACCAGGAGCCGGTGAGCGCGACGCCCAGCATGATGGCGGCGTGGATGCGCGGTGCCCGGTGGGCGGCGCCCGGCTGGGCGAGCACGATGCGCGAGCGCGACGCACTGGTGGACGCCGGAATCATGCCCGCGATTGCGCACAGCGCGCCCAGCATGCTTTCGCGGCGCAGGGCGGCGTTGGCGTTGCCGCGCAGGCCGTGGTCGAGCTCCAGCTCCTGGTTGAAAACCAGGATTTCCAGGCTGTTGACGACCGCCATCAGCAGCGCCAGCACCACGAGCGCCTGGCCATGCTGCTGCGCCACGGCGAGCCAGGGAATGCCCGTCCAGTCGGGCCAGAGCGGGCCGGCAAAGGCGCTCTCGGGCGCCGCCGGAACGAACACCGCGCCCAGACCCACGCCCCAGACACCGGCCAGTGCCACCGCCAGCGCCACGGCGACCACGGCCGTCAGCAGCCCCGGAGCGCTCGGCCAGCGCCGGCGCAACGCCCAGGCCAGCCCCACCACCGTGAGCGCCGCCAGCGCGTGCCAGCCCAGGCGGGCATCGGTGAGCGCGCCGCTGCCAAAACCGCCCTTGACCTGGCCCACGACCATCGACAAGCCGACGCCGGCGGCAAAACCGTGCGTGACCGAAATCGGCAGGAAGCGCGCCACCGAGGCCATGCGCAGCACGCCCAGGAGCCATTGGAAGACAAAGGCCAGCGCCACCGTGGCGCCGCTCACGGCCAGCACCTGGCGCGGCGAGAGCCCCAGGGCCGGCGCCGCGCCGTGGGCCGTGGCCAGCACGGCGGCAAAGAGCAGCGCCACCACCGTGGTGGGGGCATACACCACGCCGGCGCGGGGCGCCGCCAGGGTGAGCAGCAGCCCGGGCAGCGCGGCCGACCACAAGGCCAGCGCCGCGACGGAATACCCACCCGCCAGGGGAGCAAAGGCGAGCAGCCCCAGCCCCACGGCGTGCGGCACGGTAACCGCCGCCGCCGACCACGCGGCCGCCATGCCGGAGGACGCTGGGCGGGCTTCGGGCAGCACCGCCGTGTCGGCGCCCTGACCGGCCCGCCGGCGGCGCAGGGCGCGGGTCAGCGAGCTCACCATGGCATGCGTGGATGGCCGCGCCGCGTAAGCTCAGAAGCCGGAGTGGGCACTCACAGCGTGCGCGCGGAGAAGGTGTCGCAGCGCTGCACGCTGCCGCTTTGCAGGCCGGTGTTGAACCAGCGCTGGCGCTGCGCACTGGTGCCGTGGGTGAAGCTCTCGGGCACCACGGCACCGCCGCGCGCGCCCTGCAGGGCGTCGTCGCCGATTTTGGCGGCGGCGTTCATGGCTTCTTCCACATCGCCCTGCTCCAGGATCTGGCGCGCGTTCTGCGCGTGGTGCGCCCAGACGCCGGCAAAGCAGTCGGCCTGCAGTTCCAGCTGCACCGAGAGGCGGTTGAAATCGGCCTGGCCCATGCGGCCGCGCGCACGGTCCACGCGTTCGCTGATGCCCAGCAGGTTCTGCACATGGTGGCCGACTTCGTGGGCGATCACGTAGGCCTGGGCGAAGTCGCCGGGTGCGCCGAGGCGCGTCCTGAGCGTTTCGTAAAAGCCGAGGTCGATGTAGACCTTCTGGTCGGCCGGGCAGTAGAACGGCCCCATCGCCGCCTGGCCGGCGCCGCAGGCCGTGGGCGTGCTGCCGCGAAACAGCACCAGGCGCGGCTCCTGGTAGCCGCCGCCCTGCGCGCGAAAGACCGTCGCCCAGACGTCTTCGGTGTCGGCCAGCACGGTGGAGACGAAGCGCGCCATCTGGTCGTCCGCCGGCGGGCGCTGGGCCGGCGCCTGTTGCACCGGCGCCGGGCTGCCGCCGCTGAGGACGCCGAGGAGCGTCAAGGGGTTGATGCCCAGCACCCAGCCGCCGATGAGCGCGACGACGATGGTGCCAATGCCGATGCTGCGCCCGCCGAACACCGGCATGCCGCCACCCGCACCGCGGCGGTCCTCGACGTTGTCGGACTCCCTGTTGCCTTCCCATCGCATATGCGTCTCCTAGGGCAAATCGCCCGACATGGGCCGATGGTAGTGATAAGTCCGCGCAACTTGTGTAAGCGGGAAGCGCCACTGGGGCGCCTATGGCACCCTGCTTAGGCCTTGGGCAGCGTCACCCCGACCTGGCCCTGGTACTTGCCGCCGCGGTCCTTGTAGCTGGTCTCGCAGACCTCGTCGCTCTCGAAGAACAGCACCTGGGCGCAGCCCTCGCCGGCGTAGATGCGTGCCGGCAGCGGCGTGGTGTTGGAGAACTCCAGCGTCACGTAGCCTTCCCATTCGGGCTCGAAGGGCGTGACATTGACGATGATGCCGCAGCGCGCGTAGGTGCTCTTGCCCAGGCAGATGGTGAGCACGTTGCGCGGGATGCGGAAGTACTCCACGGTGCGCGCCAGCGCAAAGCTGTTGGGCGGGATGATGCAGCTGTCGCCGTGGAAATCGACGAAGCTTTTCTCGTCGAAGTTCTTCGGGTCCACCACCGTGCTGTGGATGTTGGTGAAGACCTTGAATTCGGGCGCGCAGCGGATGTCGTAGCCGTAGCTGCTGGTGCCGTAGCTGATGATCTTCTTGCCCGCGACCTCGCGCACCTGGCCGGGCTCGAAGGGCTCAATCATGCCGGTCTGCTCGGCCATGCGGCGAATCCATTTGTCGCTTTTGATGCTCATCGCGGGGGTCCTTGACGGGTACTATGGTTTCGATAGCTGCTTACGCTTATGCAACAAGCGCGGGCGGCCTATTTTGCTTCAGAAATCACTGTTTTTTCCACCAGGCGGTCGTCGCCCAGCACGATCATGGCGAAAAGCAACTCCTCCAGGTCGCGCGCCTGCGCGGTGCGGCGCGCCAGGAGCGGCGTGGCCTGGGGGTTGAGCACCAGGAAATCGCCCTCGCAGCCCGGCTGGAGGTTGCCGATGGTGCCCGCAAGCCCCAGCGCCTCGGCCGCGCCCGCCGTGTGCAGCCACCACAGGCGCGACGGTGCGAGCGAAACGCCCTGCTTGGTCTGCCCTTCGCGCCCCACGTAGTAGGCGGCGAGCATGGTCTGGAAGGGCGAGAAGCTGGTGCCGCCGCCCACGTCGCTCGCCAGGCCGTAGCGGAAGCCGGCCGCGTCGGCCGCGGCGAAATCGAAGAAGCCGCTGCCGAGGAACAGGTTGCTCGTCGGGCTCACGGCGGCCGCCGTGTGGCGTTCGCGCATCAGGGCGCGGTCGGCGTCGTCCAGGTGGATGCAGTGGGCGTACACGGCACGCTCGCGCATCAGGCCGAAATCGGCGTACACCGCGAGGTAACTGCGCGCGGCCGGAAAGAGCTCGCGCACCCAGCGCACTTCGTCCAGGTTTTCCGCCACGTGCGACTGGATCCACACGTCCGGGTAGCGCGCCGCCAGTTCCCCGGCGCCGGCGAGCTGCGCCTCGGTGCTGGTGGGCGCGAAGCGCGGCGTGAGGGCGTAGCCCAGGCGCCCGACGCCGTGCCAGCGGCGGATCAGCGCTTCGGAATCGTGCAGGCTTTGCTCGGTGGCGTCGCGCACGCCGTCGGGCGAATGGCGGTCCTGCAGCACCTTGCCGCAGATCAGGCGCAGGCACCGCCGCCCGGCCTCGGCCATCAGCGCATCGACCGACTGCGGGTGCGAGGTGGCGAAGGCCAGCGCCGTGGTCACGCCGTTGCGCAGCAGTTCGTCGAGGAAGAAACCGGCCACCTGGGCGCCGTGGTCGTCGGCGTGGAAGCGGCTTTCCTCGGGAAAGGTGTAGCGCTCCAGCCAGGGCAGCAGGCCTTCGGCGGGCGAGCCGATGATGTCGGTCTGGGGGAAATGGATGTGCATGTCCACGAAGCCGGGCACGAGGATGCGGCCCGGCAGGTGGGTCACCGGGACACCGGCAAACTGCCCGTGCAGCGCCTGCCAGGCACCCGCCGCCTGCACGCGCTGGCGGCCGGCGGTGTCGGGGCCGATGGCCAGCAGGCCATCCTCGTCGTACAGGGGCCGGCCCTGGTCGTCAAAGCGCAGCAGCGCCGAGCGGTAGATGTGCATGGCGAGAGCTTAGCGCCGCCCCGGCCGCCCCTTCATACCGCCCGGCGGATAGCGCCCGCCCTCAGATGTGTATGGCATGGCCGAGGCCGCGCAGGGCCGCCTCCTGCACCGCCTCGCCCAGCGTGGGATGGGCGTGGATGGTGCCGGCAATGTCCTCCAGGCGCGCGCCCATCTCCAGCGACTGGGTGAAGGCGGCCGCCAGTTCAGCCACCCCCTGCCCGACCGCCTGCCAGCCGAGGACGAGGTGGTTGTCCCGGCGCGCCACCACGCGCACGAAGCCGGTGGTGGATTCCAGCGTCATGGCGCGGCCATTGGCGGCAAAGGGGAAGGCGGCGTCGATGCAGTCGATGCCGCCGGCGCGCGCCTCGCCGGGCGTCTTGCCGACGACCACCACTTCCGGGTCGGTGAAGCAGACCGCCGGGATGGCCACGGGCTCGAAGCGCCGGTTCTGCCCGGCAATCTGCTCGGCCACCACCTCGCCCTGCGCCATGGCACGGTGCGCGAGCATGGGTTCGCCGGTCACGTCGCCGATCGCCCAGACGCCGCGCATGGAAGTGCGGCAGTGCGCGTCCACCGCCACGTGGCGACCGGCCATGTCGAGCTGCAGCGATTCCAGGCCAAAGCCCGCCGTGCGCGGCCTGCGCCCCACGGCCACCAGCACGCGCTCGGCCGGCAGGGCGAACTCGTCGGCCCGGGCGTTGCGCACGTGCACGCCCTGGCCCTCGTCCCAGCCGAGCACGCTGCAGCCCAGGTGCAGCACCACGCCGCTCTTCTTCAGCGCGTCGAGCACGGGCTGGGTGAGTTCCTCGTCGTAGCTGGGCAGCACGCGCTGCGCCGCCTCGACCACGGTGACTTCGACGCCGAGCTTGCGGTAGGCGATGCCCAGTTCGAGGCCGATGTAGCCCGCACCCACGACCACCAGCCGGCGCGGCAGCACGTCGGGCGAGAGC
>ERZ778028.3167-NODE-3167-length-10243-cov-7.277680_pt1 | contig 10243 bp, 10 predicted proteins | sample MGYA00375758_ERZ778028 | MGnify/ENA primary metagenome ERZ778028 (study PRJEB29350, sample SAMN05389828) | bioreactor metagenome | isolation source: Thiocyanate bioreactor | place: South Africa: University of Cape Town | collected 2014-03-17 ... | reverse complement strand
GGCGACGTGGTGCTGTGCGACCGCTTCACCGACGCCACCTTCGCCTACCAGGGCGGGGGGCGCGGCTTCGCCACCGAAACGCTCTCGATATTAGAGCGCATGGTACAGACTGGTACTGCGCTGGAGCCCGATTCGATGCTGGAACCAGACCTCACGCTCTGGTTCGACCTGGAACCCAGGGTGGCCGCCTCCCGGCTGGTGTCGGCGCGCGCGCCCGACCGTTTCGAGGCCCAGGACGCCGAATTCTTCGGCCGCGTCGCCCAGGCCTACGCCGAGCGCGCCCGCGCCGCGCCGCAGCGCTTCGTACGCATCGACGCCGCCCAAAGCCGCCACGGCGTGTGGCAGCAGCTGACCAGTGCACTGGTGCGCCGCGGCTGGCTGGCCATCATGGTGGCGCCGCCGGGAGGCGCAGCATGAGCCTGCCTCCCTGGCTGGCCGCCCAGCGCGACGCCCTCTTGGCCCAGCGCGGCCATGCCTGGCTGCTGCACGGGCCCTCGGGGCTGGGGCAGTTCCCTCTGGCGATGGCGCTGGCGCGTGCCTGGCTGTGCGAGGCACCGCAGGCCGGCGGCGCCTGCGGCCGGTGCGCCGGCTGCCACGCCATCGACGTGCACGCCCACGCCGACCTGGTGCTGCTCATGCCCGAAGTGGAGATGCTCGAACGCGGCTGGCCGCTGCCGGAGAAGGCCCAGGCCGAGATCGACGACAAGAAGCGCAAGCCCAGCCGCGAGATCCGCGTGGACGCCATGCGCGATGCCGTCGAGTTCGCCCAGCGCACCAGCGCGCGCGGGCGCGGCAAGGTGGTGGTGGTGTACCCGGCCGAGCAGATGAACGCCATTTCCGCCAATGCCTTGCTCAAGACCCTGGAGGAGCCCGCCGGAGACACCCGCTTCGTGCTCGCCACCGAGGCGGCGCACGCGCTGCTGCCCACCATCCGCAGCCGCTGCATGGCGCACGCGCTGCACTGGCCGCCCGAAGACCAGGCATTGCAGTGGCTGGCCGGGCAGGGCGTCGCGCCCGCGCTGGCGAGCGCGCTGCTGCGCGCCGCGGGCGGCCGGCCGGACGACGCGCTGGCCCTGGCGCAAGCCGGTGCCAGCCCGGCGGCTTGGGCGGCGTTTCCCAAGGCCATGCAGCGCGGCGAAGTGCGCGCGGTGGAGGGCTGGCGCCCTGGCGACGCCATCGCGGCGCTGCAAAAGCTCTGCCACGACCTGCTGCTGGCCCGCACCGGCGCCGCGCCGCGCTACTTCGACGCAGCGGACCTGCCGCAGCCGCCCGACCTGGCCGCGCTGGCGCGCTGGAGCAAGGAGCTGGCCCAGGCCGCGCGCACCGCCGAGCACCCCTTCATTGCCCCACTGATGCTCGAAGCGCTTGTGGCGCAAGCGCGAAACACCCTACACTTGGCTCCAGACGCCGTCCCCCACACCCCATGAGCAGCCCCACCAACGCCCCCCGCCCCAGCGTGATGCAGCTGGCCATCAAGGAAAAGGGCGCCTTGCATGCCGCCTACATACCGTTCTTTGTCGAGGGCGGCATCTTCGTGCCGACACCGCGCGAGTACCGCCTGGGCGACGACGTGTACGTGCTGCTCACCCTGCCCGACGACACGCAGCGCTACCCCGTGGCAGGCCGCGTGGCCTGGGTGACCCCGGCGCGTGCCGGCGGCAACCGCACGCAGGGCGTGGGCATCCAGTTCCCCAAAGACGACAAATCGCGCCAGCTCAAGCACAAGATCGAGGAAATCCTCGGCACGGCGCTGGGCTCCGAGCGCCCGACACAAACCATTTGACGGCCCGTCCGCGCGCCCCCGGGCGCGCCGCACCCCACCGGCGCAGCCAGGCGCCGCGCCCATGTTCACCGATTCCCACTGCCACCTGAGCTTTCCCGAACTGGCCGCCCAGTTGCCCGCCATCCGCGCCGCCATGGCAGAGGCCCAGGTGGAGCGGGCGCTGTGCATCTGCACCACGCTGGAGGAGTTCCCCGACGTGCACGCGCTCGCCATGGCGCACGGCAACTTCTGGTGCTCGGTCGGCGTGCACCCGGACAACGAAGGCGTGCGCGAGCCGAGCGTGGGGGACCTGCTGCAGCGTGCGGCGCTGCCGCGCGTGGTGGCCATCGGCGAAACCGGCCTCGATTACTACGGCATGCAGGAGCGCAAGGGCGGGCGCAGCATCGCCGACCTGGAATGGCAGCGCGAGCGCTTTCGCACCCACATCCGCGCGGCGCGTGCCTGTGGCCTGCCGCTCGTCATCCACACCCGCAGCGCATCGGACGACACGCTGGCCATCCTGCGCGAAGAAAGCCTAGGGGAAGCGGCCCACGGGGCGAGCGGGGTGTTCCACTGCTTCACGGAATCGGCCGAGGTGGCGCGCGCGGCGCTGGACCTGGGCTTCTACATCTCGTTTTCCGGCATCATCACGTTCAAGAACGCGCAGGAACTGCGCGACGTCGCTGCCTTCGTTCCGCTCGACCGCATGCTCATCGAGACCGACAGCCCCTACCTGGCGCCGGTGCCGTACCGCGGCAAGACCAATTCGCCGGCCTACGTGCCCTACGTTGCGCAGCAGATCGCCCAACTGCGCGGCCTGCCGCTCGAAATGGTGGCCGAGGCGACCAGTCGCAACTTCGAGCGGCTTTTCACCCGGGTGGCGGCGTGCTAGCACGGCGCGGCGCCCTGGCCTGGTGCGCGCTGCTCCTCGCAGGCGCGGCGCGGGCCGGCTCGTACGAAGACTTTTTCGTCGCCATCCAGCGCGACGATCCGGGCGCGGTGCAGGCCCTGCTGCGCCGCGGCTTTGATCCGAATACCGCCGATGCCAAGGGCACGCCCGGGCTGTCCGTCGCCTTGCAGGCCGATGCGCTGCGCGTCGCTGCGCTCCTGATCCAGACCCCGGCAACCGATGTCAACCGGCGCAATGCCCACCAGGAAACGCCCCTCATGTTCGCCGCACTGCGCGGCCAGCCGGACATGGTGCGTGCCTTGCTTGCGCGTGATGCGGAAATCAACCACCCGGGCTGGACGCCGCTGCACTATGCCGCCTCGGGGACGAGCAACTACCAGCCCGAGATCATCGCGCTTCTGCTGGAGGAGTCTGCGTACATCGACGCCGCGTCGCCCAACGGCAGCACACCGCTCATGATGGCGGCGCAGTACGGCACGCGCGAATCCGTCGCCTTGCTGCTGCGCGAGGGCGCCGACCCGTCGCTGCGCAATCAGTTGCGCCTGTCGGCCATCGATTTCGCGTTGCGCGCCGATCGCAAGGATATGGCCCAAAGCATTGCCGACGCCATCCGTCGGCGCCAGCCCCAGCGCGGGCGCTGGTAGGCCGCGCTACGCGGCAGCGGGCCGCGCCTGCAGGCGCGCATACAGCCCGCCCGTCGCCAACAATTCCTGGTGCGTGCCCTGCTCGACGACACGGCCACGGTCCATGACCACCACCCGGTCGGCGTGTTCGATGGTCGAGAGGCGGTGCGCGATCACGATGGTGGTGCGCCCGCGCATCAGGCGGGCCAGCGCATCCTGTACCAGGCGCTCGGATTCGGTGTCCAGCGCGGAGGTGGCTTCGTCGAGGATGAGGATCGGTGCGTCTTTGTAGAGCGCCCGGGCAATGGCCAGGCGCTGGCGCTGGCCGCCGGAGAGCTGCGCCGCGTTGTGCCCTACGGGTGTGTCGATCCCTTGCGGCAGGGCATCGACGTGCTCGGCCAGGTTGGCGGCGGCCAGGCAGTCGCGCACCCGCTGGGGATCGGGCGCAGCACCCAGTGCGACGTTGGCGGCCAGCGTGTCGTTGAACATCACCACGTCCTGGCTGACGAAGGCGAACTGGGCGCGCAGGCTGGCCAGGTCCCATTCCGGGAGCGGGTGTCCGTCGAGCAGCACCCGGCCGGAATCGCAGGCGACGAAACGCGGCAGCAGGTTGACCAGGGTGGTCTTGCCGGCGCCCGAGGGTCCCACTAGGGCCACGATTTCTCCTGGGCGGACGGAAAAATGGATGCGGTCGAGCGCGGGCGGGCGGTCGGGTGCGAAGGACACGCTCACCTCCTGGAACTCGATGGCGCCCTGGGCCCGGGCACTCACGTGGTTGCCACCGGTTTCTGCGGGGGTCTCGCCGAGCAGGGCAAGGCCCCGCTCCAGAGCCGCAACGCCCCGGGTGATGGGGTTGGCGACATCGGCCAGGCGCCGGATGGGCGCGATCAGCATCAGCATGGCGGTGATGAAGGCAACGAAGCCTCCCACCGTCACGTTCTGCGCCACGGCTTCGGCGCGGCTTTGCCATAGCGCCGTGCAGATGACCGCCGAGAGCGCAGCCGCGGCCAGAAGCTGGGTCAGCGGCGTCATTGCCGCGGATGCAATGGTTGCCTTGATGGCCAGGCCGCGCAGGTTGCGGCTGAGTCCGCCAAACCGTTCGGTCTGACCGGCCTGCGCAGCATGCAGACGCACCATGCGGTGCGCCAGAACGTTTTCCTCGACCACGTAGGCGAGTGCGTCGGTGGCCTGCTGGCTGGTTTTGGTGATGCGGTACAGGCGCCGCGAGAGTGTCTTCATGATCCACGCCACGCCGGGCACCACCACGGCGACGATCAAGGTCAGCTGCCAGTTGAGGTACAGCAGGTACACGAGCAGCGCGACCAGGGTGAAGCCGTCGCGCGAGAGCCCGAGCATCGCCTGCACCAGCAGCGTGGCACCGGTCTGCACCTCGTACACCACGGTGTTCGACAGGCTGCTGGCGGACTGGCGCGCGAACAGCCCCATGTCCGCCGCCAGGAGCCGTGCGAACAGGGTTTGGCGCAGCAACAGCATGCCCTCGTTGGCGATGCGCGCCAGGGCGTACTGGCCGATGAACTGCGCCACGCCGCGTACCAGGAACACCCCCATGATGGCCAACGGCACCACCCACAAAGGCAAGCTTCCCTGGGTAAACCCTTGGTCCAGCAGGGGTTTCAGCAGCGCAGGAATCAGGGGCTCGGTGATCGCACCCACCAGGGTGGCGACCATGGCCACAGCCCAGGTAAGGCGCTGGCCGCCGAAATACCCCGAGAGCCGCGCCAGGCGGGCCGGCAACGAAGCGGCAGCCAGGGGGGGTGGATGGGGATTCTGCGCGGCAGCAGCAGGGTTGTTGGGGGGCATGGGCCGGCAATTCTACGTTTTGCCGTTTCGTCAACGTTTTGTGACAAGGCCGGGCCTGCGCAGTGTGTAACATGAGCGCCTGACAGCCGGCCCCTGACCGGCTGCTGCCTTTTGCGCATGACACTCCAAAGCTCCCATACCCCGCCCCGTTTCGCCGCATCGCGGCGCGCCTTGCTAGCGGCCGGTGCCGCCGCAGCCACCATGCCCGCTTTGGGCCAATTTCGTGTTGAAGTCTCGGGCGTGGGCCTGACGCAGCTACCGATCGCGGTGGCGCCGTTTCGCGGCGAAGCGCAAGCCCCACAGAAGGCCGCCGCCATCGTCCAGGCCGACCTGGAACGCAGCGGCCAGTTCCGCGCCGTGGACGCCTCCGGCGCTCAGCTGGACGAAACCACCCGCCCCGATGTCGCGCTGTGGCGGCAAAAGGCGGCCGATTCCCTGGTCAGCGGCAGCATGACCCGCCTGGCGGACGGCCGCTACGACATACGTTTTCGCCTCTGGGACGTGGTGCGTGGGCAGGATCTGGGGGGCCAGAGCTACATCGTGGTGCAGGCAGACCTGCGCCTGGTGGCGCACCGCATCGCCGATTTCGTCTATGAAAAGCTCACCGGTGAGAAAGGCATCTTTTCCACGCGTCTGGCCTATGTCACCAAGGCCGGCGCGCGCTACACGCTGTGGGTGGCCGACGCGGACGGCGAAAACGCCCAGGCCGCGTTGGCGAGCCCGGAACCCATCATCTCGCCCGCGTGGTCGCCGGGTGGCGGGCAGATCGCCTACGTGTCGTTCGAATCGCGCAAGCCGGTTGTTTACGTGCACGAAGTGGCCAGCGGTCGCCGCCGACTCATCGCCAACTTCCGTGGTTCCAACAGCGCACCGGCGTGGGCACCGGACGGCCGCAGCCTGGCCGTCACGCTCAGCCGCGACGGCAATTCGCAGCTCTACACGATCGACGCCAACGGAGGGGAGCCGCGCCGCCTGATGCAAAGCGCAGGCATCGACACCGAGCCCGTCTACAGCGCAGACGGCCGCAGCATCTATTTCGTCAGCGACCGGGGCGGCGCGCCGCAAATCTACCGCGTGCCAGCGGCGGGCGGCGGGGCAGAACGCGTCACCTTCACCGGGAGCTACAACATTTCGCCCGCACTCAGCCCCGATGGCAACGCGATGGCCTACGTTTCCCGCGTCAACGGTGCGTTTAAGCTGCACGTGATGGAATTGGCGAGCGGCACGGCCCGCGCCATCACCGACACCAGCGCCGACGAAAACCCGAGCTTTGCCCCGAACAGCCGTCTGATCGTGTACGCCACCCAGCAACAAGGCCGCGAATCGCTCATGACCACCACGCTGGACGGCCGCATCAAGGCGCGGCTTGCGGGGCAGGGCGGGGATATCCGCGAACCCGACTGGGGCCCGTTCCAAAAACCGTGAACTTTGTATACCTGTCTACCCTCTAGCAATATTCCAGGAGCCTTTAGATGATCAAGCGTGTTTCCTATCTTGCCGCAGCCCTTGTGGTGCTCGCTGGCTGCAGCTCAGGCGTGGACCTCGACAACGTGCCGGTGGACGACAAGGCCGGCGCGCCACTCGCCACGACGGGCAACGGGGCCAACTCCGGAAATGCCGGCCAGAGCGGTGTGCAAGGCGTGGACCTCAACGCTTCCGCGCGCGACGCCGCCGGCCCGGTGGGCGTGGCACGCATCGTCTATTTCGATTACGACAGCTACGTCATCCGGCCCGAGTTCCAGTCGCTTATCGAAGGGCACGCCCGCTTTCTCAAGGCCAACCAGGCGCGCAAGCTCATGATCGAAGGCAACACCGACCAGCGCGGCGGCCGGGAATACAACCTGGCGCTGGGCCAGAAGCGCGCCGAAGCCGTGCGCCGCGCCCTGGCTCTGCTGGGCGTACCCGACAGCCAGATGGAGGCCGTGAGCTTCGGCAAGGAAAAGCCTGCCGTGGACGCCATGAACGAAGACGCCTACGCGCAGAACCGCCGCGCGGAACTCGTTTACCGCTAAGCAATGGTCTTCAAGCGAACCCAAGGCGCGGCGGCCGCGCTGGTCTGCGCGCTCGCGGGCGCCCTGTGCGCCCCGGCGCACGCTGCCCTTTTCGAAGACGACGAGGCGCGCCGCGCGATCATCGAATTGCGCCAGCGCATCGATTCGCTGCAGCAATCGAACCTGCGCGCCAACGACGATCTGCGCCGCTCCGGCGAAGACACCACGCAGCTGCGGCGCAGCCTGCTGGATTTGCAAACGCAAATCGAAAGCCTGCGCGTCGAGCTGGCCAAGATGCGCGGGCAGAACGAGCAGCTGGTGCGCGACGTCGCGGAGCTTCAACGCCATCAGAAGGAAATTTCGCAAGGCGTGGACGAACGGCTGCGCAAGTTCGAGCCCAGCAAAGTGACGCTGGACGGTCAGGAGTTCGTCGCCGACCCGGCGGAAACCCAGGCCTTCGAAGCCGCCATGGCGGCATTTCGCTCCAGCAAGTTCCCAGAGGCACAAGCTGCATTCGGCACCTTCGTTGCCAAGTACCCGCGCAGCGGCTATGTGCCTTCGGCACGCTTCTGGCTCGGCAATGCACAGTACGCGACGCGCGAATACAAGGAAGCCATCGCCAACTTCAAGGCTTTGCTCGCCAGCGCGCCCAACCATGCGCGCGCGCCCGAAGCCGCCTTGTCCATCGCCAATTGCCAGATGGAGCTCAAGGAAACCAAGGGTGCACGCAAGACCCTTGAGGACCTGACCCGCGCCTATCCCGGCACCGAAGCCGCGGCGGCAGCCAAGGAGCGCTTGGCGCGCCTGAAGTGACCGAGGACGCGCTCGGGGCAGCGCCGCCGGATCTCAAGCGCCGGTTCGGCGGCCTGGACCGCCTGTACGGTGCCGATGGCGCCGGCCGCATCGCAAGCGCCCACGTGGTCGTCGTCGGGATCGGCGGCGTGGGCTCCTGGGCGGCCGAGGCGCTGGCCCGAAGCGGCGTCGCGCGCCTGACGCTGATCGACCTGGACCACGTCGCGGAATCCAACATCAACCGGCAGATCCACGCCATGGACGCCACGCTCGGGCAGGCCAAGGTCGCCGCCATGCGCGAGCGCATTGCCGGCATACACCCAGCGTGCGCGGTGCACTGCATCGAGGATTTCGTCGAACCCGACAACTGGCCGGCACTGCTGCACGGCACGCCGGTGGACGGCCTGATCGACGCCTGCGACCAGGTGCGCGCCAAGACCGCCATGGCCGATTGGGCACGCGCAACAGGGGCGCTGTTGATCACTTCCGGCGCCGCGGGCGGAAAACGCCAGGCGCACAAGGTGGAGGTGGCCGACCTGGCCCACACCACACACGACCCCCTGCTCGCGCAATTGCGTTACCGCTTGCGCAAACAGCACGGCGCCCCGCGCGCGCCCGGGCAGGCCATGGGCGTGGCCTGCGTTTTCAGCCGTGAGCCGGTGGCCCAGCCAGATGCCTGCGATGCCGCGAGCGACGGCTCCCTCAATTGCCACGGCTACGGCTCCAGCGTCGCGGTGACGGCCACGTTCGGCATGTGCGCCGCAGGATGGATGCTCGATCAGCTGGCGAGGCGCGAGAAAAAGATATAATTCAAGGCTTTGCTGCGCGGTCCCTTCTGGGTTCTGCGGCAACCAGGGACGTTAGCTCAGTTGGTAGAGCAGCGGACTTTTAATCCGTTTGTCGTGGGTTCGACCCCCGCACGTCCCACCAAGTACTCCAAGGAAACCCCGCTATCGATGAGATAGCGGGGTTTTTCATTTGTACCGGGCGGCAGTCGTGCTGCTGCATGCCCGCTGGCCTCATCCCAGCACGCTGCGCCGGTCTATCTTGCGGCTCAGGACGATACTGGTCTGGGTCTTGTGCACGCCTTCCATCTGCCCGATGCGGTCGAGCAGATTGTCAAGGCGTTCGTGCGAGCTGCAGCGCAGGAAAGCCAGGTAGTCGAAATGGCCGCTCACGGCGGACACCTCTTCCACCTCGGCGATGGCGGTGAGCATCCGCAGCACAGCGGGCGCGGCTTGCGGCAGTACGCTGAGGCTGCACCAGGCGCGTACCGTGGCTTGGTCCATGCAACTGCCCAGGCGTACGCCGTAGCCGGCCACCACGCCGGTGCGCTCCAGCCGCGCAATGCGCGCAACGACGGTCGTGCGGGCCAATCCCAGCTTGCGCGCCAGGGCGGCGGTTCCCTCGCGTGCATTCGCCTGCAGGTAACTCAGAAGCTGGCGATCTGTGCCATCCAGAACGATAGACATCGGTTTGCCGTCACCAATAGTCATATTGACGAATCTTTCCAAGGTTTTCGTCATATTTTGCACTACGTTTTGTCTACGTGCGGCCGTAGCATGGCGAGTGCAACCACTGCAAAAACACCTACAAGGAGACACCATGAACACGCGCCAACATGCCCTCACCGTTCTGGGCGCAGGCCACATCGGCTTCGCCATTGCGCTGGAGCTTGTCCGCAGCGGCACCTACCAGGTGACGGTGGCCGACCGCGATAGCAAACGGCTCGAAGCCGTCGCTTCGCTCGGCATCGCCACGCACCACAGTACGGACGACGCAACGCTGCAGGCAGTCATCGAAGGCCGCTACGCCGTACTCAACGCGCTGCCGTTCGCCTGCGCGGTCGACATAGCGCGCTGCTGCGCGCACGCGGGCGTGCATTACTTCGACCTCACCGAAGATGTGCCCAGCACGCAGGCGATACGCAAACTGGCGCAGGGTGCGCGCAGCATCCTCATGCCGCAGTGCGGGCTCGCGCCGGGCTTCATCGGCATCGTGGGACACGACCTCGCCAACCGTTTCGACGAACTGCACAGCCTGCGCATGCGTGTGGGTGCGCTGCCGCGCTACCCGCAGGGCGCGCTGCGCTACAACCTGACGTGGAGCACCGAAGGTCTGATCAACGAATACTGCAACCCCTGCGAGGCGATCGTCGACGGCCGTCCCACCACCGTAACGGCGCTCGATGGCCTGGAAACCTTCGCGCTCGACGGTGTGGAGTACGAGGCCTTCAACACGTCGGGCGGCCTGGGGACTCTGACCACCACACTCGCCGGCAAAGCCCGCCAGGTGGACTACAAGTCCATTCGCTACCCAGGCCACTGCGCCATCCTCAAATTGT
>ERZ778028.3165-NODE-3165-length-10246-cov-6.558826_pt1 | contig 10246 bp, 4 predicted proteins | sample MGYA00375758_ERZ778028 | MGnify/ENA primary metagenome ERZ778028 (study PRJEB29350, sample SAMN05389828) | bioreactor metagenome | isolation source: Thiocyanate bioreactor | place: South Africa: University of Cape Town | collected 2014-03-17 ... | reverse complement strand
CATCCCATCCCGCAAAACCACCGCCGCGCCAGCGGAGATTTATTCAGCGCTTCCTCAAGTAGTGCAACTTACTGTGATTTGCTCGGCAAATTTGGGCATGGCTCCACATAATCAATCTGCTGTGGCATCGGCTCGCGCCTTTGGCTATCACTCATGTTCCGAACAATTTTGGAACAAAGGATTTCGGCCCAGCGGGCTGGCCCAGGCCAGACCAGAATATTCGAAGTATCGGCAGTTATGTTCGGGGCATCGGCAGTTACGAAGAAGCTCCCGTCGGGTGCAAGTGCCACTGCGCTAATTTTCCTGTTTTCATGGCCAGAAAAGCGTTCACCAATCCTGACGTATTCGACGCCATCCCATAATTGAACCTGTCCATCGCTTCCGCCCGTGAGGATTAATTTGCCATCCCTGCTGGTATCTATGGAAGTCAGTTTCACGGAATTCATGAACCCCAGGCGAAGATTAAAATTATCCCACTTCTTCAGGGCGGAGCTTCGAGACTTTGCCAGGGCTGAGGACTCCCATTCAAGTACGCTTCCATCCCGCCCGGCTGAAAGCAGCCATTGCGATTGGCTTCGAGAAAGAGACATGACCGAGTCTGAGTGTCCCGTCAATATCCATTCAGAACCAGGTGTTTCAATATCCAGTATGCGTATACCTATAGAAAAATCCCCAACCGCAATATATTTTCCATCATTACTAAAGCCGACCGCATACAGCTCGTTCTCCGATGGCGCATCGAATTTTCCTTGACGTTCTCCGGTCGCAGCATCCCAAAGGCGTACCGTGCCATCCTTGCTGCCCGCTACAAGCGTTTTACCATCGGGTGACACTGCAATTGAGCGAATGGGGCCCGCATTGTCTTTCATATCGATGGCGTTATGAGCTGTATCCCAGCGCTTGACCACGCCATCGTCGCCACCCGAAACGAGAATCGGCCGGCCCCCGGCCTGGACATAAGCCAGACCGTGGACTGCTCCTGTATGGGCAGGCCAAATCGAAAGCGGTGGCAGAGATACGGGCAGGGGACTTATCGCCGGCCGCTGCCAGAGATAAACATTGCCGTTTTGATCACCAGCAGCGATCAGCTCGCCATTGGGACTTATGGCAATAGCGGTTATGTTGCCGCGGCCCGCCGCAGGCAGTGATGGGTCGAGCGCCAACTCCAGCTGGGCAAATGAGAAACCGGGAGTTTTTTCGCCCCAGATACGTATCGATCCGTCCTGTCCTGCAGATGCCATTTGATCGCCTTCTGGGTTAAATGCCACTCCGAGAGCCATGCCGCCGTGCTTTCCCAACCTCCCATCGGTGATCAAATCAAACTCGGGAGGAGAAGAAGCCGCTTGCGATCCACCTCCGCAACGATGGTGATAATCTACCTTGAAAAGCAGTATGCTGCCATCTGCGCCCGCAGCGGCTATGAATCCGCCTCGATCAGCGGCAATATCGTTTATCTTTACATCCTGGCTTTTCGTCTGCAGGATACGGCAGCGTTCCTCGACATTCCAGCCTATGATGCGTCCATCATCGCCGGTCGATAAGAGTATGGAGTTGCTGAAAGAAGGGAATACGAGCCGCTCGATCAATGCATCATGCCCTTTGAATTCCCTGGGCTGCGGATTGGCTTGATCGAAATCCGCTACGTTCCATACCCTGACAATCGCATCCTCGCCCCCCGACGCGACCCAACGGCCGTCGGAGCTTGCCGCCACCGCTACAACCTCCTGTGCATGAGGAATATGTTGCACCGCGCCGCTCGAGACGTTGAGTTTCCGCAACATCCTGTCGCTTCCGCCCGAGATCACGAATTCGGCTCGAGGTTTCCCGCCATAGGCCACGCTTGTGATATTACTGGGTTTGCCCCAGAGATCCTGGCTGGACCATTTTTGCACAATCCGGCGCTGTGTCACATCGAACACGCAGACGAGACCGCGCCCTGTTTCTCCATCGATGCGGGCGTATCCCGCCGCCAGCCGGGTGCCGTCGCTATTGTATGCGAGCGTCCACACCGATTCCGTAGGCGGCTGCTTACAATCCAATTTGCCGGTTTCACTAAAATCTTTCGTGTCGATCAGACGGATCATCCCATCCTCGCCACCGACCGCGAGTATTTGACCGTCAGGGCTGTAAGAAAGCGCCGGCGTGGGTGTTGAGCCAGTCAGGCTCAAGAACTTGCGTAAATAACTGTAGATATCCAGGAGGGTGTGAAGAAGTACCAGGCTTTCTGCTTTGATTGGCAATATTCCCTTTTCGCTCAAACGATAGGCTGCAAGTCCCTGAGACAGGATTTCTTTAAATGGCTCCGAGCCAACGGGCAGGTTCGACCGCCCTTCGGCGAGGCGAGATGTGGCGATGGCAGTAGCCATACCCTGCTGCGCCTTCTCGGCTTTCTGCATCGCTTCCTCGGTCTTTTGCGTCGCCTCCTCGGTTCTCTGCTTCTCCCTTTCAGATTCGTTTTTTTGCTGCCATCCCCACCCGAAAAGGAGAATACTTAAAACAGCCGCGCCCACTGCAAGATTTCGCCGATGCTGGGCAACTTTGAGGCTTCGATGGGCCAGATCTCGCTGGTGCCGCAATTCTTCGCCGCGGGCATGTTCTTCGTCGCGCTCGGCTTGAGCCTTTCTGGCCAGGCGCTCCTGCTCCAGCTGTTGCTCCTTCATCCTGCGTTCATCTCGCGTCTTCCGGACCACGGATACCAGCCGATCGTGTATCAATTCCACCCGTGCGGTATCCATATGGTGAGCGATTCGCAGCAGCCGATGCCGGTCAGTGAGTGCGGACAGCTGTCTGGGAGTCAGTTTATGTTCAGTAAGCGCTTCATCCCTGGGATAGTCGCCGCGAAAGTGGTCGCCCTGGATCAGGTGGTTTTCGATAAAAAGAGCCGCATCCGGCGGACCTTTTACTTCCGGATCATTGAGAGCATCCTGGTAAAAATTATCGAGAATATTTTGACCCACATTCAGGACGAGTTCCTTATCGATCAAGCCCCCGGCTGTTCGGCGCCGATTCAACTGAGAGCAGCATAAGCTCAGGAGCACAGGCTCGATGACCATACTGGATGTGCCGGCAGCTTCCGGCAGGTGATCGAGTTTTCCCACGAAATCGACAATGCTCTCTGCCGCATCCTTGTCGAGCACGGCGCGACCCGAGCGCTCGACCGCCTCGATTGCGCATGCGCGCGACATCGGCTCCAGCCGTAAATAATTACGCAGTAACGAGGGTATCTTTTGTTCCCATGCCCGGATGTCGGGCAAGTAATCCTCGCGGAATGACAGAATGATGCGATAGTGCTGGGATTGAAGGTTCAGCCGCGGCCGGAGGATCCCGGTTATGTCCCTCGCAATTTTTTCGGGAATGCGATTCTCGACCAGGTTGGCAAGGCCATCGAAGACCTGCTTTATCAGTTCGACGTTGCCGCCACTACGCGAAAACAGTTCTTCAAACTGATCGAATACAAGTACCGGCGTTAAGGGAAAATTATCCGTGCTCCACACCTCCATGTCCTTGCGGTGCAAAAATTCCCACAGGCCTTCATCATTCGCTGGCGCGGGATATTCCGCCTTTGCAGCATCGAGTTCCTCCATGAGCCGCTGCATCGTTTGCGTAAATGGCGCAACGGTACTTTCATCGGAGAAATTCAAGCGCAGGTGAACGGGAAGACAGTGCTCGGCCCTCAGCAATGGGTAAAGCCCGGCCTGCAGGAGTGAAGTTTTACCCAAGCCCGACTTTCCATACACGACCGTTAGCGGAGCCAGCCGAATGAGCCGGAGGAGTTCCTGGGCTTCTTCGCCGCGGCCATGGAAGAAATCCTTCGAAGCTTCGTCGTAGGCGGCTGGGCCTGGCCAGGGATTTTGCAAATTCAATGCTAGGGCTTCCGAATCGGAAGATCCGGAAACACTGGATGCGGAAACGCTGTCATTCCTGCCTGGCATAGTCATGACAGTCTTCCTTCACGCCGAACATCACGCAACAGATCCGTTAGCCTCTTCCTGAGTTTGTCGTCTGGTTGCCCTTCGGGCGCGTGGGCGAAATCCTGGATGTCCGTCCAATCAAACGGAACGCGATGATAAGCTGTGGGTTGAAAGTCCTGATCCACGATTATCGGGATGATGAACGGCCTGCCTCGAATTGCTTTCTTTCTTTCACTTGCCTCTCCCCATTCCCGATAGAAATATGCCTCATCCAGAGCGTCGGCCTTATGCGAGATGAGGGGCAGAAAATAGCGGCAGTTGAGAATGCCGTCCCGAATACGCTCCGGGAAATCATCTCCAGGCTCAATGGAATCATGATCGAACCACACATCGCCCTCGCTGGCCGTCATGTCGAGAAGCGCCTTGTATAGTTTCTCGGCGCTGAACTGATCCGTACGTCGGCAATAGCTGATAAAAAATGTCGGCTTGCGGGGTGCAACGGGGTTCGCAACGAAATCGGCGGTTGTTTTGCTGCCGCCATATTTTTGTGTCCAGCGGCGGTGTAATTCAGCGACAAACTCAACTGGCGATATATCTGAAATGATTTTTGTGCCGCCGCCATAGCTATTGAGAAAGCAGGTGAAGCCTTCCTCTGGTTGCGGCTGCTCGATTAACCATGCTTTTCTAAGACTGTCACTTCCGGATAACCGTGTTCGGTTGGCAGCGCGAAGGAAGAACCGGCTTAGCCATTCGGGAAAATTGCAACCGATCAGCAGTAAATTATTAGACCGCAATTCATCCAGAAATCTTTTATGAGTTTTTTCACCGTTGACAATGAGATCGTGAGCGTATTCCAGCATATCTTCATCATGAATGGCAAACATGGGCGCTGCCCGCGTCTTGCCAAAAAGGTAGAAGAGCTGGGCTTCTTCCCGCCTTTGACGCCAATCGCCCGGTAATTCTCTTGGTAGTTCGCCGGTTAGCGAATGAATGATTTCATTTACTGCGGTCCGGTGCTGTTTCAGGCTTTGTGAAAGAAGCTCGTCTATGGTGAGTGTTACGAAGAGGCGAAAGTCCGTGATCTGCGCCAACTGATGGAGAGGCTTCGGTATGCCAGTGTCTTTGGTAACACTGTTGATGGCGTTGTTTACAAAATCATAAAGGTCGTCCATTGGGACCTGACCCTTTAACAGTGACACCGCCTCATTCAGTTCGCGGAATGGCGGCAGCTGTATCCCGCCGGCATCCTTGCCGCAATCGTGCAATAAGCGAGCGGCAACCTGTGCCTGCAATGAAGTCTGGCCGTCGGGCCCGACAAGCAACCGGGGACCGATGATCGGGATGACCGTATTTTCCCGCATCTTGTTCATCAATATATTCCACCATAATTCTTCCATCATATCCTTCCTCCCCCTGATCCTCTTGCCCGGGATTTTCCTCCCATCTGTCCACGCCGTCTGCAAGGTCGATGAATGCGTCGCCCAGCCGTTATCCAGCAGTCACTGCTTGAACGCGACCGCCTCAACCTGAATCCGCCCTGTAGCGAATCCGCCATATTAGATAAATGTCGAGTACGACGTAAAGTCTTTGTGGATCATGGTCCTGAACTGGAAATGAGCGGTCAGCTGCCGGATTCAGATTGAAGCTCATCCGCGCTCGAATGGCTCAGGAAGATGCTGGGCATGGTTTACCCAAGTTCGCTGATATTGATCCATGTTACCCGCCCGGTCCTGCTCTTGATCTCGTTGTACATATGCTCGGTGCCTCCGGGGCCATCGCCCTTGCTGCCGTCCCACAGGCAAATGAAGCGCACCCTGTTCACTCCAAAGGCGAGCGCGGTGTAAAGCAGCCACAGATTGCAGCGCTCAAAGGAAGCCGCATCCCCGGGCGAAGGGCCAAGCTCATCCGGCATGATGCGCGGCGTATTGCCGGTGTTTTCCTTCAATGCGTAATAGCGTTTGCGCCAGCTGTCGCCGTTGGCGGAAGGCAGGATGGAGCGCTGAATGAATTCGGGTTCCGGCAATGGCTGCATCATTTGCAGGCGAGTGCCGCGCTCGCGGCAGGCTTCAAGGAACAGAATATCGCCGCCGCTTGCGCCCTGGGCCAGCGCGATATCCCCGGAGCCCGCCTCCATGTCCTCTATTGCGGCAGCAATCTTCTGCCTGGCCGCATCCTCCTTTTTTGGAGGAAAGCGCGGAGCAGGGCGGCCGGGCGCGTCCATCATGTGCCCGCTGAACAGCAATACCTGCCGTGGCTGCCAGCACTCCTCGGGCCTGACCAGTTTTTGCAGCGCGCGCGTGAAAGTGGCAATGCCGGCCTCGACAGTCTGGGAACGAAAGCCGAGGTCCTTCAGCAGCTGCAATTGCGCGCAGCTGGAATTGAGCGCGAACCAATCCTTGTCGTTTTTCGCGATGGTTTCCTTATAGGCGGCCTTGACCGTATCCGGCGTGCCCATGAGCACTTCGAGATCACCCAGGGTGGCCTGGGACCAGAAATGTAGCGACTCGCGTGGTTCGCACCCGGCCGCAAAACGGACTGCGCCGGCCATGAGTCCGATATCGTTGTCATAACGTGCTTCATGGGTAAGATGGCGATACAGATGCATCAGAGTCAGCGCATTGATACCGGAATAATAATGAGCAGGGTTGCGGCGGTAACCGCTGGCATAGCTCTCGATGGCGCACCGGAGCAGCGCATCATCATACGCGGCATCCTCCCTCATTTGCTCCGGCGTGGCGTCCGGCCGGCGCCATGCGGCAATCCAGGCATCCTTGTCCAGCCTGCCCAGCAGCGCCCAGGTTTCGGCGTCATCCGGATATTCATCCAGCACATTGCGATAATGCGCGCGAGCCTTGTCCAGGGAGTAGGCTGGTATTCCGGCAAGCGCCAGCCGTTGCAGGCAGACTCCCTTTTCCTGCAAGCCTGCAAGGTTCCGGGGTTCGATCGCCAGGCCGCGTTCGAGCTGCTCCAGCGCGAAATCGAAACGCTCGGCCTTGCGCAGGGCCGTGCCCGCCGCGATCCACGCCTCCGCGCGAAAGGCCGCCACCGGGGCCTCGTCCGCAAGTACCAGCATATTTCCGATCAACCGTGCCTTGCCTGCCAGGAGGACGCGTTCTTTCCAGGCATCATGCCGCTGCCAGAACTCCTGCACTTCACCGATACGCAGCGACTTCCAGTCCGGCTCCTGCAGGTTGGGCAGCAGGTGATAGACCGGGCTTTCCTTGCGGCCGTGCCAGGACTCCATGGTTGCCTCGGCCATTTCGGTGAGGTGGCGCCGGTCGCTTTCCAACGTAGCGGGATCCACGGCGCCGTCTGCGATGCTGTAGCGTAACTTGCGTTGCGTGTAAAGATCGAAGGCGGCAGGAATGCGGCCGCCGCAAATCAATATCATGCCGCGGGCGCGCAGCGCATGGCGCACGCCAAGCTCATACCAGACATTGGGGTTGTCGATAGTAAGGTCAGCCACCACGAGATCGGCTATCAATAGTTCCTGGAACATGTCAGTGATGATGTCGCCGGCGCGCTGCTCCTCGTCTGCGCGGAAGACTTCCAGTCCTGCCATTTCCAATGCAGGCTGAATGTATTCAGCATAGACGCGGTTGAAGTCGATCGACTGCCCATCGGGGCCGGGTTTGCTGCCGAAGGGCATCGCAACGAAAGCGTGAGGCTTCATGGTATCTATCCCGGGTCAGCATTAAGCGGCGCCTATCCTCGCGATTGGGGAAAGCTGCCACCTCCAGTATAGTATGAATTTTTTAGTGCTTATGCACACGGTACGCCGGCCCTTCTGGCTTCTTTACTGAAGTATGATGGGTTAGCCAGCCAGAATGCGGCGCCGATACCAGGGAAGAAAATCATGCTCCCATCATCCAGCAAGAAAATCATCCTGTTTTATGCGAAGGAGGACGAAGCCTGGGAGCAAAGGCTGCAGGGCAGGCTCGTCTCCCGAACGCGTAATCCTCAACTCTTTCCAGCCGGTCTGACAGTCGAATCCTGGAATAACGAGAAGCTCGGCGAGCTGATCCGCAGTCCGGAACAACTACACGAGCAGGTGCGCGATGCCGTGTATATGCTCTTCCTCGTCTCCGATGACTTGCTGAAATCTTCCTATTTTCGTGATCTTGCTGGAATGCTCCGGCTTTCTCTGGGTGAGGCTTCGACGTTTCGCATGCTTCGTATCCACTTGCGGCCCCTGGTTTTTTCCCTGGACTGGCTCGAATCCGCGATGCTTCTCGGTCCTGAATCTCCCGCGCTTGCCGAGATTCCCCGAGAGCAATGCGACAGCGAGCTCGACCGAATAACCGATGCCGTGATTACGCGCGCAGCAGCCGCGATGAACACGAATTTATCTGAAAATCCGGGCGGCCCGCATGTCGGCGATGATGATCATGCTACAGAGAAGCCGCACCACCTCAGCGGCGTCAGCTCGGGCGGCAGCCGCATCATCTCCGCCAGCGGGGATAAGACGCTGCGGCTGTGGGATGCCAAAACAGGCCAACTCATCGGCGGGCCTCTGCGGGGCCATGAGGATTTAGTGTTGAGTGTCGCCTTCAGCCCGGATGGCAGCCGCATCATCTCCGGCAGTCTGGACAAGACACTGCGGCTGTGGGACGGCAACTTCGGTACGGCTGGCCAGCCCATCGGTGTACCCCTGCGCGGGCATGAGAGTTGGGTGTATAGCGTGGCTTTCAGTTCCGATGGCAACCGTATTGTTTCGGGAAGTCACGACAAGACTCTGCGGTTCTGGGATGCTAGAAGTGGTGAATCCATTGGCGAGCCCTTGCGCGGACATGAGGATGGAGTGTGGAGTGTAGCCTTTAGCCCCGATGGTAGTAGCATCGTCTCCGGTAGTGTGGACAAGACCCTGCGACTATGGGATGCCAGGACGGGGCAGCCCATCGGCATACCTCTGCGCGGCCATGAGAGTGTGGTATCGAGTGTTGCCTTCAGTCCCGATGGCAGCCGCATCGTTTCTGGTAGTAGGGACTACACTCTGCGGTTGTGGGACGTCAGGCGCGGCGAGCCTCTCAGCAGGCCTCTACAAGGGCATGCGGATTGGGTGTCAAGTGTTGCCTTCAGTCCCGATGGCAGCCGCATCGTCTCCGGCAGTAGGGACAAGACCCTGCGCCTGTGGGATGCCAGAAGCGGTAAGCCCATTGGCGAGCCCCTGCGAGGACATGAGGAAGGGGTGCTGAGTGTCGCCTTCAGCCCGGATGGCAGTCGCATCGTCTCCGGCAGTGAGGACAAGACCCTGCGGCTGTGGGATGCCAGAAGCGGTGAATCCATCGGCGAGCCCCTGCGAGGACATGGGGATGTAGTGTATAGCGTGGCTTTCAGCCCCGATGGCATCGTCTCTGGCAGTGAGGACAGCACCCTGCGGCTGTGGAATGCCAGCATCGGTACAACTGGACAGCCCATCGGCAAATCCATGCGCCCGGATGCTGGTGATGATGACCATGCTGCAGAGAAGATACGCCGCCTCAGCGGCTTCAGTGCCGATCGGGCAGGGGGCGAAGACCTGCTGGGCATCCAGGACGAGGTGCGCGCGCTCGCCGTGCTGATCGCTGCGCGCACTGTCGTGCCGCCGCTATCTATCGGCCTGTTCGGCGAATGGGGTTCCGGCAAAACCTTCTTCATGCGGCAGTTGCGCAACGCCATCGATGAACTGGCGAAGGAAGCGCGCACAGCCAACCGCATGCAGCGGGACTTGCCGATATACAAGAATATCGTCCAGATCAAATTCAATGCCTGGCATTATGTCGAAAGTAACCTCTGGGCAAGCCTGGTCGAGCATATCCTCGACAATCTTTATCCGGGTAAGGAGACCTCTGTCAGTCAAACCCTGCAGAAGGAACTGATCAACAAACTGGCAGAGGAGAAAGCCCTTTCACGGGCGGCGAGCAATGCGGTGGACAGCGCAAAGGCCGCGGCAACTGTCGCCAAGGGCGATCTCGATGACGCGCAGAGGAATCTCGATGAAAAAACCAGGGAGCTCGCAAAGCTGAACGCCGAGCACGTCGGGAAGGATTTTCTGCTTACCGGTGCCCATCAGCCGGTTCTCGATGCGCTCACGCAACTCAATCTCACCGCGGTCGGCAGCAAAGCAGTGGAACTCGAAGGAGCCTTGCGCCAGATCCATGGCGTGCTCGGAAGGGGACAGCGCTTCCTCGCTCCGCTCATGCATGCGAAGGACCGGAACCGGCGGTTCGTCTGGCTATTCTTCAGCCTTCTGGGTGTGCCAGTGATGACGATATTGGTGCGCTTCGTGCTGCAAATGCTGGGGTCGAGCGTTGCCGACATCTACGCCTATGCCGCCGGCCTGGCGACATTGATCG
>ERZ778028.3164-NODE-3164-length-10254-cov-5.275125_pt1 | contig 10254 bp, 4 predicted proteins | sample MGYA00375758_ERZ778028 | MGnify/ENA primary metagenome ERZ778028 (study PRJEB29350, sample SAMN05389828) | bioreactor metagenome | isolation source: Thiocyanate bioreactor | place: South Africa: University of Cape Town | collected 2014-03-17 ... | reverse complement strand
ATCAACCTAAACTCGAACGCTTACTCCGGTTAATGAAAATGCTCACAGCCAATAACTCATTAACCGTTGATGAAATTGCCGACAAACTGGCTATTTCGTCTCGCTCTGTTTATCGCTACATCGACACTTTTCGGGATGCTGGATTTGTCATTAAAAAGACGAACAATTGCCCAAAGCTCGACAAATCTTCACCCTACTTCAAGGATATTAGCGAGCTGATTCATTTCACCGAAGAAGAGGCCTTTATCCTCAAATCGGCTATTGAGAATATTGACGAAAACAACCTACTCAAACAAAACCTCAAGAAGAAGCTCTACACCGTTTATGACTACAACATTCTGGCCGAAACCATTGTCAGTGGCAAAAACGGGCGAAATGTCGGACAGTTGGTGCAAGCCATAGAGAACAAAAAGAGGGTTGTGTTGAAAAACTATTCCTCGGCTCACGGCAACGATGTTCGGGACAGGGTAGTCGAGGCTTATGCGTTTACCACCAATTACGTGCAGGTGTGGTGCTATTGCCCCGAAGAAAACCAAAACAAACTCTTCAAAATATCAAGAATTGGGAGTGTGGACATACTGCCCGAAGCCTGGCAACACGAAGCTCAACACCAATCCGGCTATATCGACGTGTTCCGCATGAACAGCAAGGAAACCAAACCCGTGAAGCTCAGATTGGGTTTGCGTGCAGCGAATCTTCTATCGGAAGAATTTCCCTTGGCTTCAAAATACCTCAACAAATTATCCGATAACGAATGGGTATTTGAATCCGAAGTTTGTTCTTACGATGGCGTGGGTCGTTTTGTAATGGGATTGCTGGATGATATTGAAATTATCGAATCGCCTGAACTTCAGAAATACATTGCCGACCACCTGAAAAACGCTCAAAATAAATTCCCATTGTCATAAGTTGTCAAAAACTCCCCGTTTCTTTGTTCCTTCATTTTAATATCAGGCGGTATGAAGACAAAGAAAAGGCACTACATCAATTTTGACATTGCGGGTTTTTCCTATTGGGAAGGCTGCGAGGTTTTCAATGAATTGAAAATCGGTACCGAACTCACTCTCAATCGGGAAGAAGACAATAAGTTTGACCCCTATGCGGTAGCCATTTACTACGGCGATGCAAAACTTGGATTTATCCCCCGCACAGCGAACCACGAAATCAGCAAATTTCTCGAACTCGGCCACGCCGCCCTTTTTGAGGTGCGGATCAACCGCATTACACCCGATGCACACACTGAGAACCAGGTGGGAGTGATTGTGTATATTAAGCCGGCGCAGTAAGAATAGAAACTTATTTTGGCGCAAAAATATGAATATACGGGCAAGCTTTCAGAAGGATTAATCAAGGTGAAAGCAGGTGTGTATCCTCAATATAATTGTGGTTACATAAACACTTTAGGAGAAGAGGTTATACCACTTATATATTCTGGAGTCAAGGATTTTCACGAAGGGTTAGCTGTGGTTAGAGTCGGGAACTGGTCAACTGGTAAATGTGGTTTTATCAATGCAACTGGTGATGTCGTGGTGTCATTTCGATATGATAAGGTTATGCCCTTTCGCAATGGAATAGCTAAAGTGAAACAAGATGGTGAATGGTTTTTTATCGATTTGCAAGAGAATATGGTAATATCACTTAGGAACTATAGTGGCTCAACTTATTTTTATGATGGATATGCAGTTGTGGAAATTGAAAACTACTATGGTATAATCAATCAAAATGGCAAAGAAGTAGTTCCTTGTATCTTTCCTGCATGTAGTGCTTTCAACTCCATAAATCGAAAGCATACTGTTGAATTTTACTTGAAAAATAGTTATCTGAATATAAATAGGTGAACAATTATGGAATTTAAAAAATACAATTCGATAGAAAATTCCTATCAGGACGACTTTTTCACTGCAATTATCGAACAGGGCTTTGGTAAACAGGAATACCTAGTGCAGGAAAAAGTTCGCGGGGCTAATTTGAGTTTCATTACTGATGGACAACAGATACTCATGGCTAAACGAACCGAATTAATCTCCGATAGCGAAGACTTTCACAATTCAAAACTTATCTTAGGAAAATACAGAAACAAGATTCTTGCATTGTACGTTGATCTTGTAAATCAGTTTCATGTCAATACTGTAACTATTTTCGGAGAAATTTTTGGCGGTGGCTATCCGCACCTCGCCGTTCCGAAAGACGATAAAGCAAAACTTGTTCAGCGTGGTATCTACTACTGCCCGTCCAACGAGTTCTATGCTTTCGACATTATGATAAACAATGAAAAGTATCTGGATACGGAAACAGCAAATGTACTGTTCGAGAAGCACAAGTTTGTCTATGCGAAGACTTTGTTCAAAGGCAGCCTGTCAGCATGTTTGGCATATCCTAACGCTTTCAAAACAACCATTCCGGATGAATACAACTTACCCGAATTGGATGGAAATGTATGCGAAGGAGTGGTGATCAGACCGGCTCAACCTCTTTTTATGAGAAACGGTTCTCGTGTTATTATCAAAAACAAGAATGAAAAATGGGCTGAAAACAACAATTATATCAACAAAACCAGCCTGAAGGATTTGCTCAGCAGTGAAGGCGAAGAACTTAGTGAAGAAGCAAATTTTCTGTGTGAGGAAGTTTTTAAACTAATCACCCGTAACAGGCTGCACAATTTAATCAGTAAAATTGGCGAAGTCAATCCGCAGAAAGACTTAGGCAAAGTGTTAGGGCTTTATAATAAAGATGTCCTGACCGATTTTCTAAAGAGCTATCAGGGAAGATATAACGGTTTAGAAAAGCAGGAAAGCAAAGCCGTAAATAAATTCCTGAACAAATATGCCGCAGAGCTGATAAATGATTATTTTGACAGATAGGATATTGCTTTCAGAAATTTGTATCTTTGACATAATCAACAACTCAATGCAAAAGAAGGCATTTTCTTTCTGGTTGTGAATTGCTTTCAGAAATTTGTATCTTTGACATAATCAACAACGCAAAGTCCCGGCAAATGTTGGACGATAACGTTGTGAATTGCTTTCAGAAATTTGTATCTTTGACATAATCAACAACCTTCACCGTTACCGGATCGCCAAGGGCAAAGTTGTGAATTGCTTTCAGAAATTTGTATCTTTGACATAATCAACAACTTTATTATGGATTTAAGCGCAAACAAAAGGTTGTGAATTGCTTTCAGAAATTTGTATCTTTGACATAATCAACAACACGAAGACGTTTAAGCCAGTCTTGCACATGTTGTGAATTGCTTTCAGAAATTTGTATCTTTGACATAATCAACAACAAATGGAAAAATTTAATTAAATGAATTCTGTTGTGAATTGCTTTCAGAAATTTGTATCTTTGACATAATCAACAACCTGTTGATCCATTTAATCGTATGGATCTTAGTTGTGAATTGCTTTCAGAAATTTGTATCTTTGACATAATCAACAACCGGGTATGGGATGGAAAAAAATTCGACGATGTTGTGAATTGCTTTCAGAAATTTGTATCTTTGACATAATCAACAACTGATTGTGCCGGCCGGATCATCAATCGATTGTTGTGAATTGCTTTCAGAAATTTGTATCTTTGACATAATCAACAACTTTGGTTTATTTCTTCCACCTGCAACATAGGTTGTGAATTGCTTTCAGAAATTTGTATCTTTGACATAATCAACAACTTTCGGATTAGCATTTAAAGATAATCACTTGTTGTGAATTGCTTTCAGAAATTTGTATCTTTGACATAATCAACAACGGCTGATATTTATATTGATATAGATTACTCGTTGTGAATTGCTTTCAGAAATTTGTATCTTTGACATAATCAACAACAGCCACAGTTACAATAGGAATACCCTTGTAGTTGTGAATTGCTTTCAGAAATTTGTATCTTTGACATAATCAACAACGTGCTGGATAAGCTTGTGTGAAAATCTATAGTTGTGAATTGCTTTCAGAAATTTGTATCTTTGACATAATCAACAACCAATACAGAAAGATCAACTATATTAGTTATGTTGTGAATTGCTTTCAGAAATTTGTATCTTTGACATAATCAACAACTGAAACGACCCTAAACCGTCAAAAACATAAGTTGTGAATTGCTTTCAGAAATTTGTATCTTTGACATAATCAACAACTCAATACAGAGAGATCGACGACATTAGTTAGTTGTGAATTGCTTTCAGAAATTTGTATCTTTGACATAATCAACAACCGAAGAACTAAAAGATATTAATTACTTCCTGTTGTGAATTGCTTTCAGAAATTTGTATCTTTGACATAATCAACAACTAAATGTAAAATAAACAGAAAAAAACCTAGTTGTGAATTGCTTTCAGAAATTTGTATCTTTGACATAATCAACAACAGTCCTCGTACTTGATACGAAGCCGTTTTGGTTGTGAATTGCTTTCAGAAATTTGTATCTTTGACATAATCAACAACATAACAGAACGGCGGGCTATCAGTAAATATGTTGTGAATTGCTTTCAGAAATTTGTATCTTTGACATAATCAACAACAAGCACCTTGCAGAAGATCTTTCTTCGTGAGTTGTGAATTGCTTTCAGAAATTTGTATCTTTGACATAATCAACAACTCAAAAGCTTCGTACATGTAGGTGAGGACTGTTGTGAATTGCTTTCAGAAATTTGTATCTTTGACATAATCAACAACTCAAATCTGTTTGGGGATACACGGCAGCCCGTTGTGAATTGCTTTCAGAAATTTGTATCTTTGACATAATCAACAACAATATTTTTCAATCAAGCAGGAAAACGGTAGTTGTGAATTGCTTTCAGAAATTTGTATCTTTGACATAATCAACAACCAGCACCGCTCAACTGATCAACAACAAGCGTTGTGAATTGCTTTCAGAAATTTGTATCTTTGACATAATCAACAACCGATTGCCGTGCGGCTATTCAACCGCTCCAGTTGTGAATTGCTTTCAGAAATTTGTATCTTTGACATAATCAACAACCATTATGCACAATTGGTTCAATTTCAAACCGTTGTGAATTGCTTTCAGAAATTTGTATCTTTGACATAATCAACAACGTCACCGCCGATTGTTACTGTTGTTTTGCTGTTGTGAATTGCTTTCAGAAATTTGTATCTTTGACATAATCAACAACTGTAATTTATCATTAAGTTGTTAGACCATAGTTGTGAATTGCTTTCAGAAATTTGTATCTTTGACATAATCAACAACAATTTTATAAGGGCGAGACTATCAACGTATGTTGTGAATTGCTTTCAGAAATTTGTATCTTTGACATAATCAACAACGTCTTTTTTGAGCTGGCCGATAGACTTACCGTTGTGAATTGCTTTCAGAAATTTGTATCTTTGACATAATCAACAACAAAACAGTTTTCCAAAGAAAGCAATTATATGTTGTGAATTGCTTTCAGAAATTTGTATCTTTGACATAATCAACAACGACCTCACCGTCCCGATCATACCCACCGAGTTGTGAATTGCTTTCAGAAATTTGTATCTTTGACATAATCAACAACACAAGCTTCAGTATGCGGTCGTGATACTCGGTTGTGAATTGCTTTCAGAAATTTGTATCTTTGACATAATCAACAACAATGTCGAAATATCTATATTGATCTAATGAGTTGTGAATTGCTTTCAGAAATTTGTATCTTTGACATAATCAACAACTAATTGATTTTTTCGATTTATACGATGCAGTTGTGAATTGCTTTCAGAAATTTGTATCTTTGACATAATCAACAACATTGAAGTTGTGGTAGATAGTGCCTATGAGTTGTGAATTGCTTTCAGAAATTTGTATCTTTGACATAATCAACAACTCTCAAAAAATTCTACTAATTTCTTGTCCAGTTGTGAATTGCTTTCAGAAATTTGTATCTTTGACATAATCAACAACTAGCTACGATTGCTATCAAAACTTCTCTTTGTTGTGAATTGCTTTCAGAAATTTGTATCTTTGACATAATCAACAACAAAACAGTTTTCCAAAGAAAGCAATTATATGTTGTGAATTGCTTTCAGAAATTTGTATCTTTGACATAATCAACAACATCTGACAGATAGCGAGTGAAATGTAATCCGTTGTGAATTGCTTTCAGAAATTTGTATCTTTGACATAATCAACAACAAATTTCAATTCTGGACTTTACTAAATCAAGTTGTGAATTGCTTTCAGAAATTTGTATCTTTGACATAATCAACAACATTTCCTGATATTTTGAAGGTCTCATTTTAGTTGTGAATTGCTTTCAGAAATTTGTATCTTTGACATAATCAACAACTTGTATAATTTTCTCCAATAACCTCCTAAAGTTGTGAATTGCTTTCAGAAATTTGTATCTTTGACATAATCAACAACCTGCGCCACTTTGGTAAAGACCTGCACAACGTTGTGAATTGCTTTCAGAAATTTGTATCTTTGACATAATCAACAACGCGAGAAAAATTACTTCAGAACGAAAAAAGTTGTGAATTGCTTTCAGAAATTTGTATCTTTGACATAATCAACAACAGGCACATCGATAATATCAATATCGTCGGCGTTGTGAATTGCTTTCAGAAATTTGTATCTTTGACATAATCAACAACACAATAATAATCTTCGCCACGCTCAACTTGTTGTGAATTGCTTTCAGAAATTTGTATCTTTGACATAATCAACAACTAACCCGCCACCTATTCGGGAGGTTACTAAGTTGTGAATTGCTTTCAGAAATTTGTATCTTTGACATAATCAACAACTAATTTAATATTCAACCTGAAACGTGTTGGTTGTGAATTGCTTTCAGAAATTTGTATCTTTGACATAATCAACAACTTCAGAGTCTGCACAAGACCGCCCGTAAAGGTTGTGAATTGCTTTCAGAAATTTGTATCTTTGACATAATCAACAACTAGGTAATGCGTTTAATGACATGTTTAATAGTTGTGAATTGCTTTCAGAAATTTGTATCTTTGACATAATCAACAACTCTTCCGGATTGTGTTCCTGTCGGCATTGAGTTGTGAATTGCTTTCAGAAATTTGTATCTTTGACATAATCAACAACTAGCAAAGATATTTGTAAAATTACCTATTAGTTGTGAATTGCTTTCAGAAATTTGTATCTTTGACATAATCAACAACAGTGATTCCCAAAGCCCCTTTCACTGCCCTGTTGTGAATTGCTTTCAGAAATTTGTATCTTTGACATAATCAACAACCATAATCCCTTGCAGTCATATACAGATCGGGTTGTGAATTGCTTTCAGAAATTTGTATCTTTGACATAATCAACAACTTTACCGGAATTAATATGTTTGTCTTACCTGTTGTGAATTGCTTTCAGAAATTTGTATCTTTGACATAATCAACAACAGCAATTGCGTTTCGCTTTCAATCCCGATTGTTGTGAATTGCTTTCAGAAATTTGTATCTTTGACATAATCAACAACTTATGATTGTTTGCACACCATCTACAAGGTGTTGTGAATTGCTTTCAGAAATTTGTATCTTTGACATAATCAACAACTTTTTTCGTTCTTCCAAGAAGTCAACCCCAGTTGTGAATTGCTTTCAGAAATTTGTATCTTTGACATAATCAACAACGTCCTGGCTGCGATAAAGCAAAGCCCCCTTGTTGTGAATTGCTTTCAGAAATTTGTATCTTTGACATAATCAACAACGCTGCAATTTGTCTCATGCTTGTAAACATAGTTGTGAATTGCTTTCAGAAATTTGTATCTTTGACATAATCAACAACTGACCTACCTACTTCCCTCGTTCGACCCTAGTTGTGAATTGCTTTCAGAAATTTGTATCTTTGACATAATCAACAACATATGTACCTACATAAATCCTTGCTTCGCTGTTGTGAATTGCTTTCAGAAATTTGTATCTTTGACATAATCAACAACGTTTTATTAGTGCAAGAGAAAAGGAAAAGGTTGTGAATTGCTTTCAGAAATTTGTATCTTTGACATAATCAACAACTGGATTCAAAAAAATGCTGTTAATGGAAGGGTTGTGAATTGCTTTCAGAAATTTGTATCTTTGACATAATCAACAACGTCGGTTTTCCGATATGAGAATTGATACCCGTTGTGAATTGCTTTCAGAAATTTGTATCTTTGACATAATCAACAACAGATGAAAAGATCAACGCATAACGAAAAGAGTTGTGAATTGCTTTCAGAAATTTGTATCTTTGACATAATCAACAACGCCTAATAAGTCTTTGAAATGCTTACTTGCGTTGTGAATTGCTTTCAGAAATTTGTATCTTTGACATAATCAACAACGATGCCAGCTAATTCTTCCATGCTGTCGGCGTTGTGAATTGCTTTCAGAAATTTGTATCTTTGACATAATCAACAACACATGCATGTATCAAGTAATTACCCAGTCTGTTGTGAATTGCTTTCAGAAATTTGTATCTTTGACATAATCAACAACTATCTGCTACAACCTTTGCAACGAGTTTCCGTTGTGAATTGCTTTCAGAAATTTGTATCTTTGACATAATCAACAACAGGGGAATGGTTTCACACCCTTCAAAGATCGTTGTGAATTGCTTTCAGAAATTTGTATCTTTGACATAATCAACAACATAAACGTAAAGTCCAAACGTTTCTCCAGTGTTGTGAATTGCTTTCAGAAATTTGTATCTTTGACATAATCAACAACAGGATCTATGTAATCGACATTATGTCAATTGTTTGCATTCGAATTTAGAATTAAAAAAATGTTGATTGTGTAAGAAAATCTCACTCATCGGGTGGGATTTTTTTATATCCTAAACAGTACATGAATATTGTTTCGCTTAGATCATAAGCAATTCTACTATCACACAGAGGGACACTGAGTTTTTTGAAAATGTAGTCTTTCTTATTGCGGATGGGCTGAAGTCTTGAGATGCGGAAGCCGATTGCCAGACTTTGCTTCAGAAAAGCTCCAACTGCTGGTAGGGGGTGTTGAGACTCTTCTCCTTTTTTCCGGTGAATAGTTCCATGCTTCCGAACTGTTTGTCGGTGATGCACAGAATGCCTACTTGCCCGGCTGGAGGCAGGAAACTTCTCACCCGCTTGATGTGCACGTCTGCATTTTCTCGGCTGGCGCAATGGCGCAGGTAGATCGAAAACTGAAACATTGTGAAGCCGTCCATCATCAGCTTCTTGCGGAAATCGGCATAGATTTTCTTCTCTTTCTTGGTTTCCGTCGGCAAATCAAAAAATACTAACACCCACATGATTCTATATTCACTTAAACGATCCATAATAAGCTCGAATTATGAACGATACGTTTTCGAAATCAGTTATCTATCGGATTGATTCTGAATCGTTTTTTTGAATCAGACCAATGATTTTCAAGAATTCTTCGCAATCAAGCGGAAGGGGATTGCCTGTGCATCACTTGAGGTGTCACTTCGAACTACTTGATTTGAAAGAACAAACTCTTTCTTTTCTTCTGTCGAACAGCGATATAGCTTCACTATCCTAAGGGAAAAGTCATGAAGTTTTCTTTTAACTCAATATTGTTTTCCTTCATGCCTGCTCGTAATTTAAAATTCGGAATTACTCAAAGTTTGGGTATTTTATCTTCCGAACCTCACCCGAGAAGCATTTGTGGAGCGAAGCCGTCGTCTGAGTGACGGCCAGCATCAGGGGGCTGCGTTGCCCGCCGATGACCACATCGAGTACGGGGATGTTCAAAAGCCGGGCCTTGATGTCGGTGGTCAGTTCGGAAATATCTGCGCCGCTTCGGATGATCTCCACCACCACCTTGTCCACGAACGGGCGGTAGGGTTCCATAATGTCGTCGGCCAAACAATAGGCATTGTATTTGCTGCGGTGAAAAATGCCGAATGTTGGCAGCAGACCACTCGAAACCAACGAACGGGCCACCACGGCGCGGAGGATGGCATAACCATAATTCAACAGGTTGTTCGGTGGAATGCCTTCCCGCTCGCGTGAGAATTCGGGGATATTTGGGAAAAGGTTGGCCCAATAATAGACCGCCGCACGTGCCTCGTAATTGTCGGGGTCGCCGCTTTTCACATCGCCGGCCCATACCTGCATGTTTTTCACGACAACGCCTGTCGCCGAAGCGAGGTATTCCGCCTGATTGCTGATTTTAGCCTGGACAGTCTGTTGCCACAATTGCTTTTTCAACGGGAGGGATGCCTCCAGCTGGTCGCGGAAACGTTCGGTCTGAACCGTGTTTCCCGCCAGGGGAAGCATCAGCCCGACAGGAATCCGGCTACTGTCGCAGGTGA
>ERZ778028.3160-NODE-3160-length-10274-cov-5.643801_pt1 | contig 10274 bp, 10 predicted proteins | sample MGYA00375758_ERZ778028 | MGnify/ENA primary metagenome ERZ778028 (study PRJEB29350, sample SAMN05389828) | bioreactor metagenome | isolation source: Thiocyanate bioreactor | place: South Africa: University of Cape Town | collected 2014-03-17 ... | reverse complement strand
TGACGGATAGGGAAACCGCTCCCGTCCCTATTTTCAGAGTTCTTCGTTTTCCTTTTTTAAAATCTTGGGAATCATAAATCCGGCATACAGCGTGAGAACAGCGCCTATCAACAGGCACATTACCCAATATTTCAAGTTGAAATACATAAACACGGCTGAAGCAATCATAAACAACGCACCAAACACCTGCATGTAGAACAAGCGTTTGCCTCGGAAGTTTTTCCCCGGATAAGGGTTCAGCAACGTTCCCACAGTGAGTCCGAGAGCGCCAAAGCCCAAGGTATAAGGGGCGATAAGGGGATTCACCGAAAACAATACGGCAGAAAGAAGTACTACGATTGCCGAAAACTGGTAGATATATACTTTTATTTTGTCAGACATCTGTGGTATGGATAAAAAGGTCATTGAACAATGAAAACATCCTCGTCGGGCTTCTTCATCAAGTAGTTTTCCCGGGCAAATTTCTCTATATTTTCTTTGCTCGAATTGAGTTCTATCAATTTCTCCTTGTTTTTTTGAGTCTCCTCGCGGTAATACTCTATCTGCTTGTTCAATTCACTAATCCGCATGTTGTTATTAAACCGGTTGAAAACGTTGCTGTCGCCAATAAAGAAGGCGATGACAACAATGATTCCAATGGACAAAAGCTGAACCTTTGAAAAGCGGCCTACGACAATCTTGCCCCATTTTTTGAATACGTCCATTTTCATATCACGTGAAAATTTAATAGAATTATCAACTACAAATATAATAATATTCGTTGGATTGAAAGAATTTACTTTTTTGATTACCCAAATGAAAAGCGGACGGAAGAGATACTCCCTTGCTTCCAAGAACCGACAGGGCTGGCTAAATTTCAGGAGCTAATCCACTAAAAAAACATTAGAGGTTCAATCAACCAACCTTCACGGACAACAGGTAACCCTGTGAGAGGAAGAAGCTGGCGATGAACCCCTAACAAACTAAGCAGAATCGAGATTAACCTTTCCTTTTTATTGCAGAGTCACCTTGATGATGCTCGTGGTAGCGGGAATGGTTGTGTATTTATTCGGATTGGGCAGCGGCAATATGGCTCTGCTGGCAGATGGTGCGGGACGAATGCCAGCTCCCGGGAATTGGTCGATCGTGGTGCCGTCGTCAAACAGATCGATGTGGGAGGATACATCACCTGTTGCAGATGCGTCGATGTCACCCGGTTTGGTTGCGAAGAACCAATCGCTCGACGACCCGTACATGGTGGCTATCGCAATCTTGTCGCCGTCTTCAAGGGAAAGAACCTGGGACACCTTGCCGCCTGCCGCTCCATTGATTCTGGGGAGAAGTGCTTTTGTAGAGGCTGCTTCCAAAACATAAACGCTTTTTACTCCCGACTTGGATTTCAGGGCTGCCGACAGAGCTGTCGCATCTCCTTTTTGTGCTATATTAGCCAGACCTTCCCCTTTGTCCCTTTCCCCGATTTGGAAAAATGGATTTTTGTCGTCCTTATACACCACGACTAAAACGGGAGAGAGTCCTGTGAAAGCCCCTGTATTGCTCGACAGGTAAGTGCTTAAATTGGTCACATTGCCAGCTTCAGCAATATCCGTCAATCCGTTCGCAGATGGCTGTCCTTGCGTGTAAATCGGATTGGGCATCAAAAGGTTACCTCCTGCAACATACGAAATGGCCCAAACTCCCGGGCTAAAGGGTGTCTCGTTGGCAGTTCCGCCAGATATGTTTGCAATGGTGACGGTGAAATTTGAATTTCCATTGTAGGCAATCATCACCGACATTAGTTTCGAGGCAGCCAAAAAGGTATGTCCATAGTCGTCTGTGGTGCCGCCAACTTTCTTGATGTTTTTAGCGGTGGTTTCGGCCACACCGGGGTGCGTAACCGAACTGCCTGGCGCTTGATTCACCCGTGTGCCGTTGTCCCACAGCTCTATCTGGGAAGAAACGTCGCCAGTGAGCGGCATCCCGTTGTCGTCATACAGCTTGATACCGGGGTTGTTCGGAGCAAAAAACAGGTCATTGCTCCAACCATACATGGATGCAAAGCTCAAGTATTGCCCAGGTCCTGCATAGAAAGAGAAAGAGATGGATTCGCCGGGATGCACCACCGGTGGCGTGCCTGTGTTCCTAAATGTACCTGATTCAACGAGCAGTTTGCTGTCAAGCACATTTTCAATTGTGATAGTTTTTGTTGTAACATTCATCTGGTCATCATCCTTAGCACATGAACTCAGAATGAATAAGGATGCAGCAAATGCAATAGGGAGAAGTTTGAAATTTTTTGTATTCATAATCAATTAAGATTTAAACAGTCTAAGACGGACTGTTGGTTGTTTTCTTTCATCAGACAAAGAAACAATGAGGATATTGCACAATCCTCCCAAAAGAATAACAAAAGTATCACAGTGCATAATAAATTTCTCACGCAGGATTTTGAACCTTTAGGTCGATTGCACAGCTCATAAAAAAGCAAAATACAAGGGCCGAAGTGAAATTTATAGGCTTCGAGACCGTTATAGTTTTAATTGTAGATTGTGCCACATCCCAAAAATTTCCATTTATGACCAAACAAATAGTCCTCGTCATCGCCGCCTTCTATGGCCTGGCATCCGTTGTGCTCGGAGCCCTTGGCTCGCACGCCTTGAGCAATGTCCTCAGTCCCGAAAAAATCTCGTCCTTCGAGGTAGGCGTCCGCTACCAAATGTATCACGCCTTGGCCTTGCTCGTGCTTGGGCTTTTGCTCCCGCTCAGCACTTCCCTTGAAAAAACGGCAGTTTGGGGCATGGCCATCGGCACCCTTCTGTTTTCGGGAAGCATTTATTTGCTATCCTTGGCCGAATACTGGAAGGTCAATCTCAAATTCTTAGGGCCGGTGACTCCGCTTGGCGGTTTGTTTCTGATTGCAGGCTGGGGTGCATTGCTCCTTTTCTTTGCTCGCGGCAATCGGATCTAATAATTGGCACAAAGGAAGTTAGTCGAACTAAAAAAACGTCACGCCTTTTTTCATCCTCAAAATTTTCCGATTATCTAATTATATCTTAACTTTGCCTTAATATTTCATGCAGGGCATTGCTGTTTCGAGGTGTTGTTTCATCCAGAAAAGCACTTCAAAATCCGAAGCAACAGCCGCAAGATGTCTGTCGGCGGACAGCATCACTTTTTTGTACTGGTATATCTATGGCGTTAGCCGTATCTTCTGTTCACAACAATGGAAATTCCGAGATCGTTGATTTCGAGATGGAAAATACCGGGTTGGGATAATAAAATGGGTTCAGAAATACGATTGAGGCTGTTCATATATGTTTCCGGCACGTTGCCGGGAGCAAGTTTAACGAATGCTGCGGGTTGCGGCGTAACTTAAAATTATAACTAAAAAATGACAAAAGTACAAGTGAAGGAAGCCAATGGAAAACTTGGCATCCTGACAGTTGGTGTTGGTGCCGTGGCAACAACATTCATCGCGGGAACACTCATCACCCGCAAAGGATTGGGTATCCCCGTAGGTTCAATCACGCAGTTGGCAACAATGCGTATTGGAAAAAGAGAGGAAAACAACTTCCCGAAAATCAAAGACGTAGTGCCTCTGGCAGATTTGAACGACATCGTGTTCGGCGGTTGGGACATTTTCGAAGACAATGCCTACGAAGCTGCTAAACATGCAGAAGTGTTGACCAACGAAGACCTCGACAAAGTGAAAGACGAATTGATCGCCATCAAGCCAATGAAGGCCGTATTCGATCAGGAATTCGTAAAACGCCTTCACGGAACTTGGGTGAAGTCAGCCCCAACCAAATGGGAATTGGCTGAACAAGTGAAGGAAGACATTCAGAACTTCAAGAAAGAAACCGGCGTTGACCGTGTGGTTGTCATCTGGTGTGGCAGCACCGAAGTGTTTACTCCATTGGGCGAAGTACACAAGACGTTGGCCGCTTTCGAAAAAGGATTGAAGGAAAATCATCCGGCAATCGCTCCATCCAACATTTATGCCTATGCAGCCGTATCGTTGGGAATCCCCTACCTGAATGGCGCTCCTAACTTGACAGTGGACATTCCTGCCATGTGGGATCTTGCACAAAAAACGCAAACCCCTATCGCCGGAAAAGACTTCAAGACTGGACAGACTATGTTGAAAACTGTGTTGTCGCCTATGCTAAAGACCCGTATGCTTGGGCTTAGCGGATGGTTCTCCACAAACATCTTAGGCAACCGCGACGGAGAAGTGCTTGACGATCCCGGATCATTCAAGACCAAGGAAGAATCCAAACTGTCTGTGATCGACAACATCCTTCAACCCGAATTGTACCCCGACTTGTATGGCAATGTGTACCACAAGGTGCGTATCAACTACTATCCGCCGCGTAAGGACAACAAAGAAGGCTGGGACAACATCGACTTGTTCGGATGGTTGGGCTACCCCATGCAGCTAAAAGTGGATTTCCTTTGCCGTGACTCCATCTTGGCTGCTCCGCTTTGTCTGGACTTGGTGTTGTTTGCCGACTTGGCCAAGCGTGCAGGATTCTCCGGAATTCAAGACTGGTTGTCGTTCTACTTCAAGAGTCCGATGCACGAGCCGAGCAAAATCGCGGAACACGACTTGTTCATCCAATATGTGAAGTTGAAAAACACGCTTCGCAGAATGATTGGAGAAGAAACGATCGATTATCTTGATTAATTTTCAGATTCGATAGAATGCAAAGCCGCAGGACGAAATGTCTTGCGGCTTTTTTTCGATTTCAATTTAGATTTGGCTGCTTCAACATTTATTCCGACATTTGTATTCCATAATTAAGAATTGATCTAAATTATATCGGATAATTCTGTTTTCCAGATGATTCGTTGAAGGAAAAACAAGCTGTATTTCTATTGGACAAAGATCATTGGTTTTTTATAAGGACTTCATAGAAATGTCAAATTTGAAGAAGACAATTGCGGTGGCCGAAATGTCATACATCATCCGTAAGGGACTGGTATATTCTCTTTCGCAACTTCCTATTGTGGAAAAGGTGGTGGAATGGAAAGATCTTGAAAACCTGAGCGCGCAAAGCATCGCCTTGCGGCCCGATGCGATCGTTATCAACCCGATGGTTTTGGGGCGGATTTCCAAGTCGGAGATCAGGCAACGCCTCAAGTTAGACAAGAAGATGGTCGTGATAGCATTGGTGTACAACATGATAGACGAGCAATTCTATCGTTCCTACGATGCTGTGATCCGGATAAACGATTCAGAAGCAAACATAGAGAACATTTTGACGAATGCACTCAAAAACGGCAATTCCAGCGGAAGCGGCCAAGACGACCTGAGCGAACGGGAAACGGAAATCCTCAAGAGTTTAGTGAAAGGAATGAGCAACAAGGAGATAGCAGACCATCACAACATCTCCATCCACACGGTGATAACCCACCGGCGCAACATTGCCCGCAAATTGGAGATACACAGCGTTTCGGGGCTTACTATTTATGCCATTATCAACAAATTAGTGGACGTGAACGATGTCAAATATTGACTCGTAACGGAATTATTTTTAAATTTAACAGGCTTTCTGACAGCCCAAAGACAACAACTTTTTTAATTGACACAGAAATGAATAGCATAACACGAAAATACACCAAAACCACGAAGATGTCCGAGTTGATCGAAGCGGACTACCGCATGCTTCTCTTGCTCAGCAGATTGGGAATCTCGCTTGGATTCGGAGAAATGTCCATCCAGGCTATTTGCAAAAAATACGACATCGATGCCGACTGTTTCCTTTTCATGGCGAATCTTCAGACAAACAGATCCGTGTATGATTATCGGGCGGAATTTGAAAAGATTGGCTTGGATTCCGTCTTGCTCTATTTGCAAAAATCACATTCCTATTTCATCGACCGGAGACTTCCCCATTTCCGAAATGCCTTACAGAATGCCATTTCCAACCTGGAAACCAACGTCCAGAAAATCATCCTCCGCTTCTTCGACGACTATTCGAACGAGGTCAACGAACACATGCAGTATGAAAACGACACGGCTTTCCCCTATATTTTTTCGCTGCTGGGAGTCGAGGTCGGCAAAGATTACAACATCACGGTTTTTGAAGACCACCATTCGGACATCGAAGGCAAAATGGCAGAGCTGTCGAGAATCCTCACCAAATACATCCAGGGAGATGCCACCAGCCTCACCATGACCAACGTGCTGATTGAGCTACACATCATTCAGGAAGAACTTGATTCCCACACATTTATCGAAGAAGAGCTGGTGATCCCGCGCGTGAAGAAAATAGAAGGAGGCAAAGCCAAACGTTAACCGTTATCGGTATTCCGGGGATGATGCTCGATAATCTCCTGCCTGAGAAATTCCCGGTCCACGTGGGTATAAATTTCAGTAGTCGTGATTTTTTCGTGTCCCAACATCTGCTGAATAGCCCGGATGTTGGCTCCGCCTTCGAGGAGATGCGTAGCAAAGGAGTGACGGAAAGTGTGCGGGCTGATGTTTTTGGTAATCCCAGCCAATTCAGCATATTGCTTGATGAAATGGAACACTGTTATTCTTGAGATAGCCTTGCCCCGTTTGCTAATGAAAACAAAATCTTGCTGCCCTTTCTGCGCAACGATCTGCCTCCTGCTCTCCAGGTAATACTTAATCTCCTTTTCCGCTTTTCCCGAAATAGGCACCAAACGTTGCTTACTCCCCTTGCCTTCCACCCGGATGAAACCTTCGTCGGCGAAAATATCCGAGAATTTCAGGTTCGTCAGTTCCGAAATACGGAGGCCGCAACTGTAAAGCGTTTCGATAATCGCCTTGTTGCGCACACCTTCCGGCGTGGACACATCGATCACCTTCTCTATCTCGTTGATCTCCTCCACCGTCAGCACCACCGGTAGCTTCAGGCCGATTTGCGGTGTGCGGAGCAGTTCCGTAGGGTTGTCCTTGATGTAGTCCTCGAGCACCAAATAAGCAAAAAACGACTTCACGCCCGAAATGATCCGGGCAATCGTCCGAACGGAAATCCCCAAATCGTAGAGGGTGGACACAAATTGCTGAAGGTCTTCCAGCTTAATATCCTCGATGCTAACTTTTTCCGCAGACACAAATTGCAACAACTTCTCCAGGTCGTCCATGTATGCCTCCACGGAGTTGCGCGACATCCCTTTTTCGAGAAGAAGGTAGCTTTTATATCGGTCGCGGTGGTCTTGGCTCATTGTTTTGCAAAAAATTAATCTTGCAAAGATACTTTGGTATTGGATAGATTTCGAATTTATAAGATGTTTTTATGGAGAAAAGTTCGGTGTTTAAAGTTGGGGAATGGATTTGAATAATAAGGAAAATATTTCTTTTAGGAAAACCTAGGTGAGACTGCGTTCGGGAGATGATGGGCAAAAAAGGATAAAAAAGCAAGTTATGTCCATGTAAAAAATGGATTGTGGAATTATTCTGAATAAATGTCTGTATAATTTATGAAACGGATGAATGTATAAATGCAATTTTTCAAAATATTCCTTTAGACAGCAACAAGAGAACTGCCACTAACCATTTAGCATAGCAGTAGTTCTCTTGCAATACATTATGATATTATATTTACATGTTATAAATAGCATAATTCCAAACAAAAGTTGAAGGATTTGCCGGATACCATTTATTTATCGTTTGACCGGACAAATTATATTTCACTAATAAAACGTATGTAGTCATATAAAACTGCGTTGAAGATGCAATAGACATGGTATATCCTCTTCCCCCATCAGTCCCATCTGGTTTAGTTCCGCAATAAGGGGAGTCGATGTAAACGGGAAATTGTGTTGAACTATTATAAGAATATACAGGGGATTTTGCTGCATAAAAATCAACGAAATATACTGTATTTGGTGTTACACCTATCTTTTTCGCAAAGTCTGTCGCAAACATCGTTTTATAATTTGCACTGTAACCATTTCTAATTGAATACGAACTATAGCCTGTATAGGTATTATAAACAAAGCCAGATCTCAACAAAGAGGCATTTGAGGGAGTATGGTATACACTATTTTTATCAAGTCCCATAAATTTTGCAATATCTGCATCTGAAGATATTAATACAACAGAAGTATCAACAACACTTATATTTTTTTTCATATTATCTGATGAAGAGACATCATCATTATTACTACAAGAAGTAAAAAATATAGAAAATAGAAGAACTCCGAAAAAGATGCTTTGTAGTTTCATAATTATTTGTTGTTTAGTTGTTAATGTTGGTCAGAAATATAATCAAAAGATTCTTAATGCAAAAACAAAATCAATTAAATTGTAGTTATTTTTTAAAAAGCTATTCGATTTTGTAAAATTCTGAACATAAGAGTATTCTAATCCAAGTTTTGAATTTTTCAACTCGTATTGAACACCAGCTACCATTTTTACACCAAACAATAATTTATTTGAGGGAAACTCATAATAAGAAATCTCATTTATATTCGAATCGTATTTAGGTGAAAATTGATAATCAAGTTTAGGGCCAAGGCCAAGAAATAAGTTAAATTTATTTTTTGTATCTATCTTGCACCTAAAAGTTGTATTCACGTGTATATTAGACAATTTTAAACTAATATATCTATTATCATAGCTATCTCCAGCTAATAGTATATTATCTCTTCCGCCTGTTTCTATATAACCAAGTTCACTTGAAATATAATAAAACCGATGCTCAAAATAATCAAATCCAACTTGAAAATTAATGCCAGTTCTATTTTTTTGCAACACACTGTTATCATTCTTTTTCATTGAAGAGTAAGAAGGTCCCATACTAAATTTTAAATACTGAGCATAAGAAAATATAGGAAACAGTGCAAATATCAATAACAATTTTAATTTCATTTTCATATATTATAGTTTAAACATTCTATATATAATAGAAACGTTTCATATTCAAATATATTATTGAGGGGGAGAAGAAAGAAAAAATACACTCCCACTACCGCCGATTTTGGAATGGGTGGTTTACTCATGCACACCGACTTGTATCTTTGCAAAATATTGCGATTCATTATGCAGAGAAAAAGGATTGCTGAGTACCGAATTGATATAAACCTGATTATTTTAAGCTTAAAGCACTGAACCCTGCTCGACAATATTATGGCGAACTTAATTTGACCACACAATATTTTTCCCAGAACGCAAGAAACAAGTACAAAAAATTACTTTCGAATAACGCCAGAATTTCAGTTTTCACTTTCCGCTTTGAGCAAGTCGAGCCACTTTTGCATTCCCATCTCCAAACTCCTATTAAATGTTTTCTTGAACAAGCTGGCCAATAGGCCCTCCATGCTTTCTTCCACTTCCACTTTCGTTTGCCCATTCTCGATCGTAAGTTTCCAATTGTGGATGGCCAAGATTCCTACCGATTTTCCTGTCCAGCCGATGTGATTGAATCGATCAATTGTTTGGAGGGTAGAATGAATCTTCGCACCGCCCGATTGCCAGTCGAAGGTTGTTGCGGGCTGCAATGGCCCATTTTGTGTTGCCTTTGCAATGTCGGTTTGCCAGCTTGGCCAACGGTCGATGCTGGTCAGGATCGTCCAGACTTTTTCGGGCGCGGAATTGATTAAAACGGTCTTACGGCATTTCACGGGGGCTTTGTCGTTGATACTTTTCATTTTCCAAACGGTTTTTAAGCAAACGAGCTTGTAGAAATATTTCCAAGCTTATTGCAGTGAATAGAATTGATTTTGCAAACATCGTCGTCTATCTTGACAACGACACAAAGGTCTGCATAAAATCAACTCTTCCCCTTGACATAAATCAAGAAGTTTAGCCTGCCGTTTTTTTTCGTAGCCTGCTCAATGTTTCGGGTGCCATACCGAGCATCGAAGCCAGGTAGTGCAGCGGCACCTGATTGAACAGTTCCTTGTTGAAATTGAAAAGCTGGTTGTACCGTTCTTCGGCAGTCATCGAAAGCAGTGTCACCACCCGGTCTTCGAGAACCGTAAAACACTTTGCGATGAGTAGTTTTTCCAATTCATCCCACCGGGGAATAGCTTGCCGTATTTGTTTGTAGTTTTTGTCGTCCAGGATATAAATCTCGCAATCCGTCAATGCCTGGACATTCCAGCGCGAAGGCTGGTGAAAGAGGAAACTCGATAAGTCTGCAGTGAAATATCCTTTGGTCGAAATCCATTTGGTGACGTCCTTGTCACCGACATGTACATATTCCCGGACTATACCCTCCTGAACAAAGCCAAGGCGGTCGGAATGCCTGCCCGCTTTGAGAAAATAAGCTCCCTTTTGAAAAGACTCAAGCCGGAAAAACGAACTGATTTTGGCCAGATCG
>ERZ778028.3151-NODE-3151-length-10291-cov-4.919402_pt1 | contig 10291 bp, 11 predicted proteins | sample MGYA00375758_ERZ778028 | MGnify/ENA primary metagenome ERZ778028 (study PRJEB29350, sample SAMN05389828) | bioreactor metagenome | isolation source: Thiocyanate bioreactor | place: South Africa: University of Cape Town | collected 2014-03-17 ... | reverse complement strand
ATATTTGGACAAAAATAGTACTTTTGTCTGACAATGTAATCGGAAACAGGGACATTCATGAACAATCGGAGGACAATAGAAAGCATACAATCTTTTTTCGTGGAATTTGCACAAACCTTTTTGAGCCTAATCAAGATCTTGATTCAGTCCAAAAAGGTGGATAAGCCTCAGAAGGTGTGCCTGCACGAAGAAGTGGTGCTGCTGGGAAACGGCCCTTCGTTGCGTCCGCTCATTGAACACAAACGCGGTTTTCTGGAAGGCAAATCGCTGTTCGCCGTCAACTATGCGGTGCTTTCGGAATATTACACCGAGTTGAAGCCCGACTATTATCTCGTGGCCGACCCGGCATTTTTTTTCCAAAAAGAGCATTGCGACAAACTGTTCGATGCCATGGCCGCAACAACGCACTGGGATTTGCAGCTCTACTTGTCGGCCGATGCCCGCAAGAGCAAGTTATGGCAATCCAAACTGGCTGGGAATCCGCACATCCAAGTCCGGTATTTCAACATGACTCCGGTGGAAGGTTTCCGCTGGTTTTCGCACTGGGCTTTCTGGACGGGATTAGGGTCTCCCCGTCCCCGTAACGTACTGATACCATCCATAATGACCGCCTTGCGAATGCCTTTCCGCACCATTTACATTGCGGGAGCAGACCATTCGTGGATGAAAGAAATATGGGTGAACGAAGACAACGTGGTGATGGAGGATCTCCATCATTTCTATGATAAAAAAGGGTCGGAACGATATGTTTCGGATCGGCATCTACACGATTTGCTGATGAGCATGTACGTTGCTTTCAAATCGTACCATATCATCCGGAAATATTCGGAAAGTGTTGGAAAGAAAATAATAAACGTGACCGAAGGCTCGTACATCGATGCTTTCGAGAGAAAGAAAATCTGAGAAAAAAATAGTATGGCACACAAAGAACGGGTATTAGTGACCGGAGCAGACGGATTCATCGGCTCTCACCTGACAGAGATGTTATTGGCAGAAGGCTACCAAGTCCGAGCACTCACCCAATACAATTCCTTTAGCAATTGGGGCTGGCTGGAAGGACTTTCGCACCCCAATCTCGAAATAGTTAGCGGCGATGTGAGGGATGCCCACTATTGCAAACACATCACGCAAGGGATAGACACCATTTTTCACTTGGCCGCACTCATTGCCATCCCTTATTCCTACGTAGCTCCCGACAGCTATGTGGACACCAACGTAAAGGGAACGCTCAATATATGCCAGGCGGCAAAAGAAAACGGAGTCAAAAAAGTATTGGTCACTTCCACCTCCGAGGTGTATGGTACGGCGCAGTATGTCCCCATTGACGAGAAACACCCGAAGCAGCCACAATCGCCTTATTCGGCTTCTAAAATTGGGGCGGATGCCATGGCTTTGAGCTTCTACAATGCGTTTGAACTTCCTGTGGTAATCGTCCGCCCATTCAACACCTATGGCCCAAGGCAAAGTGCCCGCGCCATTATCCCGACGATAATCACCCAGATAGCCAACGGGGCTACCGAAATAAAGCTCGGAGACTTGACTCCCACACGTGATTTCAATTATGTGAAAGACACCTGCAAAGGGTTTATCGAATTGTCAAAATGCGATGCGGCTGTGGGCCAAGAAGTGAACATCGCCAGCAACTACGAAATATCGATGCGCGACACATTGGAGCTGATTGCCGACATCATGGGTCGGAAAGTGGCTTTTATCGAGGATGCACAACGCATCCGCCCAAAAGGATCGGAGGTTTTCCGTCTATGGGGAGACAATTCGAAGATCAAGTCGCTGACGGGGTTCGTTCCCGAATTCGATATTCGCAGGGGACTCACCGAAACCATCGAGTGGTTCACCGACAAAGAAACCATCAAGAAATACAAATCGGATGTTTACAACATATAAGGAGATTACCGACACCATCCATTCCTTTTTTCCGGGACAAGACTTTGTCCCCTTGCATGCGCCTTGTTTTGCGGGGAATGAAAAGAAATACCTGTGCGAATGTATTGATTCCACCTACGTTTCCAGCGTCGGCAAGTTTGTTGACCGGTTTGAAAACGAAATGGCGGAATACACAGGGGCAGCGCAGGCCGTTGTGTGTGTGAATGGCACCAATGCCATCCACCTGGCCTTGCTATTGGTTGGGGTGGAACCCGGCGACGAAGTACTGACCCAACCCTTAACCTTCATTGCTACCTGCAATGCGCTGAGCTATTGCGGGGCGCACCCGGTGTTTATCGACGTAGATCGCGACACCTTGGGCTTATCTCCCTCCAAAATGAGGGAATGGATCGAAGCCCATGCCGAACTTCGGGAAGATGGCTTGTATAACAAACGTTCGGGAAGACGCATCAAAGCCTGTGTGCCGATGCACACATTCGGCCATCCTGTTCGGTTGAAAGAATTAGTGGAGCTTTGCCGTGAATACCGGTTGGAACTCGTGGAGGATGCGGCCGAAAGCGTAGGCTCGTTCTACCACGGCCAGCACACCGGCACATTTGGAAAAATCGGCGTGCTTAGCTTCAACGGCAACAAGACCATGACCACGGGCGGAGGCGGAATGCTGCTTTTCCAAGACAAAGAATTGGCCTTGCGTGCCAAACATTGGTCCACACAAGCCAAAGTACCTCATCCGTGGGAATTTGTGCACGATCACATCGGCTATAACTATCGGATGCCGAACATCAATGCGGCATTAGGATGCGCCCAATTGGAGGCATTGCCCACATTTATAGAAAAGAAACGGGAATTGGCCGAATCTTACCAAAGTTATTTCAGCTCAATTGGCGTGCAATTCATCCACGAACCCGAGGGTTGCACATCCAATTACTGGCTCAACGCCCTGTTGCTGAAAGACAAGGCAGAGCGGGACGAATTTTTGGAATATACCAATTCGCACGGAGTGATGACGCGCCCTATCTGGCAATTGATGAACCGATTGCCTATGTTTGAGCAGGCCGAATGTGGTGACTTGAGCAATTGCGAATACCTCAACGACCGGATTGTGAATATCCCGAGCAGTGTACGCTTATGAAAAAACAGCTTTCAATACTATTTTTGGGTGGAGCAAAACGGGTGTCGTTGGCGGAATACCTCATAAAGGAAGGGGAAAAACGGAATTTGGATGTCCGCATTTTTTCCTATGAACTATCCTATGAAGTTCCAATTGCTTGCGTAGGCAAGGTGGTTTTAGGCAAACGCTGGAAAGATGCTACGCTTGACGAACATCTGGCAACAACCATCCGGAAACATCAAATCGGGATGGTTCTGCCGTTTGTGGATCCGGCGATAGAAGTGGCATCCCGGTTAGCGAAAGCCTTTCCCGAGTTGTTTATCCCTTGTTCCCCCGTAGCGCTTTGTCGCACGATGTTTGATAAACTCTATTCGCACGAATGGTTCGTGGAGCATGGGATTCCTGTTCCGCAAAGGTTTACGGAAGCAAACGAGTTCACATATCCCGTTATTCTCAAGCCGCGCACGGGTTCCGCTTCGAAAGGGATCAAGGTGGCAAATAGCGTTGAAGACCTGGCGGGAATTGCTTCGCTGGATGACTACCTCGTGCAGGAATATATTTCCGACAATGAAGAATACACGGTGGACTGCTATGTCGGCCAGAAAGGAGATATACTCACCGTCGTGCCCCGCATAAGGCTGGAAGTAGTGGGCGGCGAAGTGGCCAGTTCACGGACGGTGCGGAATGCAGAAATGATCGACTTGTCGCGCAAGATCTTATCCGCAGACTTTTTCCGCGGGCCGATAACGATCCAATTCATTCGAAATAAACAAACAGGGAAATGCTACGTAATGGAAATCAACCCCCGTTTGGGCGGCGGCGTGATAGCCAGCATGGCTGCAGGAGCCAACATTCCTGGTTTTCTTTTGGATGAATACGAAGGCAAACAGGCCGTTGCTATCGAAGACTGGAAAGAAAACACACTCATGACACGCTATTTTAAGGAAGTAATATTTTATGCAGATAATCATTGACATGGATGGTACGATCTGTACCGAAGAAAAAACATACAGCCGTTCCATGGCGCAACCCAAGGAACATGCCATCGAATCGATCAACGGGCTATACGATGCGGGCCACACCATCATCATTTATTCGGCACGCACGTGGATGGAGTTCGAAATGACCACACATTGGTTGCAACAGAACGGGGTGAAATACCATCAGCTCGTGATGGGAAAACCCATTGGAGACGTATGGATCGACGACAGGGCTATCCGCTTCGAAGACAATTGGAAAGAAATTACAGAAAAACTGAATCAGAAGAAGAAATGAACAAGGTGATTGTGATAGCTGAAGCCGGCGTGAACCACAACGGCGATTACGAGCTGGCCAAGCAATTGGTGGTGGCGGCAAAAGAATCGGGTGCCGATTACGTGAAATTTCAGACAGCGCGTCCGGAATTGGTTATCTCCCGGTATGCGCCAAAAGCGGAATACCAGATGGGAACCACCAAGAAGGAGGAATCCCAGTTGGACATGTGCCGTGCTATCCACCTGCCGCTCACCGACTATAAGCCATTGAAGGACTATTGCGACGAAGTGGGCATCTCCTTCCTGTCAACGCCTTTCGACCTCGAATCGATCGATGTGCTGGAAGAACTCGACATGGATTATTATAAAATCCCATCCGGAGAAATCACCAATTTGCCCTACTTGAGGAAAATTGCCCGCATGGGGCGTCCCGTAATTCTATCTACTGGCATGTGCGGACTGGCCGACATTGAGAATGCCTTGGAGGTACTCGAAAAAGCGGGATTAAGTCGCGACAAGGTTTCGATCCTCCATTGCAACACAGAATATCCAACCCCTTTCGAGGACGTCAATCTCCGTGCGATGCTCACGATGAGGGATTGCTTTGGGGTGAATGTTGGTTATTCCGACCACACCAAAGGCATCGAAATACCGCTTGCCGCGGTGGCTTTGGGAGCTACTGTGATCGAGAAGCATTTCACCTTGGATCGGAATTTGCCCGGACCCGATCACAAGGCTTCGCTGGAACCTCACGAATTGAAACTGATGGTGGATTCCATCCGCCACGTAGAACTGGCATTGGGAAGCCCGGTGAAACGGGTGTCTCCCTCCGAGGGGAAAAATATGGTTGTCGCTCGCAAAAGCCTGATCGCTTTCTGCGACATTCGGAAGGGCGAACCTTTCTCCGAAGAGAACATGACCGTGAAACGTCCCGGAAACGGCATTTCGCCCATGCGCTGGGACGAAGTCATCGGCAAAATCGCCCCGCGGGATTTCAAGGAAGACGAATTGATCGAACTATAAAATCTGAGTTTTCATGAGCAACGGCCCGCTGGTTTCCATCATCATACCTGTATTCAATGTCGAAAGCGAATACGTGAGGGCTTGCATCGATTCAGCTATTGGTCAGAGCTACACCCGCTTGGAAATATTGCTAATCGATGACAGAAGCACACAAGAGCATGTGCTACCGATATTGGAAGGATATGCCGAATCGGATTCGCGGGTGAAATTGGTGAAAAACGGGCAAAACAAAGGGGTTTCCGCCGTCCGCAAGCAAGGGGTGGAGATTGCCTCAGGCGAATTTGTCTGCTTCCTGGATTGCGACGACCGATTGGAGGCCAACTGCGTGGAATGGCTGTTAGCCAAACAGATGGAATCGGATGCAGATGTTGTTTTGGGCGACTACTGGATGGTGTATGATCGGTCCAAGAAGTATTGCCACAATTCGTGTGACGAAGCAGACAGTCGTGGTTTTCTAAAAGCACTGCTGACAGGTAAATGCGGGGGCACCATCTGGAGCAAGCTCTTGAAGCGAAATACGTTTGGGAAGATACCTTATCCTATTTTTGACGGAAGAGACAACGATCTGATCCTCAATTTCCACATCGCTTGTTCCGGCTTGAAAACTGTCTCTCTCAACCTTCCCGTTTACAATTGGATCCAGCGGAAATCATCAGTCACACAAACGAAATCGCAAGCAACTATCAACCATGGTTTCACGATTGTCAGCGAGGTGTGCAAATTAGTGGAGGCTCGTCCTGAATGCAGCCACCTGGCACAAGAATTGGCGCTCTACAGGATGTCGGCATGGGCGTTGTTGCTTGCACAAGGCATCCAATGGAATGAGACCAACAAAGCCTTCAGAAAAGGGATAAACCGTGTTTGTTTGAAAAACAAATGGGCAGTCAATCAATTAAGCCGTTCACAGAAGATCATTTTAATTTCAAATAAATATATCTTTACAAGATATTTGTACTTAACATACACGAGAACTGTGAAAGCCAGGCTCATGAGATATTTTCGTTAGAAAATAAGCGGTTGCACCAAATCAGAACAAACATGGTAGTCAAACTCTATAAGAAACTTGTTCCGGCAGCTGTCCGAAAAAAAATATACAAATTATTTTTGGGACACATCGTCTTTTTCCTCAAGCACATCAAGATATACTTAAGAGGGTACTATGTGTTTTGTTTTCAAAGCTTGTTGCCCAAGACAGAGCTGAACAAGGTGTATGCCTTTGTTGGCAGGCATGGATTGTCCACAGTCCCCTACCCTTGTCGGTTGAAATATAAAAAAATGAATATTGAGGCACAGTATGATGCGGAAAAGCAACTCCCTTACGTCCGTCACGGCGACAAAAGGCTGTATTTCCCCCGTTATTTTGACCTGAAGCTGGCAGCAGATTGCTACAAGGCGCTATCCATCGAGCAGGAACTCGAATCGCCTCATCGCTACGTCGATTCTTACGACGAATTGAAAGGAATGACTCTTCTGGAGATCGGGGCAGCCGAAGGGATGTTTTCGCTCAACACCATTGAATACGTGAAGCACAGCTACCTGTTTGAATGCGAAGAACCCTGGATCGACGCCCTCCATGCGACATTCGAACCTTGGAAAGAAAAGATCACGATAGAACGGAAATATGTTGGCAACAAGACAGAACCCGGATATATGACCATCGACCATTTCCTGAAAGACAAACAACCCATCGACAATATCTTCATCAAGATGGACATAGAAGGAGCCGAGCTGGAAGCCCTGAGCAGCGCGGAGGAAACGATCGGGTCGGTGGACAATATTTCCTTTGCCGTATGCACCTACCACAAGAAGGAAGATCCAAAGGAAATCGGCAATTATTTTGCCCGACATGGCATAGACTACCGTTTTACGAGCGGATACCTTCTTTTTGGAAGAGAACTTAGAAAGGCACTGATTCGTGCAAAGAAAACAAGATAGAACAATGCGAAAGATTTGCGTAGTAACGGGAACCCGGGCCGAATACGGACTGTTGAGCGGGCTGATGCGGATGATCCGGGAAGATGCTTCCCTGGAGCTTCAGGTGATTGCCACCAACATGCACCTCTCGCCGGAATTTGGATTGACCTACCGGGAAATTGAGCAAGACGGTTTCCATATCGACAAGAAGGTGGAAATGTTGCTCTCGGCGGACACCGACACTTCCGTGGTGAAATCGTTGGGATTGGGCATCATCGGATTTGCGGATGCCTACGAAACGTTGCGCCCCGACCTGCTGGTGGTGCTCGGAGACAGATACGAAATGCTGGGAGCGGTGTCGTCCGCCTTGTTTTTTGGCATTCCTGTGGCTCACATTTCGGGAGGAGATGTCACCGAAGGTGCTTATGACGATGCCATTCGCCACTCGATTACAAAAATGAGCCATTTGCATTTCACAAGTACAGCCGTTTACCGGAAGCGGGCCATACAGCTTGGTGAACATCCTTCCACGGTATTCAACGTGGGCGCCATCGGATTGGACAATATCCGCCGCATAAAACTTCTCGACAAGAAAGCGTTTGAGGAAAGCATTGCCTTCGAATTAGGCAAAAAATGTATGCTCATTACTTTCCATCCGGTCACATTGGAAAAACATACCGCACGCGAACAGTTCGAATCTCTGCTCCAAGCTGTGGACAAAACGGGTTACCGCCTTATTTTCACAAAGCCTAACTCTGATTCGGATGGACGGGTCATTATTTCCCTGATTGACGAATATGTGAAATCCCATCCGGAAAAATCGGTAGCCTTCACCTCATTGGGCTATTTGAGGTATTTGTCGGCCTTGCAGTTTGTGGATGTAGTAGTGGGCAATTCCTCAAGCGGCATCGTGGAAGTTCCTTCATTCGGCATACCCACCGTCAACGTGGGAGACCGTCAGAAAGGACGTCTCTGTGCCGACAGCGTCATCACCTGCCTCCCGGAAGAGAAAGCCATTTCGGAAGCCTTGGAAAAAGCCATTTCTCCCCAATTTGTGGAATTTTCACGTGGAGTAAGCAATCCTTACGAGCAACCGGATACCGTCCGCCAAATCTTCACCATCCTGAAGGAATTTCCCCTCGGGGACGTTATAAAAAAACATTTTTACGACTTGCCATGAATGTGAACGACTATATCATCCGCCAGAAAGCAACCATTATGGATGCACTACGTCAGCTGAACAAGACGCAGACTTTCACTTTGTTTGTTGTCGATGAATCAGAACGAGTAGTTGGCGCACTCACGGACGGGGACATCCGCCGGGGATTAATCAATGGCTGTTCTTTGGAGACGGATGTGTTTTCTATCTGCCTGAAGTCTTTCCGGTATGTGGATCGGGAAAACAGCTCGCCCCAAAAAATTGCCGAACTGCGTCGGTTGGGCATACGCCTGATCCCGTATATTTCGGAAGAAGGAAAAATCGAGAAGCTCATCGATCTGCAAAAAACAAAAGGTTTACTGCCGATAGACGCCGTGCTGATGGCTGGGGGACGGGGTGAACGCCTCCGCCCGCTCACCGACGACACACCCAAGCCCTTGCTCCCGCTGGGAGAAAAGCCCATCATCGAATACAACATCGACCGCATGGCCGGATACGGAGTGGAAAACATCACCATTTCGGTGCATTACCTAAGCGACAAAATCAAAGCTTACTTCGGAAATGGGGAACGCAAGGGCATCCGCATTCGTTATATCGACGAGGACAAACCGCTGGGAACACTTGGTGCGGTGAGTACCATCCGCCATTTTGAAAACGATGTGGTGCTGGTGATGAACTCCGATTTGTTTACCAACATCGACCTGGAAGAATTCTACCTCCATTTCATCGAAAGCGAAGCCGATATGGCCGTCGCTTCCATCCCCTACAACATCACCGTGCCGTATGCGGTGATGCAGACTTCGGACGGCTTGGTTCGCGCCTTTGAAGAGAAACCCACCTACACCTATTACTCCAATGGCGGCATCTATTTGATCAAACGGTCTATTATTGAAGAGCTGAACGAAGGGGAACGCTGCGATGCCACCGACCTGATGCAGCAACTGATTGACAATGGCCGCCGATTGACCTATTTCCCCATTGTTGGCTATTGGATCGACATCGGCAAGCCAGAGGATTACAAGAAAGCGCAGGAGTTTGTGAAATACATTAAGAAATAATAGCTTAAATGCAATGAAAGCATTGTTTTTGATTCCCGCAAGAGGTGGGTCGAAAGGAATTCCCGGAAAAAACAGGAAGCTTTTGGCTGGCAAACCCCTGATCTGCTACGCCATTGATGCGGCCCGGGAAGTTTGCGCTTCCGATGAGGATATTTGTGTCAGCACCGACGACGAAGAGATTATCGGTCTGGTGGAAGATTACGGTCTGAAGGTGCCGTTCCGCCGTCCTGCGGAACTCTCACAGGACCATTCGGGATCCTACGAGGTGATCGTCCATGCCTTGGAATATTACAAGGAGCAAGGAAAAGAATTTGATGCGGTTGTCCTCCTACAGCCGACTTCGCCCTTGCGCACGGCCACACACGTTCGCGAAGCCATGGAACTCTATTCCACAGACTGCGACATGGTGGTTTCTGTGGCGGAAGCCAAGTCGAATCCCTATTACGTGATGTTTCAGGAAGATGAAAACGGCTTCTTGCAACATATCCTCAACGGGAATTTCGTGCGCCGCCAAGATTGCCCCACCGTGTATGAATACAACGGGGCCGTTTACGTGATGAACGTCCGTTCGTTGCAGGAAAAGCATCTTTCCGAATTCACCAACAACCGCAAGTATGTGATGCCTGCTTCGGCAAGCATCGACTTGGACACTCCCGATGATTGGGAATATGCAGAATACCTGATGCAGCGGAAGGGGAAGGGTGAACGCTCGTAGCACAAGGAAAAGCTGCTTCGAGATAACGGCAATGGATTTATTAAATTAATTGATTGTAGATCAATTATAATACTGGTTCATTACCACTTTGTTGACTCTGGATGGAGTCAGATGTTTGTAGAAAACAAATTTTTCTACAAACATACGACCCGAAAA
>ERZ778028.3149-NODE-3149-length-10294-cov-4.917668_pt1 | contig 10294 bp, 8 predicted proteins | sample MGYA00375758_ERZ778028 | MGnify/ENA primary metagenome ERZ778028 (study PRJEB29350, sample SAMN05389828) | bioreactor metagenome | isolation source: Thiocyanate bioreactor | place: South Africa: University of Cape Town | collected 2014-03-17 ... | reverse complement strand
GGCTGCAGAGGCGGCGGTTTTGCTGCAAAATAATGGCAATGCGCTTCCCATCGATTTTAGCAAGATTAAATCAGTGGCTGTGATCGGAGACAATGCCACCCGCAAGCATTGCGGCGGGGGCTTGAGTTCCGAAATAAAAACCTTGTACGAAGTGACTCCGCTCGAGGCCATTCAAAAGAAATTTGGTAAAAGTGTGACCATCAATTTGGCGCAAGGGTACAAGAAGCAATCGTCATTCTATGAAGGGGACAACAAGGGCCAGTCCAATACCGACAGCATCGACTGGAAACTGATCGACGAAGCCGTGGCGGTAGCCAAAAAATCGGATGTTGCCATTGTATTTGGAGGACTGAACCACGATTTCGACAGCGAATCGTTCGATAGGCAACATATACGCCTGCCATACGGACAGGAAACCCTGATTGCGGAAGTTGCCAAAGCAAACCCCAACACAGTAGTGGTGATTATTGCGGGTTCACCATTGGAACTTGCGGGAATTTCGAACCGTGTGCCGTCCATTTTATGGGCTTGGTACGGCGGCATGGAAGCTGGAAACGCAGTAGCCGATTTACTTAGCGGCAAAGTAAATCCTTCGGGCAAATTGCCGTTTACCTTGCCTGTTTCGCTCGAACAATCGCCAGCCCATGCGCTTGGCAATTTTCCGGGACGAAACGAACACGTAAATTACGAAGAGGATATTTTGGTCGGCTACCGTTGGTTCGACACCAAAAAGATTGCCCCGCAATATCCGTTTGGATACGGGCTTTCTTACACCCATTTTGAGTTAGGCCAGCTTTCTACCGACAAAGAGACTTATCAGAAAGGAGACGTGATCCATTTGAAATTTGCCGTGAAAAACACTGGATCCCGTTTTGGAGCTGAAGTGGCACAACTTTACGTGAGCGACCCTGTATGCTCCGTCCTTCGCCCCGAAAAAGAGCTGAAGGCCTTCGAAAAGGTATTCCTGCAACCGGGAGAAACTAAAATAGTGGAGCTGACCGTGAAAGTTTCCGACCTCGCTTTTTACGACGAAAAAGCCAAAGGCTGGAATGTGGAAGCCGGCGATTTCGTGCTGAAAGTCGGCAACTCGTCGGGAAGTATCAGCCTGACGAAGAAAATAAGCGTGGAATAAGTTTCCAAATTACAGAGATTAGATACCGGTAGGGCAGGCATTACTTATAAAAGATGCCTGCCCTATTTGCTTTGGATGTGCTTTCGGAAAATGATTTCACAGACCTTTTCTAAATTTAGGCGACATTCTCTGCCTATATATGATACAAAACCGTGCTGTGTGTTTGTTTTTGTCTTTTTACTTTTGTATGATAAATTGAAATACTATGATACACCTGTAATATTTTGATTTTCAGAAATTTTAAATATTATTCCAAAATGAAAAAAAACAACCCCCGTTTACTGCTACTCCCGGTTTTTCTTATGGCAATGAATTGTTTTTCGGCATCAAGGCAGTCGAAATACATTGTTTCATCTCCTGACAACCAAACGGTACTGCAATTGGAAGTGGAAAGCAGCATACAATGGTCGCTGACAAATGCTAGCGAAACCTTGCTAACTCCTTCCGCCATATCCTTGCACTTGGCAGACGGCACGGTGCTTGGCAAGAATCCTCAGATTGAATCCATTCAAAAAGAAACAGCGAACAACGTCCTGCCTGCTATTAATTACCGCAAAAAAGAGATCCGGGACAATTACAATCAGATCACGATCAACTTCAAAGGCGATTATGGATTGATTTTCAGAGCCTACAACGATGGCATTGCCTATCGTTTTTTTTCTACAAAAAAAGGCGGGATTACGATTGCCGACGAAGAGGCTAACTTTAATCTCAATGCCGATCATAAAGCCTGGATTCCTTACGTGCGCGACCCACGTGAAGGCGATAAATTTCAAACTCCATTTGAAATTATTTACGATCAGACAAATATCTCGCAATTCCACTCCGATTCGTTGGCTATTCTCCCATTGTTAGTCGATTTGGGTAACCAAAAGAAAGCACTTCTGATGGAGACAGATCTGGAAGATTATCCCGGAATGTACCTTGGCCTGAATAAACAAACAAAACAAGGGTTTAAAGGTGTTTTTCCAAAATGTCCCGTAAATGAAAGAGTTGGTGGCTATGAGAATTTGAATTTCTGGGTTAGCAAACGGGCTGATTTTATTGCCAAAACTACGAAATCGCGTGAATTTCCTTGGCGTATTGTATTTATTAGCAAGAATGACAAAGAATTGGCCGATAACGATATGGTACAACGGCTGGCAGCTCCTTCGCGCATTGCGGATGCCTCATGGATCAAGCCCGGAAAGGTGGCCTGGGACTGGTGGAACAACTGGAATATCACTCACGTTGACTTCAGAGCAGGAATTAATACCCCGACTTACAAATATTACATCGACTTTGCTTCAGAGTACGGTCTAGAATATGTGGTGCTTGATGAAGGTTGGTATAAAGGCCGCGATATCTTAACGTCTTCGGATGAAATAGACCTCAAGGAGATACTCGGTTATGCCAAAACTAAAAACGTAGGAATTATCCTTTGGACGGCCTGGCACGATCTGGATAAGGTAAAAGAACAAGCCTTTGCAAAATATGCGGCAATCGGCGTAAAGGGCTTTAAAGTGGACTTCTTTGACCGTGACGATCAAAAATCGATGCGCTCGTGCTACGACTTAGCTGAAATTGCTGCTAAAAACAAGATGCTGCTCGATTATCATGGCATGAAACCATCGGGTATTCAAAAAACATGGCCCAACGTGGTGAATTTCGAAGGTGTAAAAGGATTGGAAAATGTAAAATGGGCACGAGACAATATGCCTCCTTACGATGTTACCCTTCCGTTTATCCGAATGATGGCTGGCCCGATGGATTATACTCCGGGAGCAATGCGGAATGCTACAAGAGATAATTTCCAGCCATCAAATTCAATGCCCATGAGCCAGGGAACACGTGTGCATCAAATGGCGATGTATGTGGTGTTTGAAGCTCCATTGCAAATGTTGTGTGACAATCCGACTGCCTACTGCAGGGAATCCGAATGTACACACTTTATAGCTAAAATTCCTACTGTCACAGATCGTACGGTTATTCTGGATGCCAAAGTGTCGGAATATATTGTTACAGCTCGTTCCAAAAATAACAATTGGTTTGTAGGGGCGTTGACCAACTGGGATGCTCGCACGTTGACGGTCGATTTGTCGTTTCTTCCCGAAGGAAAATACAAAGCCGTAATATTCAACGATGGTATCAATGCCGATCGCGATGCAACTGACTACAAATGCGAGGAAAAGATATTAACCAATAAAGATAAGCTTGTCATTCAGTTAGCTCCAGGAGGCGGCTGGGCCGCCCGGTTTGAAAAAAAATAAGAGACAGCTACCATGAAAAAAAATATTTTAAGTATTGTACTTTGTTTCTTTGCAGTGTTTGCATCAGCGCAAACAACCTTGCCAAAAGTTTTTGGTGATAGCATGGTGTTGCAACGCAATATTCGCATTCCTGTTTGGGGAACAGCGGCACCCGGATCGCTAATAGTTGCACAACTGGGCAGCAGTGTCGTAAAAGTAAAAACTAATGAGACTGGAAAATGGATGGTTCGTCTTCCAAAATTCAAAGCGGGCGGACCCTATACACTCACGATTTCAGAAGCAGGGAAACAGGCAAAGATTCAGTACAAAGGTATTCTGATTGGCGATGTCTGGATAGCTTCGGGGCAATCGAACATGGACTTGTCTGTCAAACAGGCAAAGGATGCAGCAAACGAGATCGCAAAAGCCAATTATCCTCAGATGCGCTTTCTTGTTGTAGCTCAGGATGTGAAATTGACACCTCAAAATGATATTCTCTCGGGAAAATGGAAAGTGTGTGATCCAACAAATGTAAAGAATTTTTCGGCTGTGGCTTATTATTTTGCCCGAAAGATACATCTGGATCAAAACGTGCCAATAGGAATTGTTCAACCTTCACGGGGAGGCACTCCGGTAGAAGCGTGGACAAGTCGGGAAAAATTACTTTCATCGCCCATCACACGGGCGAGAACACTGAGCAACGATACGCTTACTCCGAACCATTTTGTACAGGATAGTTTGGGGTGGGTTCGCATTTGGGATATTGTATATCATCCTCAAAATAATAGCGATAAAATTATTCCGTCAACAGAATACGATTATTCAGCCTGGCCATCTGTAGAAATGCCCCGACTGATTAAAGATTTCGGGATTGGGGCTTATGAAGGAATAATGTGGATGAGGAAGAAGGTAGTGTTGTCCGATGCCTTTGCCGGAAAAGACCTGACGCTGAATATAGGGCATCCTGAGATGAACTATTCGCTTTATTTTAATGGAGTGGAAATATGTAGGTCTGTCTGGAATAGCAGTCCGAACCATTCTTATACTATTCCGGCCGCTATTGTAAAGAAAGGAGAGAATACCATTGCCCTCAGGATAGCTATGATGTGGGGTGGAGGAGGAATAAATCCGCCGGCGCAAGATCTGTATCTGACAGATGGAAATTCTAAACTCTCTTTGGCTGGAAGCTGGAAGTATCAACAAAATCTTGAGCCAGCATTTCCTAAAATCTTCAATTATCAGTATTATCCTACCGTGTTGTACAATTCTATGATTCACCCACTTATACCGTTCGGAATAAAAGGTTTCCTCTGGTATCAGGGAGAGGCGAACGACTCAGCAGCATATAATTACCGGAAACTGTTTCCGATGATGATTTCCGATTGGAGAACACGTTGGGGACAAGATGATTTGCCTTTTTTATTTGTTCAGTTGCCAAATTATAAGAAAGTACAACCTCAGCCTGTTGAAAGTGAGTGGGCAGAACTCCGCGAAGCGCAAACCATGACTTTGTCGCAACCCAACACAGGTATGGCATGTACCATCGATGTGGGGGATGCAGATAACATTCACCCGGTGAATAAACAGGAAGTCGGTCGCCGATTGGCTTTGATTGCCGAAAAACAGGTTTACAATCAAAATGTGATTGCAAGCGGTCCGATGCTTAAAAGTTTCAGTATCAATGGTGGGGAAGTGTTCATCCGCTTTTCGAATGTAGGAAGCGGATTGAAAACCTCTGATGGAAAAGATGTTGCAGGCTTTGCAATAGCTGGCGATGATAAGAAGTTTTATTGGGCAAAAGCAACCATAAAAGGCGATCAGGTGGTAGTTTCTTCCGACAAGGTAGCCAATCCGGTGGCCGTCCGCTATGCCTGGGCGGATAATCCGGTGTGCAATTTGATTAATTCAGAAGGGTTACCTGCCGTACCATTCAGAACGGATAACTTGAAGGGGATTACCCAAAAATAAATGTAAATCAATTGTAATAAGGGCTGTATATTAAATTTACCCATCTATATACATTAGTGTACTAAATTTGTTAATTAGGTTATTTGTTATATATTTGCCTTAGATAATTACAGTAAATATGACTACAAATTCTAAGGCAAGTACTATTGATATACATGTAACTGTAGATGAGTCATCAATTATAAGTACATACGAAGATTCAGAGATAAAGAACTCTGTGAAATTGTTATTTGAATTTACTAATTATGGGTTCGATGCAAGAGTCAGAAACATACTTATAGTGCCTATCAATCCAGAATTCAGAACGATACCATTTAACTTTACACAGTCTATAGTAAGCGGAAAATCATGCAATATTGTAGAATTTAACAGAAAGAAAGTTAACCTGGACAAAATTTATTTTGAATTCATTTTAGAAAATAACAAAATCAAAAGCAATGAGGTTAATGTTGGCTAATTGCTTTTATTTGAATAAAATGTTTTGTTTATTTCCTCATCTGTCATAGTAAGTTCTTTAACCTCAAGGCCGAATTCTTCGTTAATATGCACACTTTTATTGTCGATAATTTTCTTTGTCCAACCATCGCCATATTCAGATTTTTCGATATCACCTTCCATCAATAATCATTCTTTAATTCGTATTCTATCAATATTTCCTTGATTTTTCTATCAAGGCAACTTTCTCATATCTAAATATTTGACAATTTTTAATCTTAATTAATGATTAAATGTTTTTATCGATATAAGCACTTTAAGTAACTAATATTTAATCAGTTAAAATATTTTGATTATATTTATATAATACAAATACACTAAATATGGGAAGACCGATTATGTATTATCCATCTTTTAACGAAACAGGGTAATATGAAATTAAAGTCACTTATAGACCTACTAAAAAATTTGCATGATAAAACATCATGCAGAGAATATTTAGAGGGACTTAGGTGGCAAGGCATTCCAAAGTGTCCTCATTGCAATTGCGAATCGGTTAAGCATTATAAATTAAAGAATAATGGTGACTTTAATGGACTCTATAAATGTAGAGAATGCAAAAGGAGGTTTACTGTAACCATTGGAACTATGTTTGAGGGCAGCAATGTACCTTTAGCTAAATGGTTCTATGCAATATATGTATTTCTATCACATAAGAAAGGCATAAGTTCAATTCAGTTATCTAAAGATATCGGAGTTACGCAAAAGACTGCTTGGTTAATGCTTACTAAAATAAGGCATAATCTTAACGATATTGATGTAATTTTAGGTAATAAATTTGATGGCGAGGTACAAATAGATGAAACTTATATAGGTGGTAAACCAAAGGGGCGTATTTGGCAAAATCAAGGACGAAGCCTTAAACAAAAGATTCCTGTTGTTGGCCTATTGACTAAAGATAGAGCTTATGCTGTAGTTACGCCTAATACAAATAGTATAACACTGAAAACAATAATTTACAGTCTAATTAAGCCAGGTTCTACTGTTGTAACAGATGGATGGAAAGGTTATCATGGCATATCACCTGAATATGTACACCAGGTAGTATATCATAAAAAGGGTAGCTATAAGAATAAAGAGGGTTTTCATACTAATGGAATTGAAGGCTTCTGGTCACAGTTGAAACGAGGGATAAGAAGTATATATCATGTAGTTAGTAGAAAATATTTACAATTCTATTGCTATGAATTTTCATATAGGTATAATGCAAGGCATATAGGTGATACAGAAAAATTTACTGAGTTTATAATGTCAAGTCATAAGCGGATAAAATATCATGATTTAGCTTATACATAAGTTCAATTTAATAATGTTTAGTATATTTGTAATGTCCCTTGGGACAACATAATTATAGGAAGCGTTTAGTGCTTTTTCTCAATGATGAATCTGGACAATTCAATCCGTATGAGGAAATAGTGAAAAATGTTCTCCTTTGGTTTGCATGTGTATAACTACATATAACGACCAAGGGCGTGAGCTATTTTTCTTATATTCATACGGGGTCGTCCAGAACCTATCATTGATATAAGTCTAATAGTCTCACGCCTTCCTTTGTATATAACTTTTCTTCGAGACTTAGAAAGCAAACCTAATTTATTATGGGATTTTTAAACAATGTACAAAATGCATTTGGCAGGAAAACCGGAAATGCAATTGGCAACAGTTTGTATGGCAGGTATGCAGATGACAATAGAATTGGTTTTAGAGATGACACAAATAGAAACCGATCTGCAAACCAGACAGGAGTTGACTATATTGCTATTGAAAGAGAAAAACGAAAAACATTAGCATATGAACAGAACGCTAAATTATTAGACAATATTATAAGTATTGAATTCAGTGCTGATAATAAAAATGCAGTAATTAAAGAATTAACAACATTGTCAACCTGTGTAGATTTATGGCTTAAAGAATCAAATAAGAATATAAGTGTAGCAAAATCAAAATTTGATACCGGATTGGCTATACTTGATACTATAGACCCTAAAAGTCCAATGATAGGCTATTTTACTAATAAAAAGCGTGACTGGGCTATATTTGAAGAAAAAAGAAGAAAGCTAATAGTTTGGCTTGTTAGTTCTGTTTTGATTATTATAGCCTTATGTTTCATATTGACTAAGTGTTCATAATTAGATGCATATGAAATTAAGATTTATTACAGGCATAGCTTGCCTATTTATGTTGCCATTACAAGTACTGGCACAACGTACTATTACTAATAAGGACTACCGTGGGAGGATTACTGAACAATATCAAGTAAATGTACAAGGTAATCGTCAAGGACTATATAAAAACTGGAATAGTCAGGGCAGACTTATTCATGAAAGTAACTGGTCTAATGGGGTTGAACATGGCAGAAGTATTGACTATGACACCGAAACAGGTGTTATTCAAAGAGATGCTATGATGTATAAGGGACAAATAATAAGCTTAAAAGTCTACGCATATAACGATAATCATACAATACGTTCATTAATCATTGACAAAACTTGGACTAAAGATGGTCATATATTGACACATAGAGAGTATAACTATGCTACTGGTACTATGGATCAGTATGCAGGAAAATTATCTAATGGCAGATTTTGGTATGACATGGCCGGTTACAATGAAAAATACAATGCTAATGATACAGTATATGTTTGGACAAACAAAGATAAAGAAATATTTGAAGGCAAATACTTAAATGGCATACGTGTATATACTAAAGAAGAGGCTATGAATAAGAAAGAGCAAGCAATACAAGATTCTATATCATATTCCATAGAACTTGAAGAGGATGAAAGATTAGATTCAATAAAAGAAGCTAAAGAACAGGCTATGCAAGATTCAATTGTACATATCAAGACAAAATACCAAAGTTTAGCAGATTCAATAGTCGATACGAATACATTGTATGCTAAACTACTTACAGATGGTGAATATAGCACAGAATATACATTTTATGCCTTTTTATGCAAGTATATAAAAAAGACAAAGGATGCAGATTTAACCTTGAGCAATATGATTATGAATAGTTTAGGGATTAGTAATGTGAAGGATTTTGATATTAAAGCAGTTTTAGTAGAGTCTGATATTATAAGTTTACGTACAACATATAAAAATGATGGCATAACAGTTACTAATAAGCATAATAAATCAGATACTCGGAAATTAAAGTCCTACTATTATGCTAATTCACGTTTTGAACCTAACCAAGCATGGCATATTACATATACAGTACCTAAGGATATCTTGGCTAATTACAACAAACAGAAAGAATTGCTTGATATTATTTTGTATTGCAAAGAACATAATATTGTAATTAAGTAAATCTATACATAATACATAAAAATGGGCAGTCTTTGTAATTAAGGACTGCCCATTTGTCATTAGATAAGGATTGTTATATATTATTTCAACTTATTAACTTAAACATTTCGTTTATCATCCACTATTATAATACAATAATTGGCATAAATAGTATTACCACGCTTTCATACTAAAACCAAAAAATATGAAAGTAATTATTTATGTTTGGATGTTCTATGAACGAGCAAATTGGTGGCTAATTTGTATCGAGTACCGGCCAGAGCTCAAGTTATTAATTGAAACTGTATATAAATACATAGTTGCCTAACAGTACTAATTAGATCCACCTATTAGCAGATAGGTGGATTTTTATTTAATCCTTATAATATATAATACTAATGTATGTTCATATATTCATTTTAGTACATTAATGTATATAGATGGGTTAATTTATTAAAAACCAAATTTTATGAAAAAGATTACATTTTTAGTTCTTGGCATCATAGGTATGTTAAGTGTGGCGAATGCGCAAAGCGTTATGCTTTTTGATTTTGACGCAACAAATGCAAATCAGACTTGGGTAACAACATGGAATGGAACTTGGCCAAACGCATCAATAACCAAAGTAGCTAATCCAGACCTTACAGGGATCAACACATCTGCAAATGTAGGAAAATACACTGCTAATGGCGGTGCGAATGGATTGGTTCGTACTGATACCATTGGAAAAGCAACTCTTCTAAATTTTGATTTTGTAACCAAGCCATATTTCAGTCTAAAAGTATGGGTGAGCAAGCCAGTAAGCATAAGTATAGATTTTGAAAATAATGGATATTATCCAAGTTTTAAAACGAAAACCCAAAGCATCACGACTACTGGTCAATGGGTGACTATAGAATTTAACAATAGCGATATTAGCTATGGTTCTTCTGCTGGCAATTATTGGGGATATTATAATATTCTTGGAATAACTTTTGATGCAGATTTGTCTGGTGGAACTAAAGCAAACGATGTATATTACATAGATGACATCCAACTGTCGCATACCAGTTTATTAGCGACTACAGGATTGTCACCCGAAACCTCTACTGGCTTTTCAATTTATCCCAACCCAACCACAGACTACATCAATTTCCCGAAATCGGAAAAAGTGCAGGTGTTAGACCTGAGCGGCAAGTTG
>ERZ778028.3144-NODE-3144-length-10312-cov-4.788437_pt1 | contig 10312 bp, 7 predicted proteins | sample MGYA00375758_ERZ778028 | MGnify/ENA primary metagenome ERZ778028 (study PRJEB29350, sample SAMN05389828) | bioreactor metagenome | isolation source: Thiocyanate bioreactor | place: South Africa: University of Cape Town | collected 2014-03-17 ... | reverse complement strand
CCGTGATGCACCCAATGGGGTTAAAAGATTGAGCAAGATTTAGGCGGAAAGTGGCTGTTTCAGGCGTTCCCAGCACAGACACGTAAGGATTGGCTGCTGTTTCCAAAAAGGCAAGTCCCGATGCGATCACAAACAAGGCGAACAAAAAGAAGGCATACGAACCGACTTCGGCTGCAGGATAGAAGAGGAATGCGCCTGCGGCGTAGAGCAGTAGCCCAATGATGATGCCCGATTTGTAGTTGAACTTGCGCATGACCAAAGAGGCGGGGATCGCAAACAAAAAATACCCCAGATAGAAGGCTGACTGCACCAATCCTGATTGGAAATCGCTGAGTTCGAATGTTTTCTTGAATTGTTTGATGAGGATGTCGTTCAGGTTTCCGGCCATTCCCCACATAAAGAAAAGGCACACGATGAGAATCAACGGTATCAGATAATTGGCGGCTTTTCCTGAGGCAGGACTTAAAGCTACGGCTGCAGCTGTTTTTTCTGAATTGAAATTTGAAGTTTTCATGTGATAAAATGAACTTTAAGGGTTAATTTGAGATAATAGTTTGATTTAATTCTGTTTCTTTTTGGAGGATAAACTGGTTCAAGTCTTCTGTGGAATAGGCCGGACAAGCCCCTTCGCTCGACGCCACAAATGCACCCACGGCAATCGCATACTCCATCGCTTTGGTAGCAGATGCCCCATTGAGTTTTTTGCTAAGGAATGCCGCCAGGAAGGAATCACCGCTTCCCACCGTGTCCTTCACTATCACCCGATAGGCTTGGTAAGAATAGGATTTGTCCCTCGTGTAATAAGAGGCACCTTCTCCCCCTTTGGTGACAATCACTTCGTCAATGTCGAACTTATCCTGCAAGTAACGGACACAGGCCTCTTCCTGATCGCCTTCGCCCAAATACCACTTACCGAGCAACTCCACCTCATTTTCATTCATCTTCAGCAGGTTACATTTTTCCATAAGCTGCTCCAACACTTCCTTGTCGTAAAAAGGAGGACGCAGGTTGATGTCGAATACATTGAACTTTGCTTTTTCCAGGAGGCGGAGCAAAGTGTCGCGGGAAGTTTCGTCCCGAGTGACCAAACTCCCGTAAACGAAAGCATCTGCTTGCGCCACTTTCGCGGCCATTTCTTCGTTCCATTCGATGAAATCCCAGGCTGCTGGATATTCGATGGTGTAGGCCATTTCGGTTGGGGTGACGGCTGTGGCGTGCACCAATCCTGTTTCGTGCTTCGCGTCCGGAGTACAATAATGAGCTGGAATTTGCCAGCCATCTAACAAGTCAGCAATTTTATCTCCCCACTCGTCAGCCCCCACACGGCTAATCATGTGGCTATCAATGCCCAATTTGCGAAGGTGGTAAGCCACATTCATAGGTGCTCCGCCCGGTTTGGTTTTTGTAGGGAAAATGTCCCAAAGCACTTCGCCATAGCATACAATCATTTTGCGATTATCAGTATTTGTCTTCATAATAGATGAGGTTATTTAATTGATTAGATTTTCTTTATAAGAATGGAAAATAGTTTAATCGTTTAAACAGTCAGGTAAAAAAATTAGCTTACCGAAGATTTGCGAACCACTAATTCTGTGTCGATAACAACTCCCTGTTTCGCCCCGGGATTGTCTATCGCATCAAGCAGCAAACGAAGCGACTGCGAAGCCAGTTGTTCCATCGGTTGCTTGACATAGGTCACGGGCGAATAGAAGAGATCGAAAGCGTCTGTCTCGTCGAAACCCACTACTGCGATTTGTTCGGGAACTTTAACGCCCAGTTCGTTCAAATATTTAAGACCAGAGATAGCCAGCAAGTTGGTGGTGAAGAACAAGGCATCAACTGGCGTATCCAACTTCAGCAAACGGTCGATGCCCGCATCCACATCTTCCTTCAAATGATCGATACGTACATTTACTTCCAACGAAGTATTTTGGATGAGATCTGTGGCCCCTCTCTTTCTTTCCGAAAGATGGTGCAAGCCTGTTTGGTAAGTGACAATGCCAATTTGCTTCCTGCCGTTGGCCATCAAATGCTGCACAGCCTGCGATGCTGCCTTGTAATTGTCGATGGCTACAAAATTAGTTTCCACTTCCGGGTAGTAACGGTCGAACAGGACAAAAGGAATGTCTATCCCAGCCAAGTAATTCAACTGTTTCTCAGCATTTTCAGGCAAAGCAACGATAAAGCCGTCCACTTGTCTGTTGAGCAACAGGAAAATCAGATTCTGCGTTTTGTCTGCACTTTCGTCCGAACTTCCAAAAATGACCGAATAGCCATTTTTTTGCGCTTCGTCTTCAATGATTCGGGCAATTTGGGAAGAAAATGGGTTGGCGATATCGGCTACTATCAAACCGATGGTATTTGTCTTTTGGGACTTCAGGCTACGTGCGATTTGATTCGGGACATAATTGAGATCAATGGCGGCTTGCCTGATTTTGGCCGCAGCCTCTTTGCTTATCCGCCCCTCCTTTTTATTGTTGAGAACGTACGAGACCAATGCGGTAGAAACCCCGACATGCAATGCAACATCTTTGATGGAAACTCGTTTTTTCATGGCCGTACAGCTCTATTTTACTTTATATCTAAAGATTGACAATGCAAATATAATGATTAAACGATTAAACAAAAATATCAGACGGGAATTTAATTTTATTTAACAAACGCAAACATTCCACCTCAGAAAACAGTCTCAGATGGACAGTTCCTTCGCTATTTCGTTGTTTAAGATTACGACCAGCCTGACAAGCTTGGCGAATATCTCCTGCTTCTGGCTCCTTTCGCTCTGCACCTCGAAACTTTTCGCCTCTTCGTATATCTTATCAATATGTAAATTACCGGCCACCCCCTTCAGTGTATGCACTTTGGTCCGTGCATCCTCTGAATCTGCATCAACTCCGCCCCAATCGACCTCAATCGTCGAATACGTATCGAGAAATGAATTCAAAATATCTTTTATTAAGTCCTTGTCCTGGAACACTTCGTTCAGGTAACCCAAATTGAGGTAAGCCTCCCGGCCTGTTTCAAACTTCAAATCGGAGCCACGCCCACTTTCCGCTTCGCCAAGGTATTTCACTCCAAAATATTCAGATACAACCTCTTGGAGTTCGCCCACATCGATGGGCTTTCCCAAATGATGGTTGAAGCCAGCACTGGAAGAATTTTCCTTGTCTTTTTCGAAGACACTTGCGGTGAGTCCCACGATGGGAATCCGGAGGTCTATCTCCCTGATTCTCCTGGTAGCCTCGTATCCGTCCATCACAGGCATGTGGATGTCCATAAAAACAATGTCATAACGGTTCATCATGGATTTCTTGACCGCTTCAAACCCATTTTCGGATAAATCCACTTCAAAGCCAATCTTACGCAACAAATCCGCCGCAATGATCCGGTTGGTTTCGTTGTCTTCCACGAGCAAACAACGCTTCGAGTCCGTCAACACAAGTTGCTTGGTATGTGCAATATCCAATGGCAATGGTTTGAGAGAACTAACCACTGAATACAATGAATTCGGAGTAAAAGGTATGGGAATGAAGCCAATGTCCTCCTTGTTGATTTGGTGCAACAGAGAAGTAAGCTCGGTTTTTGCATATTCAGAAATAAGCAAAATAGTCTTTTTCCAAAGCTCTTCATTTTTTGCGATATATTCGAAAAATTCCATGCCTGGAATATAGGCTTTCCAATCGAATACGATCCGCTGCGCATGTTCTATATCGGGAATGTATGATTGGTACAAACCAGGCATCACCCTGCTCACATTGTATTTTCTCCGGCGAAGCAGCCGTACCATATAGTCTATTTGTTCGCCGCCTTCCGTCACAACCAAAACCATACCTTTGTTGGAATCCTCGACCGAGATAAGAAGGGATGTAGGAACAGCCACATCGGCAGTTTTAAACAGTAGATCACACCTGAATTCCGATCCCCGCCCTTCCTCGCTAACAAAGTCGATACTTCCACCCATCATGTTGATAAGTTTCTTGCAAATCACCAAGCCGAGTCCGGTGCCGCCATATCTTTTGCTTGTTGTGTTGTCGCCTTGCTCGAATTCGGTAAAAATCTTCGATTGTTTTTCGTCGCTCATGCCGATCCCAGTATCCGCCACCCGGAATTCGAGCCTCGCATTTTCGCCATCCACCTTCTTCCAGTCGGCATAGACCTTGATCTGCCCCTTCTCCGTAAACTTCACCGCATTGCCCACCAGATTCACCAATACCTGCGTGATCCGCAACTCGTCTCCGAGCAGGGTCTGCGGGATGTCAGGGTCAATAAAATACAATAATTCAATATTTTGCGTGTAGGCAGCATATCCAAACATACTCGACAACTTGTTAAAGATATATTCCAGTTGAAATTCTTCCTTTAGCAGAAAAAGCTGCTTGGCCTCAATCTTCGAGAAATCAAGAATATCATTCACAATCTGCAGCAGTAGTTCGGATGAGAAAATAATCCGGTCCACATAGTCGCGTTGCTGCTGGTTAAGCGGAGTTTCGGCCACCATATTCGATAATCCGATAATTCCATTCAGGGGAGTGCGTATCTCGTGCGACATGTTGGCGAGAAACTCGGACTTTGCCTCATTGGCCCGCATAGCACTTTCTCGCGACCGCAACAGTTCCGATTCGATGTCCCGCAGCTTGGTGACATCCGAATTGACCCCCACGACCTCCGTGCTGCCATTCTTGTTTTTGATAGCCACACCAGCCGTCGATATGCACTTGACATTCCCCTTTGGCGTTCTGATTTTGAATTCGTAGTTAAAAGAATGTCCGTTCTCGAGCGATCTCCTCAACTGTGCTTTCGCTTCTCCGGTAGATTCCTCCAGGAGGAAGTTATACCATTTCTGGTAATTCATCTGCTCGGTCGCGTCCTCCACCTCGTAGATGCGATACATCTGGGAATCCCATTCCAGGCGGTCGCTTTCCACATCGTGCTTGAAAATCCCCAAGCTGGCGGCTTCCGTTGCCACCTTGAGTTTGTATTGGCTATCGATGATATCCTTGTGGTTTTGATTGTATTTCTTCACATAAGGAATGATCTTGTACAAGGTGATGAACAGGAATATCAGAGATGACATGCAAACAAAAACAAGCATGATCCAAATGGAATTTTTATCAGCCCCCCTGACCAGGTCGCCGACTACGTTCACCAATCGTTCCAGGCTCGGATATAGTTCGGAGGTTTGTTGTCGTATCTGCAAAGCAGTTTTGCGATCCCTTGTCTGCAGATACTGTTCAACACTCAGAAAGTAAACGTCCATCCTATCGAATATCGGCTTATACTGGTGATATTGATTGACCTTCTGCAAATAGGCGCGAGTTTTGAACGAATAACCTTTCATTTTCCGCAGATCAGACTTGATGGTCGCCGTATTCATTTCCGAATCCGTCTCCGAATGGATGGTCACATCTAAGGCAATTTTCTGCGAATACATTCTCTGCCTCCCAGCACAAGAGAGAATGTCCACCTTACTGTTTTTGTCATAAAGGAAGTAGAATAAAAGACTTAACAAAGTGATTCCAATGACAAAAAGAACCCCGTAGATCAATAAAAGGGAGTTACGAAATTCCGCCTCCGTTTCCTTCACTACCTGCGGAAGCCGAAACATATTTTTCATCCAAGTTTTTTTTAATTTCAAAGAGGCAAAAGAGGTGATGGTGCACCGTTTACATTGCCTTCTGATTATCCCACAACAAAAATACAGAAAAAAAACGGAGTGCGGCTGACGAATTGGAAAAGAACACAATAAAAAATAATATTAGAAATACCCTTTGCCCCCTAATATTATCCCGGCACAAAAATAAAGAGTAAAGTATTTACAATCAAAATATTGAACAAAGTCCGAATAACTGCCCGGCAAACCGCTTATTGACCGAAGCAACCTTTTTCATGCAGCAACCTAAAAAGAGCTACGAAAAACTTGCATATATTATTAAAATGAAATACCTTTACTAAAAAATAGTAATTGTACGATTTTAATATTATGGAAAAACTAACCAATCAGGAAGAATTAATCATGTTGTACGTATGGAAACTGAAGATGTGTGCCGTGAAAGACGTATGGAACGAACTCGACGTCCCCAAACCACCGTACACCACAGTCGCATCTGTGTTTCGAAATCTCGAGCAAAAGGGATACTTAGACTCCAAGAAATTCGGCAACGTGAATGTGTTTTCGCCCCGTATCTCGGAAGAAGAATATAAGAAGGCATTCATGTCGTCCGTGGTAAAAAGCTACTTTGAAGATTCCTACAAGGAACTTGTCTCGTTCTTTGTAAAAGAAGAGAAACTCTCCCCGGAAGACTTGCAGGAAATCATCCAAATGATCGAAGCCGGCAAAAAGCAACCTTAAAAAAAGTCCGATTATGGAAAACTCAATTTTGATTTATTTGGTAAAAACTTCGGTAGCATTTGCCCTTTTTTTTGGATTATACCTGTTGCTATTCCGAAGAGATACGTTTCTGGTCGCTAAGCGGATCTACCTGCTTGCCTCCTTGCTCTTTTCCGCTTTGATGCCCTTCATCACCTTCCATCTTTCGGCAGACGAGAAGCCCAGGATTCCCACTGCATGGCTTTCGGAAGTGGTGGTGGTTCCGTTTTCGAGTCAAGCTCACGCGAAAGCAGAGGTCCTTGACTGGCAAAATGTGTTAGTTACTGCTATGTTCATGGTTTCCATCGTTTTTCTAATCCGTTTCGGATTGCAACTTTTTGAAGTTTTTCGCTTGAAATACCGCAACTTATCCCGAAAAGTGAACGGATACACAGTTATCAACATATCAGATAACCAAGTCTCGCCTTTCTCCTTCTTCAAATGGATTTTTGCCGGAGCAAATACTTGGGAACAAGATGTGGAGAATGAAATTTTGCGCCACGAAATGGTCCATGTGAAGCAATGGCATTCAGCAGATGTGATGCTGTCTGAATTGTTTTGCATCGTTTTTTGGTGGAATCCCTTTGTTTGGTGCTATCGCCGCGAAATCCGCATTAACCACGAATACCTGGCCGACCGAGGCGTTTTGAGCGTCGGTTTCAACCCGCAGCAATACCAGTACCTGCTCTTGCAAACACTCGCAATTACCAATCGTATTCCTATTAATAATCATTTTAATGTTTCACAACTAAAACAAAGAATCGCCATGATGAACAAAAAGCAATCCCCTATGCCGTCAGTTGCAAAGTATTTGCTAATGATGCCGCTCGCAGGCCTTTTAATTGCCGGAAATGCAGTGAAAGCGTCGCCAATGAAGCTACTGGATGGAATCTCCGAAAACGCAGTAACCAGCAAATCGGGAGAAGAAACCAGAAGCCAAGCCGAAGCGAATGGCTTAACCAGCAGCAAGACTGTCACAAGCAAAGAAGACAACACCCAGTTCAACGAAAAGAAAAATGAAGTCAAAAAGAAAAAAGCTTTTGTAGGAGTGGAGCAAATGCCTCAATTCCAGGGAGGTGAGAATGCATTGATGGACTATCTTTCCCAAAACATCCGCTATCCAAAAGTTGCCGCAGAAAGTGGCATCCAAGGCCGAGTAACTGTTCGTTTTATCATTGACGAAACAGGCTTAGTTACAGACGCAGTAGTCATAAAAGGACTTGATCCTTCTTGTGACCAAGAGGCAATACGTGTAGTGAAAGCTATGCCTAAATGGATTCCTGGCAAGCAAAATGGAGAAGTTGTACCCGTCTATTATACTTTGCCAATCTCCTATCGGCTGACGGGACCAGAAAAGCCAAAGTTAGAGAGTCAAAATCTATTGATAATTGTTGATGGAAAGGAGGTCTCCCCAGAAGAGTTCCAAAAGATAAATGCCTCCGACATACAGTCTGTCAATATCCTCAAAGGCAAAAGTGCAATTGATGCCTATGGAGAAAAAGCCCAAAACAAGCAGGGAGCCATTGTCATTCATCTCAAGAAAAACAGATAAAGAGAATCTGTATATACAGGCAATCCAAATTTATTGCCGAAAATGCCATCCTTTAGGTTTGCCCAGGGATGGCATTTTCTTATGGATCGTTTTTCAGTTGGAGTGCAAATAAATCAGTCATACAGATGTTCAAAACTTAAAAAAAGTAATATATAAATCATATCTGCACATAAATAATAAATACGATTAATATATACTACTTTAAAATAAAGGATACATACGTCCGCAAAAAAGACAACCGCCAGAACATAGGAAGCAAAACCTCTTTATTCCCAACATCCTATTACGATCAATATACAACTCATAATACAAGAAAATCCATATATATGAATAATATTTAGCACAAAATACTGCTCTATTTAAAAATAAACAAGTACATTTGTCATGAATAATATACAAGGCATATATCATATATATAAACAGATATGAATGAAATAACAAATATTTTATCTTATAGCGATGCCGCAATACTGCGGGAAATCTGCAATTTCGTGAAGCAGAAACGCATCGACCACCACATGACCCAGCAAGAACTGGCCAAAAATGCCGCAGTCAGCCGCTCCACAATCAGCTTGCTCGAACGAGGAGAGAACATATCACTGCTCAACCTCATCAAGATACTCCGCATCCTGGACGCCCTGTATGTCCTTGAGCAATTTCGGGTGCAGCCGCAAATAAGCCCGATGTTGCTGGCAAAGGAAGCACAAAAAAAACGCAAACGGGTGTATCACACCGACGCTGAACGAAATAGCGTCGTCAACGAGCCGGAGGATTTGGGATGGTAACAACTGCATTCGTAAAACTATGGGGCAAAACTGTGGGGGCAGTCGTTTGGTCGGAAGAGCAGCAATTGGCGAGCTTCGAGTACGACGTCGCATTCGATTTGCCGGAACATCCAGTTGCCCCGATAAGAATGCCGCGGAAGAGCATCTACACTTTCCCCGAATTGCGCGGCTCGCCAACCTTCAAAGGGCTGCCAGGGCTGCTGGCGGATGCCCTACCCGACCGCTACGGGAACCAACTCATCAACGTGTGGCTGGCGCAAAACGGCAGGCCTCAAAACTCCTTGAACCCGGTAGAGTTATTGTGTTTCATCGGCAAAAGGGGGATGGGGGCCTTAGAATTTGAACCCGTGATCTCGCCCAACAAGCCACAGTCCTACACCCTGGAACTATCGAGCCTGATAGACACAACAAGAGAACTCTTAAGCCGGAAAGAAGATTTTAGGCTGAACACCTCGCAACGAATGCAGGACGTGATGCTGGACGTGCTGAAAATGGGAACATCAGCCGGAGGAGCACGCCCCAAAGCTATTATCGCATATAACGAGGCGACGGGTGAAATACGATCAGGGCAGACTTTAGCAGAACGGGGGTTCGAACATTGGCTAATCAAGTTCGACGGAGTGAGCGATGCCCAGTTTGGCTCCTCGGATGGATATGGCCGCGTAGAAATGGCTTATTATAAAATGGCTACCGATTTCGGAATCCAAATGATGGAAAGCCGACTCATCGAAGAAAAGGGAAGGGCGCATTTCATGACCAAACGTTTTGATCGCAAAGAAGGCAACCGTAAGGTTCACGTGCAGACTTGGTGCGCCATGCAGCATTACGATTTCAATGAGATCCGTAGCTTTGGCTACGAGCAATTGTTCCAGACCATGCGTCTGCTGAGGCTCAACTATGCGGAAGCGGAACAAATGTATAGACGAATGGTATTCAACGTACTGTCACGCAACTGCGACGACCATACAAAGAATTTCGCCTTCATGATGGACACAGACGGAAAATGGCGTCTGGCTCCGGCCTACGACCTGTGCCACGCTTACCGGCCGGGAAGCGATTGGGTGAGCCAGCACTGCCTCAGCATTCAAGGTAAACGAATCGGCTTTCGAAAACAAGACTTGCTGGCCATTGCAAAACAAAACTCAATACGCACCCCGGAGCAGGTTCTCGAAGAAGGCCTTGAGATCATTTCAAAATGGGAGCAGTACGCCTCGGAGTTTGAAGTGGAAAACTCCTTACAAAAAGCAATAGGGGAAAGTTTGGTCACAAAGTTGGAATAGCGGGAAAATGCCCGAAGATGCCCGATTCCCTCCTATTGAAGAAAAGAAGTCATAAACCCTGCCCCATATCCCGGACGATTAACTGCAGATAAAGTTTTCATATTAATGCAATGAATATTTCGCCTAAACAATTCCGTCTTGCATTTTTTTATTATTTTTGCTACTTAAAGCAATCAATAAAGACGAAAAAAAAATAGCAATCGATGGAAAATGAAAGTTTATTAGTAGAGGTTACGGTCAAAGCACAAACTTGGCTGAAAGGCAATTACGATGCAGAAACAAAAGCAAGCGTGCAAGCGCTGCTTGACAGCGAGGACAAAAGCGAACT
>ERZ778028.3143-NODE-3143-length-10313-cov-4.309417_pt1 | contig 10313 bp, 6 predicted proteins | sample MGYA00375758_ERZ778028 | MGnify/ENA primary metagenome ERZ778028 (study PRJEB29350, sample SAMN05389828) | bioreactor metagenome | isolation source: Thiocyanate bioreactor | place: South Africa: University of Cape Town | collected 2014-03-17 ... | reverse complement strand
TGGTTCCCGATAAAATTCCCGACAAGAAGAAAGTCACTCTGCGCGATGCCATCGCCTATGTGCCGGAGCTTGCAGAGGCTGCCAACAGCCGGGACACCGTGATGCAGGACACGCTGAAATATGCCCAGATGCTGGAGGGGAATGTCCGGAACACGGGCGTCCATGCCTGCGGGGTCATCATCGGGCGGCAGGATATTTCGGATATTGTGCCGGTCAGCACTGCCGAAGACAAGGAAACGGGCGAGACCATGCTCGTGACACAATACGAGGGTTCAGTGATTGAAGAAACCGGGCTTATCAAGATGGACTTCTTGGGCCTGAAAACCCTTTCGATCATCAAGGAAGCCCTTGAAAACATAGAACGCACCACGGGCGAAAAGATTGATATTAGCGTCATCCCCATTGACGATCCCAAAACGTATGAATTGTACAGCTTGGGAAAAACCACCGGAACTTTCCAGTTCGAGTCGGCCGGGATGCAAAAATACCTGAAGGAGCTTCAACCTTCCAAGTTTGAAGACCTCATCGCCATGAATGCCTTGTATCGCCCAGGGCCGATGGACTATATTCCTCAATTCATTGCCCGCAAGCACGGGCAGGAGGAAATCACTTACGACATTCCGATTATGGAGCGTTACCTGCAAGACACTTATGGAATTACGGTGTATCAGGAACAGGTGATGCTTTTGTCGCGCTTGCTGGCCGATTTCACCCGCGGCCAGTCGGACGAGTTGCGCAAAGCGATGGGTAAGAAATTGATTGATAAGATGAATGCCTTGAAGGAAAAATTCCTGAAAGGGGGGAAGGCGAACGGTCACGAAGAAAAGGTGCTCAATAAAATTTGGGCCGACTGGGAAAAATTTGCTTCGTATGCTTTCAATAAATCACATGCCACTTGCTACTCGTGGGTGGCCTACCAGACCGCTTGGCTGAAAGCCAATTATCCTTCGGAATACATGGCGGCAGTGCTTTCGCGCAACTTGTCGAACATCACCGAAATCACGAAGTTTATGGACGAGTGTAAGGCGATGGGAATCAAGGTGCTGGGGCCGGATGTGAACGAATCGTTGCTGAAATTCTCTGTCAACAAGGCAGGCGACATCCGTTTTGGGCTGGCGGCCATCAAGGGAGTCGGCGAGGGAGCTGTGAACAATATTTTGGACGAGCGGGCTAAAAACGGTCCTTTCCAAGATGTTTTCGACTTTGTGGAACGTGTCAACCTGAGTTCGTGCAACAAGAAGAACATCGAGTCGTTGGCCTTGGCAGGCGGTTTCGACAACTTCCCGGGCGTCAAGCGCGAACAGTTTTTCGGAACAAACGGCAAGGGGGAGGTGTTTCTCGATTCGCTTATCCGCTACGGCAATAAATACCAGACGGACAAGGCACAAGCCTCTAATTCGCTGTTTGGCGACGACACGCTCTACGACATTGCTCATCCCGACATTCCGAATGTTGACTCGTGGTCTGATCTGGAGCGGCTCAACAAGGAACGCGACTTGATCGGGATGTATCTTTCGGCCCACCCATTGGATCCATATTCCATCGTGCTGAAATATGTCTGCAACGTGCATCCGAATGAATTGGACGATAGGGAGGCGCTCAATGGCAAAGAGCTTCTTTTCGGCGGAATTGTCAGTGACACGCGCGAAGGCATCACCAAAACTGGCAAGCCTTATATGATTGTCCGCATCGAGGATTTTGAGTCGAGCGGCGAGATCCCGTTTTTTGGCGACGACTACATCAACTTCTCCAAATACGGGAAAAAGGGGCTGAGCCTCCTTTTCAAGGCGAGGGTGCAGCCGAGCAGGTATGGCGATAGGCTGGAGCTGAAAATCAATTCGATACAGCAGTTGAGCGAGGCTCAGAAAAGCATGGTGGAAAAGATAAAAATTACATTGCCACTGCACGAAATGGATAGCCGGATGATAGACGAACTATCCACATTGATAAAAAACAATACAGGGAACACGTTGTTATATTTTGAGGTGATCGATGGCGAACGCAACATGAGGGTGCAGCTTTTTTCGCGTGGCACAAAAATTGCTATAAGCAAAGAACTCATCGAATACCTGGAAACAAACGACTCTGTTTTTTTTAAAATAAATTAGTGAGTCGAATGTAACTAATTGAACAGCAATTATATTTTTAAACATTAAAAAACATTTGAATTATGGCTCTTGAGATTACAGATGCAACATTTGAAGAAATGATTGGTTCGGGAAATCCCGTGGTGATAGATTTTTGGGCAGAATGGTGTGGCCCATGCCGCATGGTGGGTCCGATCGTGGAAGAATTGGCCAAGGAATACGAAGGCAAAGTGGTGATTGGCAAAGTGGATGTGGACAGCAACGATGAAATCACGTCCAAGTTTGGTATCCGCAACATTCCCACTATCTTGTTCTTTAAAGGAGGAGAAGTGGTTGACAAGCAGGTGGGTGCAACTCAAAAATCTGTTTTGGCCGAAAAAATCAACAAGCTTCTTTGATCGGACAGCTTTTGACTGACAAACAATGCGGTGATACTTTTCGGGTGTTACCGCATTTGTTTTCTTGGCAGATTGCTGAATGAACTTTAAGAAAAGACAAAAAAGCCTGTTCTTTCGGCTGCCGGAAACATTTTCCAATTCAATAGAAAACGGAAACAAGAAAAACATTGTACATTTGTCCGTATATTAACGAAATTCTATGTTGTTAGGACTTACCCGATATGCTCTCAAAAGATTAGCCCGTTCTCTGGTGATAGTATCGTCAGTCTTGCTGATGGTATCTTGTGCAAGCAGAGGGACACCGGGCGGTGGCAAGTACGACCTGGACCCCCCTAAGCTGGTCAGTATCCATCCATCGATGAATGCCCTGGATGTGACTCGCCTTAAAAACATCGTCATGCTTTTTGATGAAAACGTCCAGTTGGAAAACCCTTCCGAGAAAGTCATCATCACGCCTCCGCAGAAAATTGCGCCGATTTTCACGACCATCAACCGGAAAATAAAGGTGGAGCTGCGCGATACGCTCATTCCGAATTCAACCTATGTGATCGATTTTACGGACGCATTGGCCGACATGAACGAGAAAAACGTGCTCGAAAATTTTGTGGTCAGCTTCTCCACAGGTGCCAAGATCGACTCGATGGAGATTTCGGGGAAGGTGCTTCAGGCCAGCGACCTGGAGCCTGTAACTGGCATCTATGTGGGACTTCATTCCAATCTGAAGGACTCGGCATTTGTGAAGTTTCCGTTCGACCGCATCTCCAAGACCAACAGCAAGGGCGAATTCACTATCCGCGGAGTCACCCCCAACAAGTACCGACTCTATGCCCTCAAGGATGCTAACCGCGACTTCAAATACGATAGCCCTGCCGAAGAAATCGCTTTTCTCGATTCCTTAGTTGTTCCCTCTTCGGTGGCCGCCACGCGTGTGGATACCTTGTTCAAGTCTGATAAGAAGACAATCGACTCGTTGGTCACAAAATCCTATACACGGTTTTTGCCCGACAACATCATCCTTCGCTCGTTTACCTCTTCGTTCAAGCGGCAATTCCTCCAAAAATACGAGCGTCCCGCCAGAAACCAAATTGCGCTCTATTTTGGTGCACCGACCGAACATGCCCGTGTAGAACTGCTCCATACCAAGCCCAATCCTGATTTTCCGCTTATGGAGGAGCGAAATGCTCAAAACGACACGGTGAAGTATTGGATCACCGATCCCGGGATATTGAAAACCGACTCCTTGCAGTTGCGTGTGGGATACATCAAAACTGATTCATTGAATATAGGACGGGAAACTACCGACACCCTGAAACTCAATTTCAGGGACTTCAAAGGCGGAAAAAAGAACAACAAAGATAAGGACAAGGATAAAGAGCCGATCCGATTTCTGGGGATAAAGACAAATGCTTCCGGGGCAATGGACATTCTGCATACGCTCGACATCGAATTCGAGGAGCCCGTCCGGGATTTTGATCAGAAAAGAATTGTGCTGAGTCATGCCAAGGATTCTGTGCTGACTCCCGTTCCTTACACCCTTTTGACCGATTCATTGAACCCTCGCAAGTTTAAAATAGCCTACAAATGGAAGCCTGGCGAGAATTACGTGCTGAGTGCCGATTCCGCGGCCTTCCATAGTTATTACGGCTTGTGGAACAACAAGTTGGAAGGAAAGTTTAAGGTCAAAAAAGAGGAAGAATACGGGCATATCTTCCTCAACATAAAAAATTTCCCGCCGAATGTTCCCGCTTTTGTGGAATTGCTTGACAAGAGCGATAAGCCGATCCGGCGAACCAAGGTGAAGGATGCCGGAGCCTTGTTCAAATATGTCGATCCCGGCACCTATTATGCCCGGCTTGTGTTTGATGTCAACAACAACGGGAGATGGGACACCGGAGAATATGCCGCCGACAGGCAGCCCGAGATGGTGTATTACTACAACAAATCGTTGGTCTTGAAAGCCTACTTCGAGGTGGAGGAAGATTGGGATTTGACCTCGCTGCCCTTGGACAAACAGAAGCTTCTTGAAATCACAAAGAACAAGCCACAGCAGAAGAAAACTAAACGGCAACAACTGGAAGAATCTGAAAAGAAAAAGCAAAACGAAAACAATAATTCGTCGGACAATAACAACCTGAACGGATACCCTGATTCAACAACCGGGAGGGGCTCCAGGTTTCAATAACAGCCAATCAGCTAAATAGCTCTTGACATTTTTAGTTACAAATTAAAATGAAAGAAATGAAGTTACAAATCGTATGTATTCTTGCAGCCTTTTTAGGCATATTTGGAGGACAGGCATATAGCCAATGCGAAGTGGGTGAAAACAAATTCTTCAAGCCGGGAGAAAACCTCACCTATGACTTGTACTTCAAGTACGGCATCATCACCTCCAAAGCAGGCCATGCTTCGCTGTTCACCCAGCGCACCCGATACAACAACGACTCTGCCTACAAGATGTCGCTGGTGTCGCATTCCACAGGGGCAGCCCGCAAATTTTTCAAGCTGGACGACACCCTTGCCTGCTTCATGAGCCTCAAATTGCGCCCGCTTGCTTTTTGGAAGGATGCTCACGAAGGAGACGAACACACGGTGGAGCGGCAGACATACTCCTATCTTCCCAATGGAGAGATTAAGATTCAGGCGCGGCGGGTCAAAAACGGCGAGGAGCGCCACAATGTCACCTTGATGACCAACAGATGCACCTACGACATGATGAGCATTGTCTATTATGCTCGCACGCTCGACTACGAGAACATGAAGAAGGATTCAAAGACCAATGTCGTTTTCATTTCCGGGAGAAACAAGGTGAATATGCAAGTTCAATACTTGGGCATAGAAAAGGTCAAGGCGAACAACGGGCAATCGTATTCCTGCCACAAACTCAGCCTGGCTATCCTCGACGATGCCTTCACCAACAAGGAAGATGCCATGAAGGTGTATATCACAAACGACCTGAACAGGGTGCCGATACAAATCGAATCGAAGCTGAAAGTGGGTTCAACCCGTGCCACTTTGAAAACGTATGCCGGGTTGATGAATCCGGTGGGCAGCAATTGAGGAGATGCGGTGCGTGGTGTCAATCAGCGGATAAACGTGGGTTCGTTGTCCGTTGAAAGTTGCCCGGCATAGCAATACCCCTCCGTGTTGAAGGCGTTCAGGTCCTCAACGGTTTCTATTCTGTTTTCAATCACAAACCGAGCCATCATTCCGCGGGCTTTTTTGGTGTGGACCACCACTTGCCGGTAACCATTGGCATCCTCTTCTTTGAACTGTGGAGTCACGATTCGGCTTTTGGAAGGAAGCCCCTTCGGGTCGATGGCTTTCGCATATTCGTCAGAAGAAAGGTTCAGCCACAGCTTGCCCTCCTGCGATATCCGTTTGGAAAGATAGTTCGTCAAGGTTTCCTGCCAATAGTCGTACAGTGTCCGTCCTTTGGGGTTGGCCAGTTTTGCCTGCATCTCCAGACGATACGGATGCACCTTGTCCAATGGACGCACGAATCCATACACAGCCGATCCTATCAGCAAGTGTTGCTGGGCATACAGCATGTCGTCGGGCGACAGGGTGGAGAAGTCCAGCCCTTTGAACGCGATTCCGTTGTAGGCAAATGCGGAAGCCGACGAAAGCGCGCCTTTTTTGCCGAATTGATGGATTTGCGGAAGCACAACGTCCGCTTGTTGCTGGTTGATGTTCATTAGTTTCCTCACCTCTTCCACCGATAATTCCCTCAGGAGGGCGATGATTTCGTCTCTTTGTTTTTTGAAGATGGGTTCGGTCGGTTTCAAATCCGGTTGTTGTTCAAAACTCATTATCTTGGCCGGTGAAAGGGTAATTATCATGCTTCTTTGTTCCAAAAAAATTTGAAGCGAAAGTACAATATAATCCGAAAACTACATAGCAAATCGGCTCTCAAAAAAACAGGAATAGAAAACGACGAATGGCTTGTTGAATGTTGGAGATTTGCCAGGCTCAAGCCTGAAAAAGCCAAAAGTGAGCAGTATTGCTTGGAAAAGAGAAAAAAACTGCTTGAAAATTTTCCTGTAAAAAATAAAAATCCTATTTTTGCACTCCGAAAAGATGACTCCGTAGCTCAGTTGGTAGAGCAAATGACTCTTAATCATTGGGTCGTGAGTTCGAGCCTCACCGGGGTCACTCAAAATCAGAGAATTACGAAAGTAGTTCTCTTTTTTTATGCCTTCGGTCTTGGTCTTTTAAGCCGTTTTGCGCAGGTTGTGTAAACTGTGAGTACAACTAAGATAACGTGAGCTCGATATAATGGTGGTGGGGTTGTCGAGCTAATTTGTAGTCAATGAGATATATGATTGACTTGTTGTTGCTTTATTTGACTCCGGATGGAGTCAGATGTTTGTAGAAAACAGATTTTTCTACAAACATACGACCCGAAAACGGGTCGCACACCTCTTTCTATTTATATAAATGCTTGACAAGAATCTGATAACCTGTGTGCTGTGCTAAATATCAGATAAAACTCAGGTTGGATTATTTGCACCGAACTTGCGTTGCAATAATCCGGCTGGACGCACCAACTCCCTTGCTTCGAGGTGAATAAGAAAATACGCCTCGATGAAGCGCATTCCTTTCGGGAAAGGACATTCGGCGGAGCCAGGGCAATCTCATTTTATAATGTACCGCTTGCGGAAGAGAACACCCTACCTGAAAATGGCTATCTTTTGTAAATAAAGTTCTCAATTTATCCTGCTGTTAATCTATTTAAGACCCTCGTTTCCGGTGTCCAAAACTGCTTTCCAGCTTCCCCGTTTATCTTTCTTCCAAATAGTAGTGTAAGTGCCAAGTTCTAAAGTGTCTCCGGATACTTTACTCCTGACCAGATAGGTGCCATACGTGTAACCTAAATCTGCCGATTTGGACTGAAATTCCCGCAAAGGCATCCACGTAAGTATGTATGCGCTATCGCTTGATCGGCCCAAATATTCACTTATATGCCTGATGCCTTCTACGGGCATACTTTTTCCCACGAGCATCACTGCGGAAGAATCAAACATAGCGACAAATGCCGCATTTCTCCCTTTTTTTTCTGAAATGGTTGAATAATATTTGTCGGTCTCGCTAAGTGAAAGTTTTTCAGAGACTGATTTTGAACGGCAGGAAATTGAACCCGCCACGATGACCAGTGCTAATGATATGTAATTGATGATTAAACGCATGTGTTTGTGCTTTTAGTTGTTTGGTAAGATAAAAATTCTCGATGGCTTGAGCTATAAGTCTCTCAGGTCAAACTGGAAGAAACACCCGGCGGAACCCATCTTTTGGCCTTTGGCAAAAATAGCATAAAAAATTTAATAAGGTGAAGAAGAAACCAAGAAACGAAGAAAGCAAGTGGCCAAGAAATCAAATGACATAGTACTTTTTCACTCGATCGCAGGATCATGAGGGCACTTGGTCGGATGGTCTCTTCTTTTTTCAGCAACATGCACCACATACGGCAGAAAAGTTGTATTTTTGCAGGCAACAAAATTTTGGTTTGCAAAAAGTGTCAAGGAAGTTCGGCAACTATATCAGAGCGTTTTACCGCCCGTTTTCTGCGAACTTGCGATGAGGGTAACAAATCAAACAATAAATATTCTCAAATGAAAGTACTTAAATTTGGCAATATTTCGATTTCCACGGCCGATAAGCTCAAGGCAGTCGTGGACATCATTGTGGAGAGCAAAAAAAGCCTTGTGGTGGTGTCGGCTCCCGATGAAACCGAAAAGGATCTCAAGGATATTTCGGATTACCTCTACAAAAAAAATCAGGAAGGTGCTATCGAGGTGATAAACAAGCTGGAGCAAGACTATTTTGCTTTGGCAGATGCCTTGTTTCCGGATGCGGACTACAAAACGAAAGCTACCGATACAATCAAAATCCATTTGGCAAACATCCGTTCGTTGTCCTCGGACCTGTTCACCCTCTTTGAGGAGCGGATCGTGAGGGCGCAGGGCGCGACTCTTACCACCCACTTGCTGCACCTGCTTATCGAGCAGCAGGGCTTGCCCGTGGTCACATTGTCGGCAATAGACTTCATGCGCATCGATAAAAATTCCGAACCCGACATCACCTATATCCGCGAAAAGTTGAACGCTCTTTTGGGCGACTACCCCGAAACGGAAATTTTCATCACCCAGGGATATATTTGCCGCAACGCTTACGGCGAAATAGACAACCTGCGCAGAGGAGGCAGCAGCTATTCGGCAGCCATCATCGGTGCGGCCATCCATGCGGAAGAAATACAGATATGGACTGAAACCGACGGGATTTATAACAACGACCCAAGGTATGTGGACAAAGTGAAGCCGATCGGCCAGTTGAATTTCGACGAGGCGGCTGAGCTTGCTTACTTCGAGGCTCAGAACGCATTGCACCCAACCTGCATTCTGCCAGCCAAAGTGGCCAACATTCCCGTGAAACTGCTCAATACCTTGCAGCCGAAGGCGAGCGGAACGCTGATTTCCAACACCACCCTCCGCAACCAGGTGAAAGCCGTTGCGGCAAAGGAGGGCATCACCGCCATCCAGATCAAATCGGGTCGCATGTTGTTGGCCCATGGATTTTTACGCCGCTTGTTCGAAGTGTTCGAAGAGTTTGAGACTCCTATCGACATGCTGGCTACATCCGAAATTGGGGTGTCGCTCACGATAGACAACACCAAGCACCTGGAAGAAATTGTCAACGACCTGAAAAAGTACGGCACCGTTGCTGTGGACACCGACATGGCCATCGTTTCCGTGATTGGCGACGCCGACTGGCAAAGCCCGGGTTTGGTGTCGTCGATTCTCAATGCCTTGAAGCACGTTCCCATACGGATGCTATCCTACGGAGGCAGCAATTTCAATTTTTCTTTTTTGGTGAGGCAGTCCGACCTCAAGAATGCGCTGCATTTGTTGAATATTCAGATATTTGAAAACAATTAATTATTAATACAATAGCACTATAAGATGGAAAAAGGAGCATTCTCCCGAGAAAAATTTAAGAACATAGCAACACCTTTCTATTATTACGATGTGGAATTGCTTTCAAGGACGTTGAAAGCTGTGAAAGAAGAAGTGAGCAAGTATGGTTTTTCCCAGCATTATGCCGTGAAAGCCAATGCGAACCAAAATATATTGAAACAAATAGCCGCAGCAGGCTTCGGAGCCGACTGCGTGAGCGGAAATGAAATCAAGGCGGCAGCAAATGCCGGTTTTCCCACTTCGAAGATCGTGTTTGCCGGAGTTGGAAAAACCGACAAGGAAATCAACCTGGCGTTGGACTACAACATCTTCTGCTTCAACGTAGAGTCGCTTCCCGAGCTGGAAGTAATCAATTCATTGGCAGAGAAAAAGGGTAAAACGGCTTCCGTGGCCTTGCGCATCAATCCCAACGTGGATGCGCACACGCACGAATACATCACCACTGGGCTCAACGAAAACAAGTTTGGATTCAGTCTTTCGTCGCTGGAGCATGTGATCTATGCCATCAAGTCGATGTCGCACATCCAGTTGATCGGAATTCATTTCCACATCGGGTCGCAAATTACCGAAGTGGATACGTTCCTCCCCTTGTGCGAAAAGGTGAACGAGTTGCAGGATCTTTTCGAAAGCAAGGGCGTCAACCTCCAGCACATCAACGTGGGAGGAGGCTTGGGAATCGACTACGAAGACCCTAACAACAATCCGGTGGCAGACTTTAAATCGTATTTCGAGCTTTTCAACAAGCATTTGCAGCTTCGCAAGGGGCAGCACCTGCATTTCGAATTGGGCCGCGCCATTGTTGCCCAATGCGGTTCCCTGATTACACGGGTAGTGTATGTGAAGGAAGGTGATTCCAA
>ERZ778028.3139-NODE-3139-length-10333-cov-4.077058_pt1 | contig 10333 bp, 6 predicted proteins | sample MGYA00375758_ERZ778028 | MGnify/ENA primary metagenome ERZ778028 (study PRJEB29350, sample SAMN05389828) | bioreactor metagenome | isolation source: Thiocyanate bioreactor | place: South Africa: University of Cape Town | collected 2014-03-17 ... | reverse complement strand
CTGAAGACAAACCCTATAAAAAACTTTTTGTGGATTGACCTCAACGATGTCGATGAAGAGATCGAGAACGAGCTGGAGGATTACCTCAAAATTTACATCCAAGAAGAGGAAGAGATGATTGAGATCGAGATGTCGTCGCGCTACATGGAGACGGCAGATTCGTTGGTAGTAAACTCTAACTTCCTGTTACCCAACTTTGAGCGGGAACCCGTTTCATTTATCCTTAAGAACAACATCCTAATCACTGTGCGCGGCGAAAACCTGAAATCGTTTCAGGAAACAGTAAAAAAAATATCGGCCAACCCGAAATACTATCCCTCTGGATACCACGTGTTTGTGGGAATACTCGAAACGCGGGTGGAAGTGGATGCCGACATGATCGAGGAGATGACACAGCGCATCACCACCCTGAGCAACAGCATCAGCATACAGGAAGCCGACGAAGACCTCTTGATGGAGATCAAGGACTTGCAGGAAAAGACCATGATGCTCCGCGAAAACATCATCGACAAGCAACGCGCCGTATCCAGCATGTTGAAAAGCGAGCTAATCCCTTCCGAGTTGCACGCCAAACTGACAATCATCGTCAAAGACATCAATTCGCTGCTCGAACACGTCCGCTTCAGCTTCGACCGTCTGGAATACCTGCAGGACACTTTCCTGGGTTTCGTCAACATCGAACAAAACAAAATAATCAAGATATTTACCATCATCTCAGTCATCTTCATGCCGCCCACGCTCATTGCAAGCATCTACGGAATGAATTTCCAGAAGCTTCCCGAATTGCAGTGGGAGTACGGCTATTACGTGTCGCTGGGGCTGATGATATGCTCCTCTCTGGCCATCATCATCTACTTCAAGCGGAAAAAGTGGCTTTGAGCTGGTTGCTGGGGGATGAAAACAAAACGCATTCAGTAGCCAATTTGTAATATATATTTACCTATGGGATTCTCATTTAGTTTCACACAGATTGCGAGCGCATTCGTCGTGCTGTTCGCTCTTATCGACATCCTAGGCTCGGTGCCCCTGTTCCTGTCGTTGAAAAGCCAGAACAAGCAAATCAACCCCATCCAGGCGTCCGTCTATTCCTTCACGCTTATGGTGCTGTTCCTGTTCGTCGGAGACGTCATCCTGCGCCTCTTCAACGTCGATGTCTCTTCGTTTGCCGTTGCTGGCTCGCTGGTGATTTTCATCATATCCATCGAGATGATTTTCGGGGTTGAGATTTTTCGGAACGACTCTCCCGGCGGGAAAAACACCCTGGTGCCAATTGTGTTCCCTCTAATTGCCGGGCCCGGCACCTTCACGGCACTGCTGTCGATGCGCGCCGAATACGACGTGCAAAACATCATCCTGGCATTGTCCCTGAACATGATCTTTGCCTATTTCGTACTGAGGTACCTCGACCTTGTCCGCCGGATAATTGGTGCAGAAGGTGTTTACGTGATGCGGAAATTTTTCGGCATCATCCTGATGGCCATTTCCGTGAAGTTATTCACGGTGAATATCAGCTCGCTTTTTCATTGACAGATCCCCTTCAAAAGCCCCGGAATGCGATCGTTTTTCAACTGATTGCCAACTCCATGTCGCAAAGCATCAGGCTTAGGATCAATATTGGTATTTTGTAGTTTTTAAATAAAACATTCATCTCGAATGTGTTTCAGATAAGGAAAAAATGTTATATTTTTGTGCCGAAAACAGAAATGAATAATAGATAAAATCGAACATAATTCATTCATTTAATTTTTTAAAATTAGCAAACGATGAAAATCAACAAAATTTTCGCACGTGAGATCTTGGATTCAAGAGGCAATCCTACTATCGAAGTGGACGTAACACTTGAGTCTGGTGTTGTTGGCCGTGCAGCAGTTCCGTCCGGAGCTTCTACTGGAGAAAACGAAGCTTTGGAACTTCGTGACGGTGACAAGAAAAGATACCTTGGAAAAGGTGTTTTGAAGGCTGTTGAAAATGTAAATACAGTGATTGCTCCCGCTTTGATCGGAGATTGCGCCCTTGACCAAAGAGGAATCGACTTGAAAATGATCGCCCTCGACGGAACAAAAACCAAATCCAAGCTTGGTGCAAACGCCATCCTTGGCGTTTCGTTGGCTGTAGCCAAGGCTGCTGCCGCAGAATTGGACATTCCTTTGTATCGCTATATCGGTGGAACAAACACCTACACGCTTCCTGTTCCGATGATGAACATCATCAACGGCGGTTCTCACTCGGATGCCCCTATCGCATTCCAAGAATTCATGATCCGTCCCGTGGGAGCAGCTTCTTTCAAAGAAGGATTGCGTTGCGGTGCTGAAATTTTCCACGCATTGAAAAAAGTGTTGCACGACAAAGGCCTCAGCACGGCTGTTGGTGACGAAGGTGGTTTCGCTCCCAACTTGGCTGGTGGCACGGAAGAAGCATTGGAATCTATCCTCACGGCCATCAAGAACGCAGGATACGAGCCAGGAAAAGACGTGACTATCGGCCTTGACTGCGCTTCCTCCGAATTCTTCAAGGATGGCGTTTACAACTACGCTAAATTTGAAGGTGAAACTGGCAAAAAACGCACTTCTGCAGAGCAAGTAGAATTCCTCGCAGAATTGGTTGCTAACTATCCGATTGACTCAATCGAAGATGGTATGGGCGAAAACGACTGGGAAGGCTGGAAACTGCTTACCGATAAATTGGGCGACAAAATTCAATTGGTAGGCGACGACTTGTTCGTGACCAACGTGGAATTCTTGAAAAAAGGTATCGAATTGGGCTGTGCCAACTCCATCCTTATCAAAGTAAACCAAATCGGTTCGTTGACTGAAACATTGGATGCTATCGAAATGGCTCACCGCGCAGGCTACACTTCTGTAACTTCTCACCGTTCTGGCGAAACAGAAGATGCTACAATCGCCGACATCGCCGTGGCAACCAACTCCGGGCAGATCAAGACTGGTTCTTTGAGCCGTTCCGACCGTATGGCTAAATACAACCAATTGCTTCGCATCGAAGAAGAATTGGGTGCGAAAGCTGTTTATGGCTACAAAAGAGTTCAGAAAGTGAAATAAGCATTTCGTTTTCACACGCAATAAAAAATGCCGGGACTTTTAGTTCCGGCATTTTTTATTGCGTGAAAACACTCACAGCATTCTCTTCAATTTATATTTGCTTTTCTTTTCACTGCATTCGCAGCTGCTGCCTTCGCATCGGCACCATTCGCATTCATTGCTACCGCCGCTTTCGATTTTTGATCCAGCAGCTCCTTGTAGTCAATCATCGCCCTGCGCACAACATCCTTTGCCTCTTCCACGCCATAAGTTGCCGCCAAGATGCAACGCCTCTCCGCGTTTCCAGGAATATCTTTATAAGTCGTGAAATAGTGCCGGATCCTTTCCAGCACCATAAACGGGAGTTCCTGTATGTCGTTGAACTGGCCATAAACCGAATCGTTGTCCAAAACAGCGATAAGCTTGTCGTCAGCCTCGCCGCCATCCAGCAACCGAAGGCCGCCAATAGGCCGCACCTTCATGATGATGTCGCCATGCGAAATATCTTTTTCTGTGAGCACACAAATATCGAGCGGGTCTTCATCCCCCACAATGTCGTCGCGATACATCCGTTGATTGCTCAGTTCTGCCACTTTTTTCCCGCAATAAGTCTGTGGGAGAAATCCGTAAAGTGCAGGAACCACATTCGAGTATTTTTGAGGTCTGTCCACGCAGAGATATCCTGTGCTTTTATCCACTTCGTATTTGACCGTGTCGGTGGGAACTATTTCAATAAAGGCTGTCACAATGTCTGGTGCTTCTGAGCCAATATTAATACCGTGCCATGGGTGAGCCTTAAAGCGGAGGTCGAGGAGTGACAAGCTGTCTTCTGTGTTGAAGGCTTGTGTCCCGGCTGGAGGAGCAGTTTTTCTCATTTTGATAGAATTATGATATTATTGTATAAATGCATAACAGGTAAGATCGATTAAAGTATTGCATTATCACTCGATAATTGACAAAGGTATAAATTGTAATAAACCATACAGGAAATAATCGATTATTTTTTTTATAAATTTTGTTTATAAGACATATATCATTAGGAAGAGTAGGTATATCAAAATAAGAAAGCCCGCGAATCACTTCGTAGACTTCCCCCTCTTAACACAAACTTTACAAAAACTACACAATAAAATTGGTTGTAGACTGATAGTCAGAGACTTCAGGAACCAATTTTTTGTTCTATAATATCTTGAACGAACCTAATGATATTTCAGTTAAGTCCATTATATTCTTAATATCTCTTTACTAAGAGAAACCCAAAGGCTAAAATTTCACACGAAAAACACATCAGTTGTTGTAATTCGTAATCCAACCCTAATCATTAGAGGATTTTTCCAACTTTTGTCCTTTTGATTTCCTGATACAAATATAGGCAAGATTTTATTACAAACAATACTATCGCAAAAAAAAATCCGCCTATTTAGTCTTTTTTAAAACTCATTCCTTAAATATCTCATTGTATAGCTTGTTTCATCGGAAACTAACTGCTCCGGATTGCCTTGCAGGAGCAATTTCCCTCCGCTTGTTCCACCTTCGAGTCCCATGTCAATCAGGTAATCGGCCGATTTGATAATATCCATATTGTGCTCGATGACCAACACCGTGTTTCCTTTTTCCACCAATTTGTTCAGGACGTCCAGCAAAACCCGGATATCCTCGAAGTGCAAGCCTGTGGTGGGTTCATCGAGTATGTAGAAGGTGTTCCCCGTATCGGTGCGGGCCAATTCCGTAGCCAGCTTGACTCGCTGCGATTCGCCCCCAGACAACGTGGTGGAAGGTTGACCAAGGCGGATGTAGCCTAAGCCCACGTCCTGTAGGACTTTCACCTTTTGCAGGATATTGGGAACATTTTCAAAGAATTCCACCGCCATATTGATGGTCATATCCAGCACGTCGGCAATAGACTTCCCTTTGAATCGCACTTCCAGCGTCTCCCTATTGTATCGCTTGCCGTGGCAATCCTCGCACGGAACAAGCACATCGGGAAGAAAATTCATCTCGATGGATTTGTAGCCGTTTCCGCCACAAGTCTCGCACCTCCCACCCTTGACGTTGAAAGAAAAACGCCCGGGTTTGTATCCGCGGATCTTGGCCTCCGGAAGCCCCACAAACAGATTCCGGATGTCCGAGAAAATACCTGTGTAGGTTGCGGGATTGGAACGGGGTGTACGCCCGATCGGCGATTGATCCACACTAATCACCTTGTCGATGTTTTCGATCCCCTCTATAGACTCGTAAGGCAAGGGGTCATTCAACGAGCGATAGAAATGCTGGCTCAGGATGGGCTGCAGGGTGGCGTTTATGAGTGTCGATTTCCCGCTACCGGAAACCCCCGTCACACAGATGAAAGTTCCCAGAGGAAACTCGGCGTTTACATTTTTAAGGTTATTGCCTTTTGCTCCAAACAGCTTAATGCTTTTGCCGCTTCCGAGACGGCGACTTTTCGGGACTTCTATTTTCCGTTTTCCATTGAGGTAATCGGCCGTGACGGTATTCTTTTTCAGCATCTGGGCAGGAGTCCCCGCAAACACGACGTCTCCACCTTTGCGACCCGCAAAAGGTCCCATATCGACGATGTAGTCGGCTTCGAGCATCATGTCCTTGTCGTGTTCCACCACAATCACCGAGTTGCCCGCATCCTTCAGCTTCTTCAAGGAGCTAATCAAACGGATGTTGTCGCGCTGGTGGAGCCCGATGCTTGGTTCATCCAAAATATAGAGGACGTTGACCAACTGCGATCCAATTTGTGTGGCCAAGCGGATGCGTTGGCTCTCACCTCCCGAAAGCGTGGACGAAGAACGGTTCAACGACAAGTATTCGAGGCCAACATCCAGCAGAAAGGATAGGCGGGAGAGGATTTCCTTTTTAATTTCTTGTGCGATCACCAATTGCCGTTCCGAGATATGAGCATCCATCCCTTGTATCCAGTCGTAGAGTTCCCGAATGTCCATGGCGGCCAATTCGGCAATATTTTTGCCGTTGATCTTGTAATGCAGCGACTCCCGGTTGAGCCGCTGCCCATGGCACTCGGAACAGGTGACGGTCGTCACAAACTGGCCAGCCCATTTTTGGGCGGAAGCCGAGGCATCGCTTTCCTGTTGCAGGCTAATGTATTTTGTAACACCTTCGAAGGAGACCATGTAGTTGGAATTACCAAGGGATTCGTTCTTGATTTGTAAACGTTCGTCGGTGCCGAACATGATCTCGTCCATCGCTTCCTCGGGGATGTCCTTGATCGGGGTTTTGATGGAAACTCCATATTTTTCACAGATGGCCTCGATCTGCCAAAAGAAGAGCGAGTTCTTGTATTTCCCCAAAGGAGAAATACCACCGGCAAAAATACTGAGTTCGGGTTTCGGGACAATCTTGGTCATGTCCATTTTGTTGATTGTTCCCAACCCCTTGCACTTGGGGCAAGCCCCTTGGGGAGAGTTGTACGAAAAATTGTGGGGCGCCGGTTCACCGTAGGAAAGACCTGTGCTGGGGCACATTAGCTGGTTACTGAAGTGGCGCACCTCGCTTGCCTCGGTATCCAATATCATGACAAGGCCTTCCCCCATTTTCATTCCGGTCTGAAGGCTCGCCTTGAGCTTGTCCTCAAATTTGTTGGAGACTTGCAGCTTGTCGATTACCACTTCTATGTCGTGGTTCTTGTATCTATCAACACGCATCCCGGGGAGAATTTCGCGAACATCTCCGTCCACGCGCACATGGAGATATCCTTTTTTGCGTATCTGCTCGAAAAGCTCCTTGTAGTGCCCTTTCCTGTTCCGCACCAAAGGCGCAAGCAAATATATTTTTTTCCCGATGTAGCTTTCCAAAATCAGGTTCAAAATCTGCGCTTCGGTGTATTTCACCATTTTTTCTCCTGCGAGGTAAGAATAAGCCTCCCCGGCACGAGCGTAGAGCAAGCGGAGAAAGTCGTATATTTCGGTAGTGGTGCCGACCGTGGACCGGGGATTCCGGTTGGTGGTTTTCTGCTCTATCGAGATCACCGGGCTTAAGCCGGTAATCTTGTCCACGTCTGGTCGCTCCATACTTCCCAAAAAATTTCGGGCGTATGCCGAAAATGTCTCGATATACCTTCTTTGCCCTTCAGCAAAGATGGTGTCAAAAGCGAGGGACGATTTACCGCTTCCACTCAGCCCGGTGATGACGACCAACGAGTTACGCGGAATTTCCACATCAATATTCTTGAGGTTGTGCACACGTGCACCATACACGTTGACTTTTTCTATGTCTTCGAGCAATTCTTTGTTTTGCATCGCTATTATTCAATTTATCTAAGGGTCGTGCCAAGCACGTTTCCCTTTATTTTCTTATTTCTATTTTTGATCTTCCCTATTGGCCAACCATTTTTCATCATAGACCTTGATTTTATGGTCTTTGTAGGTCAATGATTCCGGCGCTGGAATTTTTAAGGTATAGGATTTCCCGGGCTTCACCGTGAGTTTTCTGTCGCGAAGCCAGGAATTGAATTCTTTCAGATCGGCATACGAAATTCCCTGTTCCTTTGCAAATTGCGCCAAATCGTCCACCGTGCTTGCCACTGTCACATCCTTGAACTCGATCTGCTTGTAGAGCGTTTCGGGAGTAATCACAAATCCATATTTGAGGGGAGATTCAAAAATCAGCTTCGCGGCGGCTATGCGGAAAAAGTAGCGCGAAGATTCCTCGTTGAGCCACAGATCGACCACAGAACGGCTTTGCTGGTTAGACAATTCGCTGCTGACCCTTCCCATTCCCGCATTGTAGGAGACAGCGACATTCACCCAGCTACCGTATTTCCGGTATGCATTCCGAAAGTATTTGCAGGCTGCTTCGGTCGATTTCTCGATGGAATAGCGTTCGTCCACTTCATCGGTTATTTCCAAACTTCTTTCCGAGGCTGTTTCCGGCATCAACTGCCATATACCGACAGCCTTGGCTGGGGACATGGCGCGCGGACTCAAGTTGCTTTCGATGGCAGCCAGGTATTTGAAATCCTCCGGAATGTCGTTCGCTTTCAGAATCGGCTCGATAATCGGAAAATAGCGGTTTGCTCGCTTGAACAGAAGCATGGTGCTTGCGTGCATGTAGCAGAAGACATTCATCTCCCTGTCGAAACGCTCGTGGAGGTCGTAGCGGGTGACATCCATCTTTTCCCCCGCAAATTCTATTTCATCGGGAATCTCCACCGATTTGACCATGGCCAACACCTGCGGAGCCGATTGGGAACTCTTTTCCGAACTCTGTGAGGATAAAAACAGAATCAAAGACACTGTCAATGCCAGAAATGGCAGGATATAGGGGACATATTTTTTCATTCGTCAAAAATCAAGAGAATTTTTACCTTAAAAAAAGAAGGCGAGTGCCTCTTCTCATATCGTGCTGCATTACAGGGGGTGCTCTCTTGTCACGAAGATAGTAGTTTTATTCGAAAAATGAAAACGGGTGTATTTCGTTTTTTAGCTGACCTTGGAAAATCCGATAGACATCTTCTTAGCGCCAATCCACTTGCAAAAGCCAAACAGGACTGTCATCAACAAGATGATGAACGCTCCAGAAGGGACATTCAGGTAGTAGGAGAGAATCAATCCACTCACACAACAGAAAAAACTAACAGCGATGGACAGAAAAATCATCTTCCTGAAATTGGACGTGAAGATGTTGGCCGTCATCTGCGGGATCGTGAGCAGCGACATCAGCAGCACAACGCCTACCAGGCGGATGGAGAGGACAATCGAGATAGCAATGCAGCACATCATCAGGTATTCGAATCTGCGCACGGCAATTCCACGTGTTTTGGCAAAATCTGCATCAAAAGCGATATAAAGAATCTGCCTGTGAAACAAGGCGAACAGGGCGACCAAGATGAATGATAAAATCCCCAAATAGAGAATATCCGAATTGGCGATCGTCAAGATATTTCCAAAAAGATAGTCTGTGAGATTCGGAGCATAACCCGGTTTCAGGAAAATGAAAATGATGCCGACAGCCATGCCCAGCGACCAGAAAGAGGCTATCGCCGAATCTTCCCTCACCCCTTGCTTCGACGAAAGCCATTCGATGCCGAAAGCCGACATCACCGAGAAAATCATAGCCGACACAATGGGATTGAATCCGAAATAAAACCCGATCCCCAAACCACCCAAAGAGGCGTGGGTGATGCCGCCGCTGATGAAAACCAGTCGGCGAATGACAATGTAGGTGCCGATGATGCCGCAAGCAATGCTTGCCAGCAAGCTGCCCCACAGAGCATTCCTAAAAAATGCGTAATCCAACAGTTCGAAAATCTGCATCAGTGCCTTTTTGAGAAAAAAATTAGACTGTGGCCTCTTGCACTGCAAAACCGACTTGCGACAAATCCTTCCAATAATTGGGATAAGATTTCGACACGACTTGCGGTTCAGCTATTTGAATATTTGGCACGCGGATGGCAGCCGGAGCAAAAGCCATCGCCATTCGGTGATCTTCGTAAGTTTTTATGACAGGGTCTGTTTCCGGATCGCAACGCTCACCGTCCCATTCCAGGATGCTGTTGTCACGGTCTGCGAGCACATATCCCAGCTTTTTCATTTCCGCCTTGAGTGCTTCGATACGATCCGTCTCTTTAATTTTGAGGCTTTGAAGTCCTGTGAACAGGAATGGAATCCCCAGTATGCAGCATGTAACTGCAAAGGTCTGGGCCAAATCGGGTTCGTTCACGAAATTATGGAACATCTTTTTCGTTCTCGGAGCTGTTTTGCGGAGGATCACCCCCTTGTCCGTGAATTCGGACGCAACACCCAGGTCGAGAAACAAGTCGGCCACCTTGGAGTCGCCTTGCGCACTATGCTCGAACAAGCCAAGAAGTTCTATTTCGGCTTTGTCGGAGAGTGCCGCCATCTCGTACCAATAAGAGGCCGCCGACCAGTCGGACTCCACCAGAAAGGGGACTCCTTTGTAGAGTTCAGGATAAATTTTGATAGTACTGCCATCCCAATTGGCTTTCACACCAAAGTCGCTCATGATCTTGAGCGTCATGCGGATGTAGGGCTGGGAAATAACCTCTCCTTCCAGATGGATCGTGAGGCCATTGGTCATGCTTGGCGCCACCATCAGCAAGGCTGAAATAAATTGGGAACTCACATTTCCCGCCAGGTAGATTTCTCCTCCTTTAAGGGCCTGTCCTTTGATTCGAAGCGGCGGGAAACCTTTCTTCTCTATATACTCGATCTTAGCCCCCAATGAATTCAAGGCGTCCACCAACAAATGGATCGGACGTTGTTTCATCCGTTCCGTCCCGGTGATTACCCAGTCGCCCGGGCAACGCGAAA
>ERZ778028.3136-NODE-3136-length-10344-cov-6.958985_pt1 | contig 10344 bp, 11 predicted proteins | sample MGYA00375758_ERZ778028 | MGnify/ENA primary metagenome ERZ778028 (study PRJEB29350, sample SAMN05389828) | bioreactor metagenome | isolation source: Thiocyanate bioreactor | place: South Africa: University of Cape Town | collected 2014-03-17 ... | reverse complement strand
CATTATACACGATACAATACACAATACGATACACAATACAATACAATATACAATACACAATATATTACAATATACAATATACAATATACAATATACAATACACATACATGATACAATATCCAATACAATATACAATATACACTACAATACAATACCATACAATACCATACACTATACCATACACAATACAATATACAATACACAATACAGTATACAATACACATACAATATACACTACAACATACAATACAATACACACTACACTCACTATACTATACTTCACTACCCTACTTTACCCTACCCTCCCCTCCCCTCCCCTCCCCTCCCCTCAAACTTTACCTTGCCACTGACACCATCCGGCACCATATTCTGCAATATAATCAAATATGAAGTCGCCGTTTCTAATCTTCCCGTCGCCAAACATGACTCGAAAAGGTCTTCTGGATCGCCACAAAAGCGGAAAAAATACGGCCATCGATCGATTTCGGTCTTTCGCGCGCACTTTACAACGACGTCGAGAAAGTGGGGGAATTGCTCAACAAAGGAAACTGCATGTGGGAACAACAACGAAACATTATGATTATCGTTGTTTTTATGGTCATTTTTATGGTCAAATTGGTCAAATTGGCTGCTTTTTTGACCATTTTGACCACTTTTTGGGTCATTTTGGCCACTTTTTGGGTCATTTTTCTCATTTTGACCACTTTTTTGACCATTTTGACCACTTTTTTGACCACTTTTCCCACTTTTCTCCTTTTCTTGTTCCTTCTTATGATCACGTGACTTGATACGATGTTCACTTTCGAGTGTGTCGTGCAGCAATACTTCCAGGGCAAACCCAAAATAGTCCAGTCGCTTAAAATAGTTACCTAATTGGGTTGTTGCGCGGGAACGGCCCTGGGAAAGCATTTGGCGAAACATGTGTGGAAGGAAAAGAAACGTCTTTTGGTGTGTCAGCAAAGGAGAAGAAGAAGAAGAGAAGAAGAAGAAGGAGAAGAGAAGGAGAATAGATTAAGGGTGGACTCCAGTCCAATCTGATTGTATGGTCACACTGCCCCTCAAGTGAATGTAAGTTTTAGTCCGTCTTGGTCGGTTTTGGGTTGGTTTCAAAAAAAGCGCACGGGTAGATCACCTATGATTGGTTTGTCGGATCCAAGTGACATTGATTGTAAATACCACTTTGAACCTCATTTTTGAGGTAACTTCATTTAAAGCCCCCTCCTGCTTTCAAAAGGCGCCAAATCGGCGGGAATCGTTCGCATTGGCGCGCAGCCGACAAATTCGAATTGTTTGACACCACTTGTGAGCAAATCATCCACCGACATTGTGAAATCATCCGCATCCTTCGGAAATCATCCCGCAGGTTAGTGCTTGTCTGATCGTAATCCCGCCATCTTGCTAACGCGTTCTTCTCGTAGTATTCGCTTCTGCACTTCTGACGAGCGATGAGTGCCAGCAGCGGGGCGGCGTCCTCGATTCTCGAGGTGGCCAAAGCCGTCATGGGCGAAGATGCGGTGCACATGCGTGGCATAGTTGAATCGCCGATCGCTTTTGAGTCAGTTCGCAGCGTAGGTAGTGTTGCTCTCGTTGCTCGCGGCGAGGAGCGCGGCGGGACGTGCCCTACTGGACGTGTCGTCGTTTGGCGCGCTGGGAAGAAGCTGGAGCCGCTGGTGAACAGAGTCGCCGTACTTGCTGCTTTGCCAGCAGCCGGTGGTCGCTGGCGCGCCGACTCCGAGCACTTCTTCGTCTGGTCTGACGGTGCTCGAGCCGGCCCTTTTAAGACGATGGCGGACGCTGCTGCGGAGGCCCACCGCTTGCGAAAGCAAAGAGGCAAGGTGTCTGCGCCTCGCCTCTTCATGCTGAGGACCGACACGCCCGGTTTATCTATTGAACAGGACGAAAGCATCAGCGGAGAGGATGACTCTGAGACTGGCGGTGACAGTGACGATTCCGAGGCTGATAGTGGCAGCGAGGATGGTTCCGATTCCTCGTCGGATTCTGAATCGGAGGAGGAGGAGCCGGTCCCTCAGCAAGGCCAAAAGTGGAACGCGGAGACCATTCGCCTCCTTGTGGTGCTGCTGGTCCAGGACAAAGACGCATTCTGCCTCCCTCGCCAAGAGAGCATGTACAGCGCTGTTGCCGACAAGCTCTCGAAGCGCGCGGGCATGTCCTTCACGCCGGTCGCGGTCCGCCAACAGGTCAACCGCCTCCGCCTCCAGCTTGGCCTGCCGAATACGACGACGGCTACGGGTTTGCTGTATGCGGTGACGAACGCCGGAACCCGTTCCGCTGGCCCTAGCTCTCCATCGCAAGCGGTGATGGATGCGCTCGCTGCCGCCTCGCCTGCCGAACGGCTTGCGGCGATCAGCACTTTTTTTTCCGCTCTCGAGGCGTCGGACACTTCGTCCCAGCAGGAGCGCGAGCTGGCCAGCTGCTTTGCCCAGCTAGGCCAAGGGTTTGCGCTGGCGGAGCAGCTTAAAAAAGACGTGGGCGCGACCACGGACAAGAACCCTCTTTATCTCTTTCTACTCGCTCTTTGTCGCCAAAAATTATCCGGCATTTTTGCTGTGCTTTTCATTGAAAACTGCCAGTTTCTGGTTGAGAGTAGTCCGCCGACCTACAGTTCCTTATCAAAAAAGTTTTGGCAGTCCGTCAAAAATGTGTGCGGCGGGAAGGCCATTCGGCTGATTGGTGGGCAGAGAGGCGCCAGCATTGGTGAGCACGATCGTCGCAAGTCGATGCGCAACACTAATCTGTGCATTCCCTCGGAGTCCTCCCTCAAGCGCCTCAATGGCAGAAAGGCCGTGAAAGCTGGCATTGACCTTGATGCCGTGCAAATGGTTGCAGAGCGTTTCCCTACAGAGGCCGCCATGGCGATTAAGTATGACGCGCGCATCGTTCACGACGGCGTCTGTACGCTGCCCGATGGGACTGAGGTTGGTGATGTGGACTTTGGACAGGTACCGGTGGAAGTGGAGAACAAGGCTCTATTGACCGACATTGATAGCGCCCTCAAAGAGCTCGATGCAGGCAGCTCCCCAGCCGACGAGCTCGTGGCACGCGTCATCGGGGGGCTGCTCGTGCACAAGGAGACACTCGAAAAGAAAATAGAGAAAAAAGAAATAGCAAAAGGAGAAGATGAGCAAGCGCGGCAGCTGCGTGTTTTGGCGGCCTTGGAGCTACAAAAGGAAAAGGTTGATAAGGTGATCACGAAAGCAAGAGAATACGCACACGACAATGTGTTATGGAAATCTCCAGGCCTGGACCTTGATAGATTGCGCGAGCACACCGAAACCGCATGCGCGGACGTCGCAGCATCGTACGCCAAATGATGTATGTCTTCAGCTCTAAAGAAAAACGTGTAGAAGCATTGGCCACCTCGAAGCTTTCTTTGGGCTTGGGAGCAAAGCCCAGGTTAGCGGCGCACAGAAGGAGGGCATAGTACCATATGTTGGAAGATGCGAAACGCTCTCAACTGTTGCGCTGTTCCTCGGAGCCGCGCCCCAGATGCACCGTAAAACCATTGTCGACGGCGTCAGCATGCCGTACACGCTGATTGGCGAGAATCACGAAGCCGTCGTTTGCGAGGTGGTCGACGTTACGTCGGCCACTTGCGACGTGCCGCCCGCGCTTTTGATGCGCGCTGCCGTTGCCCTTCAGCATGCACCGGAAGCAAGCGCTGCCGTCATTGGTGTACAGTCGTGTCCTTGCGAGCTTGTTGCCGTGTATCGGTATGAGCGGGAATCCCTGCGCGAGCTCAGCATCACGTTGGGCGACGACATTAAGCAAGGCAAAGCCTATCTATCGCGCGCACACGGTGCGTATTCAAATATCAAACAAACAAAAAGATATTAACGTGCACGTACAGACATTATTGCCAACCACGCTCCGCTCGCGTTCGCTGCGCACGTGCCGCGGCGCACCGCACCAGACGCGGGAGTCTCGGAGTCTGACATTCGCGCCCTCTTGGCTGCGGCTCGACCGATTTTGCGTCCGCTCGCCCAGCACATGCTTGCCTTTGTCGTGTCCGACACCACGAGGACGATGTCCGTTGAAGTTGGCCTCTTCTTCACGGGGGCGGGCGTGCGGGCGAAGGTCGTCGGGGACATTGTGGAGCGCTTGCGGGCGGCGCTGATGGCAGCGTTTGCCAGGGCATCGCGCCCATTCCCGCGCATCCTCATTGAGGCCTTTGACGGGGAGCATCACTCTTGCCTAGTGAGAGCGCCGGACGGCGGGGCCGCCATGTTCACGCAAAAGCTGCGCGTCGAGACGCAGGAGATTGCCGCGGAACTGGCGCCCCTGAGGCATCCGGACCTTTTCACGATGGCGAGAGAGATGGGCATCCCCGTTATGCAGACGGAAGGCGGCACCGAGCGGCACATTCCCCTTGGGGTGGTGCGCGGAAATGTCCGATCCGCCCGCATTATCAACAAGCTCAAGAGCGATGGGGTGCTCGATGGCGACGGCAAGGTGGCCAAGGTGTGGTGGCCGACGACCGACAGCGACGGCGTGGTGCGACTCGGGGTCGAGGACGCGCCGCATCTGTTGAAGCGCATCCGCTTCGCGCTCCTCCGCTGCGTGGAGAGGAAGGAGAAGTGGCTGGGCCACGACGCGCAGGTGTTCGTCGACATTGCCAAGAACGCGCACGAGCACAGCACGACTCTCACGCCGGCGCTCATGGCAGGTGCGGACAAGCAGTCGGTCTCGAATGCTCGACGCACCTTCTCGCCGTCGGTGGAGAGTCGTCTGCGGGAGCTCGGTGAGGAGGGCGCGGCGGACGCTGTACGCGTTGTACACCGTTGGTGGGGTGCGGTCGACGAGCGCGGCTTGAGCGCCTCTGAGCGCATCTCACGCGCCCGCGACATGCGCAGCCTGCTCATGGGCTTCGTCGACATGGCTGCGTGGTGCGTCAGTGGCAGCGTGCCATCGCAAGTTGGCGGTCTCTCTATCGAGACCTTTGAGGGCCTGCTCGCGCATTGCGGCGCCATGGAGCTGCTGGCGGAGGACAGCGAGGTCGGCGGCTCGTTCAACGTCCGCAGCCTCTCGACGGACGACCTCGAGACGCTCTTCTCCATGACGGAGGCCATGTTCGGTCGGCCGACTGTCCTCCAGGCGATGCAGTGGTGGCGCATTGTATGCCTGGAGAAGGAGAAAAGACTCGACCCGCACTTGCCGTACTCGTACTGGACGACGAACGTGGGGCGGAAGAGAAAGAGCCGCGAAGACGCGCGACTGGAGGCGGAGGGCGAAAGTGGAGGGGTCAAGCAGGCGAGGCTGGGACCTCGAGAGTTTCACAGAGATTCGGGTCGACTTTAACGAATAGGATAGGGGTAGACAGGTCAGAAATAGTAGTATAGTACCTTTATTTGTATTGCCGTTTTACAACAACATAATATACCTTCGAAAAACAAGAGCTCAATGCGGAGCCAGGTACTTACCTTGGACCCTCGAGAAGGCGTCTTGAAACAAGGCCATAACAGCCTCATAGCCAGAGTCGGTGAAACCAGTAAAAAGGGCAAGCTTGCCCATTACGTAGCTACGCATGGCGAGTCGGCGCGGCAACTCCTCTTCACCATGCCGACGACGAAGCGGAATCCAACGTCAACCGGCGAAACTTTAAAGAAAAGGTTAATAAAAACCATAGAAGGAGTAAAGAAATGATAAAGTATCGCGCATACCACAACCTCAGACGCAAAATAAGTCGTTAAACCTCACAACTCCTAAAACACTTTGCCATGATGGCCTGATGGCGGCGGGCATCCGCGATTGCCACACTAATCAAATCGAGCGCGTTTTGTCAAAAACCCCGTCATCCAAAGACCATCCACAAAAGAAAGGTACGGCAAAAATAGCGTCAAAATGCTCGGTAGGTAATGCTCTTTCGTTTAGCGGTAGTGGCATGACACGGACGCGCGTAGCCGCGACGCCATGGCCGGCCAAAGTCGGACTACCCAACTTCCATGGTGCAAAGTGATCAGATTGTTATATTCATTTGGCTCCTTACAGAGAGAGGCAAATCACGTGCTGGATCATAGGTGATCTACCCGTGAAAAAGCGCAGAAAAAGCGGGAAACGTTTCACGTGGTGAAACGCTGACAATACAGTTGCCAGGCGACAGTAAAGCTTGCGTGCTGGACGTTCCTGACAGGAATGGAGCGTGCATTACTTGACGCAGGATACCTGCTCGTCAAGCCGTCTAAATCCGGTTGCAGGACTGTGTATGTTGATGTGTCGAGCCTGGAGATTCTTCCTGGACACATCACATCGCAAGATCTGGCGATGCTGGACAAGAAGGCGTTCGAGCCGTTCGCTCCATTTTTCTTGCGGACCTGCCCAGGAAACGTTATGACGGTGACTCCAAAGCTACCAGGCTTTCACGCATGCTCTTTGTTTAGGCCTGAGTCGCATCGCTCTGGCTACATGCTTAGTCTGCAGATCGTGAAGATCGCGTCGGCGGCGTCGCCGCCTGGCGCCGCCGGGCCAGACGAGGGACCCGAATGCGCAGGGATCGCTTGGGTGTTCAGTCTATTTGACGCGACTGACGTACGTTTGGAGTCACCTCTGCACATGGAGACCTCGCTCGACCTGGATGTGCCCTCGAAGCTGATCATGAGCATGCTTGTCCGCCACGGGGCGCTGAGCGATAAGTCGCGGATCTCGGTGCCAGAAGTGATGGGCATCCATTCGCAACTTGTCCATGACAAACTGTTTAGTGCTTGGCGCCAAGGATTCCCGCTATTTGTTTTTTCTACGCCAGCAACTGTTGGGCGCGCGCCCCAAGGCCTCCTCACGCCGACCCCCAGCCCGGTTCAAGCAGCGCAGCATTTGGGGTCATACAGGCTTATGGACAGCCCCGCGTCGCCGTCACTAAAGCGTCGGCTAGAAGTCGATGCTGACAGTGCGCTTGCTCTTTTCCATTGGCCGTTTTGGCTACTAACGCAATGACTGTGCTTTTATAGAAGTGGCCGAAGCTCGTAGGAGACTGAAATTGGACAAGCTCAACAAGAAGAGGCGTGACGATCGCGCGGCTAAGAAAAACGCGGCGCAAGCTGCCGCACCACAAGAGACGGTTGTGGCACAGGTGTGCTCCAAGATTTCGTCGCGCAATGTGGTCGTAAGCGTGGACGATTGGGTTCTCGGGGCATTGCGGGCGCCGTGCGAGTGTGGCGCTCTTCATACCACGGAAGACATTGCGGTGAAGGAGGTCGGGCTCGTGGTGGAACTCTCTTATGCGTGCAAAAGATGTCGTCAAAAGTGGTATTCAAGCTCGCAGTCCGAGCGCACAGAGACGGATGGCTACGCCCTGAACGCCGCGTTCGCCGGTATCTCCCTTCATACGGGAACCACCTTGCCGAAGGTGCAAGACGCGTTCGACCTCGTGGGGTTGAACCACTTGCTTTCTCCGAGCGTGTGCTTTGACCTAGAGAAGCGCGCGCTTTCAACTTTGAAAGGTACTTATTGTTTTATTTTCTTGTGTCTGAAGTCTGACGAAAGAGTGTCGCAGATAGTGCACGTGCGTCGATTCGCGCAGCCCGCGATCTCGCGTTTGCGGAGGTCATTGAGGCGGGCGGGACAACCCTTCCCGTGGTTTTTGACTCTTCGTGGTCCCACACCCGTTTGGCCAACGAATCGAGCGGGGAGTTCATCTACAGAAGTCCGGACGGGTCGCAACATGTAGTGGCGCAAGGGGTCGCTTTAAAGCCAAGGTATAAGCTGCCTCTGTCGTTCTTGTGTGTTCTGATATATGACATGCCGCCAGATGGGTTACCCGCGGTGAACACCTTGAACTCGTGCGGCCCGGCAACCACGATGGCTCCTCCACCACCATGGAGCACGCCATCGTCAACATGCTGCTCGAAGACATGGAGGGCGAGTTGGCCGATAGGGGGCTTCAACTTGTTGTGTGCGTCGACGGCGATCTGAACACGAACGGTGCGCGAGTATACGTGAATAATTGTTATATTTACAACTAGTGTAGATACTTTTTCCCGCCACAGTTGCGTCGCCGAGGTGCATGCCGACGTGGCGCACAAGGTCAAGAACCTTAACAAATTCTTTGATTTACTGCCCCGCGACGACCCCGCTCGCGAGTTCAAGGACGTCACCCGCGATCTTTACGTCCTCTACCTTTTCTCTGCCATCGACGAGGGCATAAGCGAGGCCGAGCTGCGAGCGTATCTTGCGGAAGGTATGCTGCTTGACAGCCGAAATATATCAGCCTTTGCAGCGTTCTCATAATGTTTGCGGTAGGCATCGCTCTGCACCTGCAGGGCAACCACGACGGGTGCTGGCCCACGCTTTGTACGTTCCGCCGCAACGACGAGCTGGTGCTGCCGACGCCCCATCTATGCGGCAAGCCGTCGAGGGTCGTCCGAGAGGTGTCGGAGGCGATTCGGCGCGCGACCAAGTCGCCGGAAAGCCAGCGGCTCGTAACGAGCCTGCGCACCTCGCACTCGGAAAGCTTCCACCACTCGAAGCTGTCGTACGTCAACAAGCGCACGGACTTTTGGCAGACGTACGAGGCTCGGGTGGGGCTCGCCGTTGTGGAGTATAACGACGGCCCGGCAGCGGTGCGGCGCCTCGTGCGGCGTGCGTTCGGTCTTTCGCCCGTTCTAGTGGAGTCACCCGCTACCCTGCAGCGAGATCAAGGCCGAGAGGCGCAGCGGAGAAGGAATAGAGAGCAGCGGCGGCTTGAGCAGGAAGGCGTGCGGCAGCGCCGCGACAAGGCGATGGCGGACTATGCGCCAAACGACCTTGTTGCATACGGACCTGGCGGCACGTACGACCCCGTGGATTCGGAACAGCACATGTGCGCTTGCATGATGTCTGTGGCGACGACGGCGGCAGGGCAATGCTTTGCGTGCTCGCTGATGAGTGATGATGGAGTTCTGTGAATATTCGAAAATTGCAGGTAGGATAGTACTATTGAAATGCAATACACAGTATATCAAGTAATAAAACTGAAAACAAAAATAGCGCAAGCACAACATGCAGAAAGAACCACACATAATTGCCTACATGAGACAGGGGAAGGTTGGAGAAAATGGCTTTTAGTCAAGCTTACATGGAGCAAGAAATGTACCTCACGGCTTGTGACAAAAAATTGACACAATTTGATCAAGCGTTGCAGACGGAGCCGGCCAATAGTCCACATGACATGCAATGCGCTTGCGGCGAATAGGCGCGGCGCCACTAACCACCTCCTCCTCCTCCTCGTCGAGCTCGTCAACGACCATATCAGGAACGACCACCTTCATCTCCACCAGTCCGCACACCACCAGCGCGTCTAAGACGAACTCACCGAGCGTCTTGGTGAAACGCAACAATGATGTCCTCAGGTCGTGATCTGCACGGTACGTAGTCATGGACTTGAGGTTGGCGCTGACATTCTTGGCGCTGGAGCACGAGAAAACTGCAACAAGGTCGTCCTCGACGAGGCCACCACGTTCCAAGACAATGGCAAGCATCAGGCGAGCCGCCGCGGTGACATCCGTGCTTGACACGCTCTTCCCAGATGTGCAGCAGTCACAGCACTGTGCCCCGTCCACGCACAGGCTCAGCGGCTTCCGCGACATGAAAACCTCGCGCATCCCGACCTCAAGCGCCCAGCGGCGGCAAACACACGAGCTCGAAAAAGACATCACCTCGCGGAGCTTGACGTGCGCGGGCGCTGTACGTCGGACGACCTCGTTTTGGAGCGTTTGCGCGTCGAGCAGGTCCTCTCCCATTTTGCGACGCTCCGTCTGGGCTTGCTCGCAGGCGCTTTGGCTGAAAATACTGGCCCAAATACGAACGTCCGAGGGAGCCGTGAAGAGGTGCACGGCGCCAGGCTTGCCATCGCGCCCGGCGCGGCCGCTCTGCTGCTTGAGTGCTGTGAGCGACGAGGGTGCTTGGAGGTGGATGACAAAGCGGCACTCGAGCATGTTGATTCCCATTCCGAAGGCGCTTGTCCCGACAACAACGTGCAATTCGCGCGCCACCCAAGCCTCAAGTACGCGACTACGCTCTTGGTGGGACATTCGACCGTGGTATGAGGCAGCACGAATGCCGCCTTTTGTGAGGACCGCCGCGACGCGCTCGGCCGCGGATGGCGACACAACGTAGACGATCCCCGACTGCTCGCGGTACGTGCTCGAAATAAGCTCCACAAGCTCGGAAGCGCTTTTGGTCATGTAGGCTGCACGTCTGGGATCGGCGCGGTACGCCAATTCGGGGCGATCCGTGTCGCCACGAATGACCAGTGGAGCCGACATGTCGAGCTGCCGTGCAATGTCGATTGCCCTAACAAAAGAATGTCAGAAACAGACAAAAATACATAAAACTCAGCGTACTCTTCACGGGTGG
>ERZ778028.3128-NODE-3128-length-10358-cov-4.957585_pt1 | contig 10358 bp, 10 predicted proteins | sample MGYA00375758_ERZ778028 | MGnify/ENA primary metagenome ERZ778028 (study PRJEB29350, sample SAMN05389828) | bioreactor metagenome | isolation source: Thiocyanate bioreactor | place: South Africa: University of Cape Town | collected 2014-03-17 ... | reverse complement strand
TGAGAAGAAGAAAGGAGAGTGCGACCAGTTGGTGCAAAGTGAGGGATTTTTGTTTGGATGAATTGTCGCCGACAAGGCACTAAAGTTGGTTCATCCTGAAAGGCTGTCCGCTGGACGGGGCCTACATTTGCCGATGCTTGTGCGGCCAAGGCTGTTGTCGCCAAGAGCAGTTCGTTTTCAAATGCCTGAAGTTCGTCTGGATCGAGACCCTGCGGCTCAAAAGGCATGTAGCCATTCTTCGCATTTCCGATCAAATCGTTTCCTGCATTTGCAAACAAAAGCACGCTGGTCGATACAACGCCGGTGTTGACCACCCTGTGCAGGCTGTTGAACACGCTGTAAGCTTTTCTTGAGAATTGCTTGAAGCGGATCGCCTGAACGTTCATTGCACGTTTTCTTTGCATAACATTCGTTGATTAATAATTAAAAAAAAAATTGTCAGTGCAAAGATAGAATATTTCCGAGAACAATAACTTTACAGAAATTAGAAAAAGTAGTTTCTTTTAATAGTCTTTTTTATCTATAAGATTTACTTACCATACTATAATATCCAATACCTTCTTATTATCTACGTACAAAAATTTATACGACAACTCGACTTTCATGAAAAATTATCCTCGTCTTTCCTGCAACCAGGCAGAAATGGAATGGACATTGTTGAAATAATGGATTGTTAATCTTCCATTAAATATAAAGTTCTAACTTCATCAATATGAACCCCTGTAAAAGAACAATCTGGGCAGTTGTCTTCTTGATAGCCACACGTAGATATTATCCCTTGGCTATCTGTGGTGAAAATAATATTCATGCCATCCCTCTTTACTAACCATTCGGTTTTTGCGTCATGGTATATCTGGTCTAATGTTATAGCTTTTGTAGCTTCTCTGTCATTATGCGTATTGATTTCATCCATGTTCTTCTCAACCCATTTAACGGTATCATTACTTGGATAGTATCTGATACATTCAAATTCGCGTCTCGTTACGATACCATTTGTAACATTAATTCTTGTTCTTGCCACCGATATCTCAGAAAAATCACTCGCACGATATGAATAACTGTTTTGTGACGACTTCCTGAACGCAAGCCATTTAGAATAACTATTATTGTACTCGGTTTCATGATCAATCTCGCTTTTGTCGCAAGAGATTAAGCTATAGCATATTGCCAGAAGACATATAATATAAAGATTATGTTTCATGTTTCAGCGTTTTTTTTATTTGTAAATTAGTTATATGACGTAGTCCTGTTGTTTTACCACCTGGTTTGAAATACCGCATAAGGCATCACGCTCGACAGCTTGAACGATAAATTGCCGATCAGCATATCGGTGGTGAAGATACCGCAAATACCGCTTTTCCCTAATTCAAGCCAGGTTTCCCTATTTTTCCCTCGAACAGAATAGCTCCCGTACTTTTTTCTCTTATCGCAAACACAAAAGGTTTGTTCGCATAAAACATAAGCGATTTATCGATAATGGATGTTGTTATTATTTCGATGATAGTAACACCTGCAGCTTCCGTTCCCTCTTCGTTGACATCGAGGTAGGTACTGTGTAAAATCCTGGAAATCTGCAAATCTGCATTAGCTATGTTTGAGAAATCTGCAGCATCGGTGAAGGCCAATTTCATTCCGAGATCTTGCATCACGGGCTTGAGTTCGAACTTGTTTTTCGTGGTGAAGCGAGGAAGAAACACATTCACTTTTTTGTCGCCGAAACCCTTTAGGATCAGATTCCATTGGTCCAGATCCAGGTTGCCGAGGATGTCTGCCGTTGTTTTTCCTGATTGGGGTAACATCAGTGTCATGCTGAATGCTCCGTTTCCATAAGGCAGATCGATGGCTTGCAATAGATCGTTCTCAAAATAGGGAATCGTGTCGGCAAGATTCATCATGTTGACTTTTGAGATGGCACCCGCTTCGGAGTAAAAATCTTTCTCGGTAGTGGCTTTCTTGTCGAACTGTTTTTTCCAAATGCCTTTGAAATAGATTGCATTGATAAGGTACATCATGGCATCGTTCGAAATCCTATCCAGTGCATCTTTTATCAAATTATTGGTTTTTTGGGCGCACCAGTTGTTGATGGTTTCAAGGGCTGTTGGCTGCCCGAAGTCAAGTTCTCGGACTTCACTGTTGAAATAATCCTTGCTTGTTTGCAAAAAGTCAGACTTTACGGAGAATCCAGTCCTGGACCAAATAGAATTCGCCAAACTCAGTTTGGTGCTTGGATCCACCGTCAACAATGAATTTTGCATGATCTTGTAATATTCATTGATCTCGGAATCCGACAGGCCGCTCATTTTGAGGGTGGTGTTCATCTCCGTCTTTGTATCGCCAACGGCTCCGTTGCGGATCATGGCCAATGCGGAACTAATGCCCAGGGGGGAAATAAACACGTTGTCTTCATTGGCATTATTCTTGATTGTATTTTTCAATAAATCGAAGGCAAATTCGTTGTCCTGGCTCACACGGGATTTCAGATGGGAAGGCAACGAGATGGCAGAGGCTGACTCCACTGGATCAGATTCCTCCGATTGGGAACACGCTATAAGTAGCGGAATCAGGAGAAAAAGGGAAAAATAATTTTTCATGTCGCTTGTTCTTAAAGTTTATAATTTCTTAGCTATCACCTTGATGGCGTAATCTGATTGTTCCACCACCTGGTTTGAAATACCGGGATAAGGCATCACACTCAACAACTTGAACGATAAATGATTGATGATCGTATCGGTGGTGAAGATGGAACTGGTGTTGAGCGAGAACGAATGATGTTGCTTTTCTGCTGTCACCAAGTCCAGATCAACCTTGGCGTTTCCTTCCCAAAAACAGTCTGCATTTGCCGGGCATCTACCATCTTGCACTTTCGAAAATTTCAGACTGTAACCATTCTCCTTGTCCAGATAGACTTGTCCGTATCCGATCTGAATGGTGTCGCCCACCTTTTGGCTGGTCACATTGTCTTCGGAGGCATTGTCGCAGCCGATAAAAGACAGGCTGGTGATTGCAGCCAATAGAAATAAGATTGCTTTTTTCATGACGTTGTTATATTCGTTGTATTGATTCACTTTTATTAGAAATCGTAGTGCAATCCAACGTTGATCCCTAACACAAAAGGATGCTCGGTGCGGATGCTCAGAGGTTGGTTGTTGTCAAAATAATACGACAATTTCGGTTCCAGGTACAATCCAATTGGTTTCTTCAGCATATACGATATCCCGGGCGAAGTTTGCACCGACCACTGAAGTCCCCGAATGGACTCATCCTTTGCAGATGAATGGGTGGTATATCTCGACCGGATTCCCTTTTCCACCATTCCTCCGGCCGACCAATAAATTTCCCATTGGTTTATCTTCCAGAGGCTATATGACAAATTCAGAGGAACTCCTAAGTAATGAAGGTCTAATGTAGCTGGCGAACTACCTGATGAATGTATCTTAGTACGTAAATAGGTGTAGATAATTCCTGTCTCTATACCCAACTTGTTAGAAAAATTTCTCCGAAAAGTGAGTCCGAATGACAAGGGAGGCATGAAGTTCTTCTTTTCCGAACCTAAATTACCGCCATCAGTTGGAAAGCCACTACTCATATCTGGCTCGAAATGGGTGAAGCTATTTATGGAAGCTGCTCCTGTTCCAGTATTTAGCGCCAGCGACCAATTGCCGGCAGTCGTTTTGGCTGACTCTATTTCACTCAATAGCCTGCCCTCAATCACTTTGCTTTCTGTATTCAATGGCTTGTTTGAAATTTCGTCCTTCTTGCTTGCGCCAGAGGGAGACCCATTCGTGAGATCATCGCTGCGTTTTTCACTTACGTGCACCTCTTTCCGGGGCTCAAGCCGAATATGGACGTTTGAGTCAATTGCTGTAATTTGAACTCGATTGAAAGTGCTTGTTGACTTTTTCGGTTTGGTATAAGCAAAAAGTGCATCGGCATTCTTATCACTTGGAATGGTATCCGTTACATCTATCGGCTTTGGACTATTGGTGCTACCAGAGGTGGCAACTAAGGGCGCAGATTTTTCTCCTTTTTCAGGTTTAAGAAATAGAAACAAAAGCAAGACCACAGCGACAGAAGCCACACCGGAGAACCACCAGATCGGAGAAATCCTTTTCCGAATATTTTCTCCGTTGGCTATCCGCCTCTCCAAATCATTCCACAAGCTTTCGTCCACTTCCACGGGATAATCCCGAAGCTGTTCACGAAAATAGCTTGAAAATGGATCAAGGCTGCCATTGTCTTTTATGTCATTGATCTGACTCATCCGTAGTTCTAACCCTTTGTTTTAGCGTTTATTTAATTTTTCGACCATCTCTTTCAGGGTACTTCTTGCTCTGGAAAAAAATGTGCGTGAAGTGCTTTCGGTGATATGCAACATCCCAGCTATTTCCTGATGCGAATACCCTTCAATGGCAAACAAATTGAACACAGCCCGGTGTGTCTTCGGCAATTTTGTTATGCAAGCGATCAATTCATCCGCTGATAGCTTCTTGACGCCATCTTCATTTTCCTCGGCCAATACATTCAGGTGGTTGTCAATCGTTTCCGTGAGGTTGTATGCCTGATCCTTTCGCATGTGTTCCAAACAAGCATTCACAAAAATCCGCCTCGCCCAACCTCCAAAATTCCCTGTCCCAGCAAAGGAATCAATGTTCCCAAACAGTTTGATAAACCCTTCCTGCAGGGCATCTTTTGCAGCTTCCCTTTCGCCCAAATAGCGGAGACAAACAGCCAGCATAACAGGTGCATACGACTCATAGATTGCTTTCTGAGCCCACGATTCACCTGCCCTACACTTTTCGATCAGCTGCTGTTCGTTTTTAGGGTATGTCATATTGTTTTCAAAATAGATGATGCACAATCACGGTCGAATGTTGACAGTGATTAACATTATTTTGCAAATATATCATTTATACTTTCATAACCCTTAAAATCACAGCAGATTTGCATATAAGAAAATTTAAGGGACACCTCAGTGATGCCTCAAACGAAATTTTGAAAGCAGGTTATTCTTTCTTTCTGCTATTTAGACCAGATAATTGAACAACAATAGTTTGTTTAGCGAATACAGAATTGGTGTAATTTGCGCTCTTTTAAAACTTGACCATACAAAAAAGAGGATGACCTTGCGGGACACCCTCTTTTTTATCTGTAAAAAGATTGTTCTTTACATCATTCGCGAATTCAAGGTGTACATCACCCACATGGTGCCGGCAATAAAGATTAATAGCAACATTCCTGTAAATACGATTGCCACCAAATTCCAGCGTTGAGCTTTTGACCCGTTCACGTGCAAGAAGTAATACACATGTACCAACATCTGCAGGATAGCTGCTCCGAACAAAGCTGCAAATATGAACCCTTTCGAGAACATCTCTTTGTACATTACCATTCCAAAAGAAACCAATGTCAGCAACACAGCTAAGATAAATCCAATAATATACCCTTTCTTGGTTGCGTGAATTTCTACTTCAGTATTATCATGATCGTGACTCATTCTTCTTTTCTCCTATAATTATTTTGAATTAATACTTGCCCAGGATTAATAGTGTTTAAACAAGTCCCATGAGGTAAACCACTGTGAACACACCAACCCAAACTACATCCAAGAAGTGCCAGAAAAGGCTTAGTCTCATTAACCTTGAACGGACACCATCCTTAAGCCCATGTTTCACAATTTGAAGAATCAAAATAAACATCCACAATAAGCCAAAAGAAACGTGGAGTCCATGTGTTGCCACCAATGTGAAGAATGCGGAAAGGTAACCGCTTTTATCGGGGCTACTACCTTCGGCAATCATGTGGGCAAACTCATTAATTTCCATACCTACGAATCCCAAACCAAGAAGAGCCGTAACAATCAACCCAATGAGAACTTGACTTTTTTTGTTGTCATTCATCGCAATTACGCTGAACCCGTAAGTGACGCTGCTCAACAACAAAAGCATTGTTTCGATGAATAAATAAGGCATTTCGAACAAATCTTTCGGGCCTGCCGCACCTGCGTAATTATGTTGGAAAACAACAAAAGTCGCAAACAAAACGGAAAATATCACCAAGTCACTCATCAGGTAAATCCAAAATCCGAAAAGGTCAATTTCCTTGTGATGGGAGTGTTCGGCTTTTATCATTGCTTTAGTTTCAGCACTTAAATTATCTGTCTTCATTAATTTTTCCTCCTATTATTTATTATCAGACTGTGCCATCGCTATTGCAAGTTTCTCAAAGTGCAAATCTTCCTGACGTTTCACTTCTTCAGCCGGGATAATGTATTCCATGTCATCATCAAAACTCATTACTATCACGAGAGCTATTATTGCTATCAAGCTAACGATAACTAACCACCAGATATACCATACTATAGCAAAACCAAAGGCGATAGTAAACGCTCCCACTAACGGCCCGTATGGTTTGTTCTTGGGCATCATAATGTCGAAATATTTCTCTGGTTGCTTATATGCAGTTCCATCTTCTTTCATTCTCATAAAATCGTCCAACTCTTTTACATGCGGAATAACGGCAAAATTGTATTCCGGTGTAGGGGAAGCGGTTGACCATTCCAATGTTCGAGCATTCCATGGGTCTCCCGTTGTATCCAAATTTTTCTTTCTGTCTTTGATGCTCAAGAATAATTGCACCAAGGTAGCAAATATACCAAATCCGATAATCAATGTACCGATAGCTGCAACTATCAAATAAGGTTGCCATTCGGGATTGTCATAATGCGAAATACGTCTCGGCATTCCCATAAATCCAAGAATGTAGAGAGGATAGAATGCAACCATAAATCCAACTGCCCAACCCCAAAACGAAAGTTTACCCCATTTCTCATTCAGTTTGAATCCCGTCACTTTTGGAAACCAGTAATTGTATCCAGCCATGTAACCATACAAAACACCCGGGATAAGCATATTGTGGAAGTGGGCAATCAGGAACAAGCTGTTGTGAACCACAAAGTCCGCAGCAGGGATAGCCATCAACACGCCGGTCATGCCACCGACAACAAATGTGACAAAAAATCCCATCGTCCAATACATCGGAACAGAGAACGTGATTCTCCCCCGATACATCGTAAACAGCCAGTCGTATATCTTAACACCTGTTGGTATGGCAATCATCATGGTTGTTATACCGAAGAAAGTGTTCACGTCGGTTGTATTTCCCATTGTGAAATAGTGATGCAACCATACAGTGAACGACAACAGCATAATGGCAGCAGTTGCCCAAACCAATGATTTATAACCAAATAATTTTTTCCTTGAATAAGTGGCAACTACTTCCGAGTAAACGCCAAAAGCAGGAAGAATAACGATGTAAACTTCAGGGTGTCCCCACATCCAGAACAAGTTGTTCCACAACATCATATTACCTCCAAGCTCATTTGTGAAAAAGTGCATGTCCAAATAACGGTCGCATGCCAGTAATGCCAATGCTGCCGTAATAACTGGGAAAGACAACACCATGAGCACGTTGGTTATGATGGTAGTCCATGTAAACAATGGCATTTTCATCAAAGTCATGCCTGGAGCCCTCATCTTGATGATGGTGACGATGAAATTGACACCTGCCAACGTAGTGCCGACCCCCGCTATCTGAAATGCCCACATCCAATAATCTACTCCCACGCCCGGGTTAAATGCTTTTTCAAACAAGGGGGCTATTCCAGTCCATCCGGTATTTGAAAATTCACCGACTCCTAAAGAAATCATCATCAAGGCACCGCCGGCAGCAGTCAACCACAAACTGATTGAGTTCAGTACGGGAAATGCAACATCCCTTGCTCCAATTTGCTGAGGAATGACGAGGTTCATCAACCCCACCATAAACGGCATCGCAAAGAAGATAATCATGATGGTGCCGTGTGCACCAAAGATTTGGTCATAGTGATGCGACGGCAAATAACCCTGATTATCACCAACTGCCATCGCCTGCTGGGCGCGCATCATAATTCCATCGGCAAATCCGCGAAGCAACATAACCAATGAGAAGATGATGTACATCATCCCGATTTTCTTATGGTCAACACTGGTCAACCATTCTTTCCATAAATATCCCCACTTTTTGTAATAGGTGATTAATCCGATTATAACCAGAGCCAATATAGTAGAACTGGCTAAGGCACCAGCAATCACTGGATTATCATACGGTATATCTGATAGTTGTAATTTCCCAAAAATCATTTGTTATCCTCCATTTTTTTGTTATCCATATCGTGGCAGCTTTTTCCCATTTCGGGGCTGTCTTTTTTCATATCTGGACACTCACAACCTGTTTTGTCATGACATTTATCCATCTGTTTATCGGAACATTCACATGCTCCTTCATGGGAGCATCCATCCATTTTCATTTCATGGCAATTCATCCAGTCCATAAAGGGAGCCATTACCTTATCAAACAAATCGGGTACAATTGAAGCATATACCTTCACGGGGTGTCCTGCTTTTGGTTTGCTTATTTCTTCGTATTGAGCCATTGTCAATGTGTCAGAAGTAGTCTTTGCCGTTTTCAGCCAAGCTTTAAAATCTTCAGGTGTTTTAGCAAGCACCTTGAAATTCATTTTATGGTATCCATTTCCACTGTACTCCAAATTGCGTCCCATATATGTTCCGGGTACATCAGCCATTAAATTCAACCTGGTTCTCATTCCTGCCATAGCGTACATCTGACTACCAAGTTGCGGAATAAAAAACGAAGTCATTACCGTTTGGGATGTCAACCTGAAACTTACAGGCCTTCCCGATTCGATAACCAATTCGTTTAGCGTGGCCACACTGTCCTCCGGATAAACAAACAGCCAATTCCAGTCAAGTGAAATGACATCTACCTCGAGAGGTTTTACATTGGATTCGATCGGCTTGTAAGGATCCAACTCTTTTGTGCTTTTCCATGTCAAAAAGGAAAGAATAACAATAATAATAATTGGCACGGTCCAAACCACAAATTCAATTTTGTTGGAATGCGCCCAATTGGGTTTGTATGTTGCTTTTTTGTTGGAATCACGGTATCGGATGGCAAACCAGAAGGTCATCACAAAAACGGGAAGCACAACAATAAGCATCAATCCAAAAGACACGTAGATAAGCTCTGCTTCACTTCTGCCTATTGGACCCTTGGAATTAAGAACTACCATATCTTTACAGCCACTCATCATAGCTGTAAGCAACAGTAGGACAATTCCTTTTGTCAACTTAGTTAATTTACTTTTCCTCATTTATTCATTAGTAAAGTTAGTGCGAATCAGTGGTTGAACCTTTTCGCTGATTTATATAGTTAAAACATTAATTGCCAATAAAACAAGCGTATTTAATATTTGTTCAATCTGTTGAAAATTATTAAATTAAACGAATATTACCACACATTTCCCTGATTCTGATTTCCAAGAGGAATGGGCTTATTGATAAGAATTTATACGCATATCTGCATTAAGTAAATGCAAAAATAAAATGTCGCATTTTTAAACGGAAAGCCGCTAAGGTATATTTTGCTTACCAGACCAGTGCAAGGAATCCTTGCCGATTAGATTGTTTACAAAGAAACATCACGTCTTTGTACCATAGCGTTTAAATTCTGTCAAAGGCATTTCTAAATTATTAGATCTATTCGTTCCAGATGATTGTGACTTCCATATATATTGGTTGAAGTTGGGCAGCCCATGGAATCATCCTGGAACTGGTTGAATGAAAAAAACAAAGATTCAAAGAACGCATAAAGCCAGATCAACATCAGGACTTTTGTGCATACGATGGGGAAATTGCCACCGGCTTCTATTTATCTGACTTTTTGAATACTGATTCGCATTAATTATCGTTCAATAAGACACAAAAATATCAAAATTTTTCTTCCTTGCAAGATTTTGATAATATAAAATTTCACTTGCCAATAAATTTGTGACAACACAGACAAAACGTCTATTAGTATGTCGCCTGAATAAATAAAGCTTAATAGACATAACAAATAAAATTCCAATCTTATTTAGATTTTCAATTGAACATAAAAGCATGATTTTTGTTGATTATTCTGTATGTCCATTTTTCAAATCATTGTATTCGATTTTTTAAGTCTGTTTATTATTAATCAAATTTCAAATGAGTCACTACATTCGCCTTTGGGCAGAACTCAATAAGGTAAAAATAACGATTGTTGTTACCCTGACCACGCTTGCCGGATTCACTCTCGCTGCAAGAACCATCGACCAGCGCATTATTGTTCCCCTGATAGGAATTTTTATATTAGCCTGTGGTTCAGCAGCCCTCAACCATTATCAGGAGAGAAAAACAGACATGCTGATGCAACGGAATAAAAACGGGCCGCTACCATCGGGCGCAATAAAGCCGGTCTCAGTCATCCTGATGTCATTTGTT
>ERZ778028.3126-NODE-3126-length-10363-cov-3.884071_pt1 | contig 10363 bp, 7 predicted proteins | sample MGYA00375758_ERZ778028 | MGnify/ENA primary metagenome ERZ778028 (study PRJEB29350, sample SAMN05389828) | bioreactor metagenome | isolation source: Thiocyanate bioreactor | place: South Africa: University of Cape Town | collected 2014-03-17 ... | reverse complement strand
CTGATAGGTAAATTCGATTGAATATATTTTTGTATAGATAAAAACTATTATATCTTTGCACCCATAGAGATAATTAATCGATACATGTAATACTAATTTTTAAAACAGAACAGTATGTCAAGAATTATCAATTCCAGAATTCCAGAATTCAAAGTTCAAGCATTTCAAGACGGTGAATTTAAAACAGTGACAGACAAAGACGTGTTGGGTAAATGGTCTATCTTTTTCTTTTATCCAGCGGATTTCACATTTGTGTGTCCTACCGAATTGGTGGACATCGCCGAAAAATATGAAGCCTTGAAAGCTCTCGGGGTGGAAGTCTATTCCGTAAGCACCGACACTCATTTCACCCACAAGGCATGGTTCGATGCTTCAGAAAGCATCAAGAAAATCAAGTATCCGATGTTGGCTGACCACACAGGTGCTTTGAGCCGTGCGTTCGGAGTGTTGAGCGAAGATGATTTCTTAGCCGACCGTGGCACTTTTGTGGCCAATCCCGAAGGCATCATCAAGGTGGTGGAGATCAACGATGGCCCGATTGGTCGTAATGCCGAAGAACTTTTCCGCAAGGTAGAAGCTGCTCAGTTTGTGGCATCGCACGATGGAGAAGTTTGCCCTGCAAAATGGAAAAAGGGAGATGCTACATTGAAACCAAGCATAGACTTGGTCGGAAAGATTTAAGCGGTTTTGTTCAACTTTAAGAAGGCCGACTTGTTTGAGTCGGCCTTCTTTTTTAAAACCAGACAATTATGTTAGATACATCATTTAAAGAACAATTGAAGGGAATATTCGCAAGTCTGGAGTCTGATTACCTGTTGGATATTGCGGTGACAGACTCGCATGAGAGCAAGAACGAACTGTTGGAATTGCTGGGCGATGTGGCGGAATGTTCCGGCAAGGTGACATTGAAGATAGCCTCAGGAGAAGGCCTTCAGTTTGCTCTGGTGAAGGATTCCGTGCCGACAGGCATCACGTTTCGTGGAGTTCCCAACGGACATGAATTCACTTCTCTTTTGCTGGCAATCTTGAATTCGGACGGAAAAGGAAAGAATTTTCCGGATGAATTTATAGTGAACCGGGTGAAAGCACTGAAAGGCCCGATCCGCTTGACTACCTATGTGTCGCTGACGTGTACCAATTGTCCCGACATTGTGCAGGCATTGAACATGATGACGGTGCTGAACCCGTCGATCAGCCACGAAATGGTGGATGGGGCGATCAACCAGGAGGAAGTGGATGCTTTGAAACTTCAAGGTGTGCCTACGGTTTTTGCCGATGGAGTACAAATTCATGTGGGGCGCGGCGAATTGAGTGACTTGCTGGCAAAGCTGGAAGAGAAATATGGTTCGGATACTTCGGTTTCGGAGAAGACGGTCAAGAACTACGATGTGGTAGTGGTCGGAGGTGGTCCTGCCGGAGCTTCTGCTGCCATTTACTCGGCCCGCAAAGGACTGAAAGTAGCTCTACTGGCCGAAAGGGTAGGAGGCCAGGTGAAGGAAACCTTAGGGATTGAAAACTTGATTTCCACGTCCAAAACCACGGGCGAAGTCTTGGCAAACAACTTGAAAAAGCACATGGAAGATTATCCCATCGACATTTTCGAACACCGGAAGGTGGAACACGTGGAAGTGGATGGGGCTAATAAACAGATTTTTGTGGCTGGTGGAGAATTGTTTGTATCCTCGGTGCTCATTATAGCCACCGGTGCAAGCTGGCGAAAACTGAACGTTCCCGGCGAGACCGAATATATCGGTCGTGGCGTGGCTTTTTGTCCTCATTGCGACGGGCCGTTCTACAAAGGAAAGCACGTGGCGGTTGTTGGAGGAGGGAATTCAGGCATAGAAGCGGCGATTGATTTGGCTGGCATCTGCTCCAAAGTGACGGTTCTCGAATTCATGGATACCTTGAAGGCTGACCAAGTGCTTCAGGACAAAGTCAGAAGCCTGCCCAATGTGGAGATATTCACCTCCAGGCAATCGCTCGAAGTGGTTGGCAATGGCGAAAAAGTGGTCGGCCTCAAAATAAAAGACCGGGTCTCCGAGCAGGAAAGCGTGATAGATTTGGACGGGATTTTCGTTCAGATAGGTTTGGCTCCCAACAGCGGCGTATTCAAGGATTTGGTTGATGCTACCCGTAGCGGGGAAATTGCGATCGACACACATTGCCGCACCAATATTCCCGGTATTTATGCCGCGGGCGATGTCACCATCGTACCCTTCAAGCAGATCATCATAGCTATGGGCGAAGGGGCGAAGGCTTCCCTATCGGCCTTCGAAGATCGGATGAGAGGACTACTTGGCTGAACTGTCCTGAAATTGTGGACGGGAATATTGCTTTAATGAACATTTGCCCGAGTGTTTGGGCAAGCAGGGATGGCTCCGTTCACACGAATGGAGCTTCTTGTCTGTAAAAGGAAAAACTGCCGCCTTTTTTGGAAAAGTCCGATTTGAATCGGGATACTTATGCCGGGAAATGACAAATTTATCGGCTATTTCATGCGTTTCATCGATTTTTGTTAGAAAAGCAAGTGTTTAAAATTTAACTTTGGACTCGATTAAGTAACAAGGACAATTTGTTGTCGCAAAATGTATAAGCTTTTGTCATTAGCCTTTTCTTACAGCTAACAGCTAAAGGCTATATGTTGTGTTGAAAAAAATGCGACGACATATTTTTCGCATTTACTTAAATGAATATGGTTAGAGAGTATAGGTTTTAAACTTAAATGAATTTCATGAATTTAAAGAAAGTTGTCTTAGGAATACTCCTTCTGTGTCCGTTTCTGGGGCTGTCCGCCTCCAACAACCTGGCGGCAGACAGATACAGCTTGAGTGGAACCCTCAAGGATGAGGCCAACGGCGAGGTATTGATTGGAGTTTCAGTGTTTGTAAGGGAATTGAAAATCGGGGTAAACAGCAACACCTACGGGTTTTACTCCTTAAGTATCCCCAAAGGAAAATACACGGTCGATTTTTCCTACATCGGTTATCAGACAGTTTCGAAGGCGATCGATCTCTCGGCTTCCACCCAGTTGAATCTGGAACTGAAGCCGGCAACCAACGAAATGAAGGAAGTGGTCGTTACCTCCCGGCGCAAGGACAACAATATCGTTTCCAATACGATGGGGGTAAGTCAATTGAGCATAGCCACCATCCGCAAGGTTCCCGCATTGATGGGGGAAGTGGATTTACTGAAGGCCGTGCAATTGCTTCCCGGCGTCATTTCGGCAGGCGAAGGAACCTCCAGTTTCAGTGTGCGAGGTGGGGGCGTGGACCAGAACCTGATTGTGCTCGACGAGGCTACCGTGTATAATGCCTCCCACTTGATGGGCTTTTTCTCGGTATTCAACAACGACGCCATCAAGAACATGACGCTCTACAAAGGAGATATTCCCGCCACTTACGAAGGCCGCCTCTCTTCCCTGCTTGATGTGCAGATGAAGGACGGTAATTCGAAAAAGTTTGCAGGAAGTGGAGGTGTTGGGCTTATTTCGAGCAGGTTGACGTTGGAAGGCCCGATCGGGTCGGACAAAACATCCTACATCGTTTCCGCCCGCCGCACTTATGCCGATATGTTCCTGAAGCTCTCTTCCGACAAGGATGTCAAGGACAACACGCTCTATTTCTACGACCTGAATGCAAAAATCAACCATCGGTTCGATGACAACAACCGCCTCTTCATTTCAGGATATTTGGGGCAGGATGTATTTAAGAACAAAGATGCCGGATTCAGTTTTGGCAACTCCACTTTCACCACCCGTTGGAATCACCTGTTTTCACCCAAGATGTTCAGCAATTTTTCGCTGATCTACAGCAACTACAACTACAACTTGGAAAGCACACCCGAAAACGGAACGGGTATCCAGTGGAAATATTTTATGAAAGACTTGAGCTTGAAGGCCGACTTTTCGTGGTATATTACCCCCGAAAATACGCTCAAGTTCGGCTACAACAGCACCCTACACAACTTGAAGCCGGGAAACGTTTCCTTTAAAAACACGACCACCGCTTATGAGGACTATAATCTTCCCGATATAAATGCCTTTGAACATGCTCTTTATCTTTCGGATGAGGTCAAAATCAGCGATAACTTGTCTGGCAAAGTGGGACTGAGGCTAACCGGATTTTCGAGCATCGGAAAGGGCACAGTCTATCATTTTGATGAAAACTACAATGTCACCGACTCCACCATTTACAAGTCGGGGCAAGTCATCAAGACTTATTACCGTCTTTCGCCACGATTGGGAGTCAACTACCGGCTCAGCGAGAAATCATCCGTGAAAGCGAGCTATGCCCGCACCTACCAGTTCTTGCAGATGGCCTCCAACTCCACGGCCGGCACTCCGCTCGACTTGTGGTTCACTTCCGGGAAAAACGTCAAGCCCCAAAGTTGCGACCAATTCGCCTTGGGCTATTTCCGCAATTTTGCCGACAACAAGGTGGAAGGGTCGGTAGAGCTGTTCTACAAGAAGATGGAAAACACCATCGACTTTAAAGATCATGCCGACTTGTTGCTGAACCCGAAGCTCGAGGGGCAGCTCCGGTTCGGGCACTCCCACGCATACGGCGCAGAATTCCTGTTGCAGAAAAACGAAGGAAAGTTGACCGGATGGATCAGTTATACCTATTCGCACACCGAAAGGACAATCTATGGAGTGAACAACAACAAAAGCTACTTGGCTCCTTACGACAGGCCGCACACGTTTTATGTGGTGGGCAGCTACGACTTGAGCGAACGCGTGTCCATTGGTGCCAACTTCATCTATTGCACGGGGCAACCCGTCACTTACCCGATTGGGAGGATGGAAGTAGGCGGTATTGTTGTTCCCATCTACTCCGACCGCAACGAGTTCCGTATGCCCGACTATCACCGCATGGATGTATCGCTTACGTTGAAACCCAAGCCTAAACCCAACAAGAAATGGTACGGTGAGTGGAATTTCTCCATTTACAACTTTTACGGGCATAAAAACCCCTGGGCAATCAACTTTGTGAACGATCCCGATCACCCCAATACAACGAAAGCGGAAATGACTTATTTGTTCCGGTTTGTCCCATCTGCAACCTATAACTTTAAATTTTAACAACAATGCGTCTCTATAAATATATCTATGTTGCTCTTGCTGCCTTTGGCTTTGCCAGTTGCACCGAAGACATCAACCTGAAGCTTGACTCTATGGCACCTGAGCTGGTGGTGGAAGGAGTTGTGAACACCGACACGACCACCCACACGGTTTACCTGAAGAAGTCAGCCGATTATTTTTCCAACAAACCGGCTGACCCAATCTCCGATGCCACCGTCACCTTGTCGGATGGCGTATCCACTATCACCTTGACGGAAGCCCCGGGCAAAAAGGGGGCGTACAGCACGTCGGCAGACTATTTCGGCGTGGTTGGTCGAACTTATACGCTTACAATCAGTAACGTGGACATGAATGCCGATGGGGTGAAGGAACAGTTTCAGGCAACATCCACCATTCCGACAAAGTTTCAGGTGGATAAAATTAGCGTGAACAAGGAACGAAGCTTCGGTAGCAACCGCTGGTTAGTGAACGTGTGGATGCAGGATCCGCCCAACGAACGAAATTATTATTTGGTCAAGGCTTACCGCAACGACACTTGCGTCACCGACAGTATGCAATTGTGGGGAATTGCCAGCGATGAAATATTCAAGGGATATTACCTCGACAACGTGAGGATGATGAACCTGGAGGATATTCCCAGTCAAAGGCTTCGCGACAACGACAAAGTGACGCTGGAACTAAGCGGAATTTCGGAAGATTACATGTATTTCATCAACGATGTGATTCAGGAATATTGGGGGCGAAATCCTCTTTTTGGAGGACAACCGGCCAATGTGCGCACCAACATCAAGCAGATAGCTCCGGCAGGAGAAGCGCAAAATGCACACGGGTTTTTTGCAGCTTATTCCACCACGAGGGCTTCCACCGTTTATAAGAAAGAATAGCTGCCTCACCCAACCCTGCCCGCACGGGAGGCTGGCTTGCGCATTTCACGGTTAGCATGCGCGAATTGGGTCATTGAATTAATTCTCGCAATTGGCATATTGCCGTATTGGCACATTATCTCATTTGCTAATTCTCAATCCACCCACATCAGGTCGCTCATGATTCCGTCCGAAACAAAAATTCCTTCGGAAGAAAGCACCAGTTGCTGATCCCGTTGTTCCAGTAATCCGCTTCTCAGATGTCGGCGGGCATTTTTCAGACAATAATTAAGCATTTTTTCGCCGAAATCGGCTTCTAACCGCGCCAAATCGATTCCCCACATAGTTCGTAATCCCGTCATCACAAAGTCGTTGTAGCGGATAGCTGAAGTTTGTTCCTCCACTTCGGCATTCAGCTTTTCTTCTTTCAGGGCCTCCACGTATTTGTTGAGGGAGGAGATATTCCACTGGCGATTTTCGCCGTTAAAAGAGTGGGCCGAAGGCCCTAATCCGATGTAGGGAACTCCTTTCCAGTAGGACGTATTATGGCGCGAATAAAGGCCGTTTCGCGCAAAATTGGATATCTCGTAATGCTCGAAGCCAGCCTCTTTGAGCCGCCCAATCAGCAAGGAGAACATCTGCACACTTACTTCCTCGTCCACCGGGCGAACCTCGTTTTGCGAAAGCATCCGGAACAATTTTGTTCCTTTCTCGTAAATTAAATGATAAGCCGATATGTGCTGAATATCAAGTTTTAAGACCTTTTCGATATTCTTGTCAAAGTCATCCAAGCCTTGGTTCGGGAGGCCATACATCAAGTCGATGCTCATATTTGTGAAACCTGCATCCTGGCACCTTTTCACCACATCCAAAGCTTGTAAGCCGGTGTGCCGTCTTTTCAGAAAACGAAGTGCTTCGTCGTCGAATGTCTGTACACCCATGCTCAACCTGTTGAACGGTAATTGTTTGAGCCCTTTCACATATTGCTCGTCCAAATCGTCAGGGTTGGCTTCTATCGTGATTTCTGCATTGCTGCTCACGGCAAAGGTTTGGAACAATTTGTCGAAAACCAATCTCAGGCTCTCTATGCTCAACTGCGACGGAGTTCCACCTCCGAAATAGATTGAGTCGATAGATTCATCCCCCAGGTAGTCTTTACGCAGGGTTATTTCCGCAAGCAATGCGTTCAGGTAAGGTTCGTGAACCAAGCCCGTATTGGAATAAAAATCGCAATAGATGCAGCGCGTTTTGCAAAAAGGAACGTGAATATAGATACCGGCCATGGTTTAATAAGCAATCAAGAGTGAGATATGAATGGTTGAAATTCGGATTGTCAAAATTACAACCGTGAGTCGATATAACAAGCGGATGAAGCCAAAGTTTTGCAAAGAAAACAAATTGGAATCTTTGTGCTCTCTGCGTGAAAAACTCAGCGACCTTTGCGCGAAATGCATCTCATATTTAGCCAACCATTTGTGTTGAAAAACAGTGCTTACTAACATTGGAAAATCTTTTTCTATGATTTTTTTTATTTATAATTTGCGTAACAATAAAAAACGCTTTTTTCTTCGAATTTTTTGATTTTTCAACCTTAAAATAAAAAATCATGAAAGTATATCAAACTGATGAAATCAAGAACATTGCCATTTTGGGCGGTTCTGGCTCTGGGAAAACCACTCTCGCGGAAGCAATGCTTTTCGAGGGTGGAGTTATAAAACGCAGAGGCCGTGTGTCGCAGGGATCCACCGTAAGCGACCATCATCCGGTAGAAAAAGAATATGGCTACTCCGTGCTGGCCAGCGTGTTTAACATCGAATGGCAGGGGCGGAAGCTCAACTTCATCGATTGTCCCGATTCGGACGATTTTGCAGGTGCGGTTGTTACGGCGTTGAACGTCACCGACACCGCCTTGGTGGTGCTCAATGCTCAGAGTGGACTGGAAGTGACAACCCTCAACCAACTCCGATATACAGAAAAACTTCGCAAACCCGTGATCTTCATTGTAAATCAGTTGGATCACGAGAAGGCTGATTTTGAAAAGGTGGTCTCTCAACTTCATGAACATTATGGCTCAAAGGCTGTGCAAATACAATATCCGGTGAATGCCGGCTCGGAATTCAATGCAGTAGTGGACGTTCTGAAACGAAAACTGTACCGGTGGAAGCCCGAAGGTGGTGTTCCGGATGTGTTGGAAATACCGGAAAGCGAATTGGAAAAAGCCAACGATCTGCACCAGAAATTGGTGGAGGCGGCTGCCGAAAACGATGAGACTTTGATGGAAAAGTTTTTTGAAGAAGGCAGTCTCAGCGAGGACGACATGCGCGAAGGAATCCGCAAGGGGCTTATTTCGAGAGATATGTTTCCTGTTTTCTGCGTTTCGGCAGGAAAAGACATGTGCGTGAGGCGTTCGCTTGAGTTCTTAGGAAACGTTGTCCCTTGTGTTGACAAAATGCCTCATCCGCAGAATACCGAAGGGGAAGAAGTTCCACCCAATCCCGGAGCTCCTACCAGCCTGTTCTTCTTCAAGACGACAGTGGAGTCGCATGTGGGCGAAGTTTCTTATTTCAAAGTGATGAGCGGAACGGTGAGAGAAGGCGACGACCTTGCCAATGCCGATCGTGGCTCAAAAGAGCGTATGTCGCAATTGTTTGTCGCTTCCGGGCAAATCCGCACCAAAGTGGATGCCTTGATGGCGGGCGACATCGGCGTAACGGTGAAACTCAAAGATGTGCGTACTGGAAACACTTTGAATGGAAAAGGGGTGGACAACAAATTCAACTTTATCAAATTTCCCGAACCCAAATTTCGCAGGGCGATAAAAGCTGTCAACGAAGCAGATACCGAGAAACTGAACGAAGCCTTGCTGCGCCTTCACGAAGAAGATCCGACCTGGATCATCGAACAATCGAAGGAATTGAAACAGACAATCATTCATGGCCAAGGAGAATTTCACCTGAAAACCCTCAAGTGGAGAATTGAAACCGACGACAAGATTCAAATCCAATATTTGGAACCCAAGATTCCTTACCGCGAAACCATCACCAAGGCAGCCCGTGCCGATTATCGACACAAGAAACAATCTGGCGGTGCCGGACAGTTTGGCGAAGTGCATCTGATCGTGGAACCCTATTACGAAGGAATGCCGCAGCCGGAAAGCTACAAATTCAATGGGCAGGAATTCAAGGTGCAGACACGTGATGTGCAAACCTTTGACTTGGATTGGGGCGGCAAATTGGTGTTTGTCAACAGCATTGTTGGCGGGGCTATTGATGCGCGGTTTGTTCCAGCCATCATCAAAGGAATCATGGCCCGGTTGGAACAAGGCCCGCTCACGGGTTCGTATGCCCGGGACGTGCGTGTAGTGGTTTACGACGGCAAGATGCACCCGGTGGACTCCAACGAAATTTCGTTTATGCTGGCTGGCCGCAATGCTTTCAGCACGGCTTTCAAAGCTGCCGGGCCGAAAATTTTGGAACCGATCTACGATGTGGAAGTGTCAGTGCCGAGCGACAAGTTGGGCGATGTGATGAGCGACATGCAAGGGCGCAGAGCCATCATCATGGGCATGGAAAGCGACAAGGGAATGGAACGTCTGCTGGCCAAAGTACCTCTCAAAGAAATGTCCAACTACTCCATTTCGCTTAGCTCCATCACAGGCGGGAGGGCTTCCTTTGCCATGAAATATTCGGGCTATGAGCTTGTGCCGACAGATGTGCAGGAAAAGCTGCTGAAAGAATACGAGGCATTGGCGATGGTGGAAGATTAGATTCTCTCTCTTTTTACATTTTTATACATTTACTTGAAATGAGTAAGGAACGCAAGCGATGTTTGTGCAACCTTGCTCATTTGTTTACTAATGGATGCCATAACCCATTCCGTGTGGACTGAAGGATGGAATTTTGCAAAATTAAATTTCCAACCCGAAACCGCATCGTTGCCCCGTTCCGGTATTTTATGTAATTTTGTAGGTAAACAACGATAACTCAAAACAACGATTTATGTCAACAACTCGACAATGGGAAACCATCAAGGAATACGAAGAAATTCTCTTCGACTATTTTGAAGGTATCGGACGGATCACGATCAACCGTCCCCGCTACCGAAATGCTTTCACTCCCACCACCACGCAGGAAATCAGCGATGCGCTGCGTATCTGCCACGAGAATCAGGAGATCTATGTGGTGGTGCTAACTGGAGCTGGCGACAAAGCCTTCTGTGCCGGAGGCGACCAAAACGTGAAAGGGAAAGGCGGCTACATCGGCAAGGACGGGGTTCCCCGCCTGCAAGTGCTGGAAGTGCAAAAGCAAATCCGCTCGCTTCCAAAGCCGGTGATTGCTATGGTGAATGGCTATGCCATCGGCGGCGGACACGTCTTGCAAGTGGTTTGCGACCTTTCCATCGCTTCCGACAATGCAATTTT
>ERZ778028.3125-NODE-3125-length-10364-cov-4.149772_pt1 | contig 10364 bp, 10 predicted proteins | sample MGYA00375758_ERZ778028 | MGnify/ENA primary metagenome ERZ778028 (study PRJEB29350, sample SAMN05389828) | bioreactor metagenome | isolation source: Thiocyanate bioreactor | place: South Africa: University of Cape Town | collected 2014-03-17 ... | reverse complement strand
AATCATTAACAGTTTGGCAACCGAGTCCACCGACACCATCCGCGCAGCGGTAGAGGTGTTTGGCAGTCAGGCGATTGTGGGCGGGGTGGATGTACGGCGCAAGTTGTTCGGTGGCTATGTGGTCATGTCCAAATCTGCCACGGTGGAAACTAAGCTGAATTTGCAGCAACATATTGAAAATCTGGTGCAGGCCGGGGTGGGCGAGCTGTTAATCAATGACATAGAGCGCGATGGCACCATGACAGGCTATGACATGGCGCTGGTGCGCAGCGTAGCGCAGGCCCCGGTGCCCGTGGTGGTGTGCGGCGGCGCTGGCACGCTGGCGCATTTACGCGAGGCAGTGCGTGATGGCGGTGCGTCGGCCGTGGCGGCGGGCAGTATGTTTGTATTCCACGGCAAGCACCGGGCGGTGCTGATCAATTACCCCAAGGCGGGGGAGCTGGAAAAACTTTTCTCTGAGGGATGAATTTCATGAAATACCAATGCTGTACTCGGTGCGTGATGGATACCACCGACCCCAAAATCACCTTTGATGCGCAGGGTGTTTGCAACCATTGTCACCAATTTGAAGAAGTCACCAGCAAGCGCTGGTACCCGAACGCCGAAGGAGCGCGCCTTTGGGCCGCTCACCTTGACGAAATCAAAGCTGCTGGCAAAGGGCAGGAATACGACTGCATCATTGGTCTCAGTGGCGGGGTGGACAGTTCTTACCTGGCCATAAAGGCGCATGAGTGGGGGCTGCGCCCGTTGGTGATGCATGTGGATGCGGGCTGGAACAGTGAGTTGGCGGTGGCCAATATAGAGGCCATTGTCAAGCATTGCGGCTATGATCTGCACACCCACGTGGTTGATTGGGAAGATATGCGCGACTTGCATTTGGCGTATCTACGCGCTGGTGTATCCAATCAGGATGTGGCCCAAGACCATGCGTTTTTTGCCGGGTTGTACCACTTTGCCACTCGCAATAAAATCCGTTATGTGCTGTCGGGCGGCAATCTGGCGACGGAAAGCATTTTCCCCACCTCATGGCATGGCAGTGCAATGGATGCCATAAATCTCAGGGCCATTCATAAAAAATATGGTGAACGAAAATTCAAAAATTACCAGACTATTAGCTTTTTTGAATATTATTTCTGGTAACCTTTTATAAAGAAAATGCGTGTTTTGCGTCCGCTCAATTACATGCATTACAACAAAGAGGAGGCGTTGGAGGATCTGGTTAAAACGGTGGGTTATAAGCCCTACCCCCGTAAACATGGTGAATCGGTATTCACGAAGTGGTTCCAGAATCATTATCTTCCCGTCAAATTCAATATGGACAAACGCCTCCCGCACTTGTCCAGCCTAATTGTCTCAGGCCAAATGACGCGCGAAGAGGCTCTGCGCAAGTTGGAGGAGCCCTTGTACGACCCGGCAGAGTTAGAGATTGATATCAATTACCTGTGCAAGAAGCTGCGTATTTCGCGTCATGAATTTGACGGTTTCATGAACGCCAAAGCGCATGAGTACTCTGATTTTCCGAATTGGGATGGACATTACCAATTCGTAAGGAATGTCAAACGGATGGTGTCCAAGGTGATTGGCCGCGAAATCAAGATTTCATATTGATTGGGATCGCGAATTGAGATGCAAAAACCGTCAACCCCTAAAATCGCCCACCTTACGTCCGCCCACGCCCGCATCGACACCCGCATCTTCCTGAAAGAATGCACCTCACTCGCTGCCAATGGCTATCAGGTCAGTTTGGTGGTGGCCGATGGCAAGGGGAATCAGGTTAAAAATAACGTCCACATTGTGGACGTAGGTCCATCCCGTGGGCGCTTGGATCGTATGCGCCATGCACCGACGCGTGTTTTAGCCAAGGCGTTGGCCTTGGGTGCGGACGTTTACCATTTGCATGACCCGGAGTTGATCCCCATCGGCCTACAACTCAAAAAGCGTGGGAAGAAGGTGATTTTTGATGCGCATGAGGATGTGCCCAAGCAATTGCTGGGAAAACCTTACTTGAATAAGCCGGCCAAGCATGTGCTCTCGCATGGTTTTGCCGTGTATGAGCGCTGGGCGTGCTGCAAACTCGATGCGGTGATTGCCGCCACCCCCTTTATTCGCGACAAGTTTGCCGCCATGGGTATTCGCACGACAGATATCAATAACTTTCCGCTGCTGGGCGAACTGGGTACGGGCGAGGTGGACTGGCAGCACAAGAAAAACCAAGTCTGCTACGTGGGCGGGATTGGCCGTATTCGCGGCATTTTGGAGGTGGTGCAGGCCATAGGGAAAATGAAAAACGGGGCGCGCTTGCAGCTAGTGGGACAGTTTGGTGAGCCAGCGGTAGAAGCGGAGGCACATGCCGATGCAGGCTGGCGGCAGGTGGATCCACTGGGTTTTCTAGGCCGCAAAGAGGTGGCGCAGGTGCTCGCGCGGTCTGTCGGCGGCTTAGTGACTTTTCTACCCTCACCTAACCACATTGATGCCCAACCCAACAAAATGTTTGAGTACATGAGTGCTGGCGTGCCTGTCATTGCCTCCCACTTCCCCCTATGGCGCGAGATCGTGGAGGGCAATCAATGCGGTATCTGCGTGAATCCGCTGGACCCGCAGGCCATTGCGCAGGCGATTGACTATCTGGTCACGCACCCCCTCGATGCCGAGCGCATGGGGCGCAACGGGCAGCGTGCCGTGGCGGATAAATACAACTGGGGCATTGAAGAGGAAAAGCTGCTGGCTTTTTATGCCGCCTTGTGATCGGCTTAGAAATAGCAACAAAATCACCTTGCAGCCCTTTAAATACAAGCGCTAGAAGCTATAAAAAATGAAGCGTGTTCACGGCATTTTGTGTCTGGCCAGGTTCTCTGGGGTGGCGGTGTTGTTTTTGCTTGCCGCTTGCAATGCGGCCGCGCCAAGCCCAGGCCCGCCTCCGCAGGCAACGGTGCCTCAATCTGTGGGATCGCAAACGGCGCAGGCCGAAGTGGCCTACGCTTGCGGCGGCGCCGTAGAGGCCCGTACCTGGCAACTGTGGGATACGCAGGGCCGCCCGTGGATGAAAGCGCACCAGGTGCAGGCGCGGCTGCTGCAGCGGGGCGATACGTATGCGCTGTACGACATACAAGTCATCTTTCACAACCTTGAGGCCATGGCGCAACGCTGCCAGCGTATCGACCGGTTGGTGCAACTGGCAGACGATTTGCTGCCTTTGTTTGATGCGTTGCAGCCCTTGCCGGGCGGCGCGCCGGACGATTTTGCCTGGGTGTGCCGTGGTGGTGCGGTGTGCAACGAGCGTAACCGACTGGTCAACACGGAGGTGATGTTGGTTAGCGTGCAGGGTCTGGGCTTGCTCAGCGCGCTTGCGCGCGACCTGGCGACATCGCCCGATCCTCAGGCGCGTGCGCACCCGCTGATCGCCAAGACCGTGCAGACCAGCCTGCAACACTTGCAGCGCTGGGGCGGCCGCAAGCAGCGGCAGCAGTGGATGCAATTGGCAGGAGCGAGTGCCTCCGATGTCAAAGACGGCAGCTCTGCGCTGTTCTTTACCGACCAGCTCATGTGGCAGATGGCGGTTTACGCGCACCTGGCGGGCGTTGCCGCAGTACAGCCGCAGTGGTTTGCGCAGGCCCGACGCGGTTCGGCGGTGCACGAAAGTCTGTCTGCCAATCTGCGTGCGTTGCTGCACTTTTTCGAGCGGCGCGTAACTCTGTCTGAGGTAGATAGCCTCCTCTTAGGCACGGTCAAAGTGGCAGACCTGGACGCCGGTTTCTCGCGCCTGTATGCCGACAACCGTTTTGCAGGTTATAGCGGTAGCCAGCCACCGGCCACCTGCATCCCTGAAGCTAGGGATGCGGATAAGAGTGTCGGCAAGGTAGCCAGCCCAGGGCCAGTGCGTTTGCATGCGCAGCTGAACTTGGATCCGCGTAAGGTGCGACCGGTCCATGACCTTGGCTGGGACTTGAGCCATGCCCGGCGGCTGGTGCAGTTTTTGGATGCTATGACAACCAACCGCTACGCCATGGCCGCATGGTGGGATATCGCGCCCGAGGCTTTACCTCCGCCAGACCTGGGGCGCGCCTTTGCCGCGCAGTTGCTGACCAAGGTCTGGAACGGTGACGCGCATGCGCCCTTATTTACCAACTACTGGAACGGTGCTAACGGCTGGTATCGGGTTGCGTATGACAATGGAACCGGGGCATGCTATGCCGGATACAAACCGTTTGGACTGACAGACTCATTTCCCACAGGGGGGTACGCAGCGTGGGCTGCGTATTTTCCATTAATAGGTGTGCTAGCGCGCGCTATTGATGAACGCGCACGGTCCGAACGGCCAGAAGATTTCGCATTTGTGCAGAGTTATTACGGTGGTCTTTCGGCCAAGGCATCCGCCAATAACCGCATGATTCAGCAGTTGATGTTTTGGCCAACTTTGATTGCCGTCCCAATATCGCCGTAGACAATGAATCAGTAAGTCACCGTCACCTTCAAGAATGAAAAAAATCCTTACCGTCTTGGGCGCACGCCCGCAATTCATCAAGGCCAGCGTGGTCAGCCATGCCATTGCCGCTACGCCGGGTTTGACCGAAGTGCTGGTGCACACCGGCCAGCATTTTGACGCCAATATGTCCGACGTGTTCTTTGCCGATTTGGGGATGGCCACGCCCGACTATTTTCTAAATATTCATGGAGGTACCCACGGCGCCATGACAGGTCGCATGCTGGAGGCCGTTGAAAAGGTCATGCTACAGGAAATGCCGGATGTGGTACTGGTCTATGGCGACACCAATTCCACCCTGGCTGGGGCGCTTGCGGCGGCCAAGCTGCATATTCCGGTAGCGCACGTCGAGGCAGGCCTGCGCAGCTTCAATATAGCGATGCCGGAAGAAATCAACCGCATTCTGACCGACCGCATCTCGCGCTGGCTCTTCACTCCGACGCAAGCCGCGAGCGCCAACCTGCAGCGTGAGGGCTATGCCGTCGACAAGGTCATCGAAGTGGGCGACGTGATGTACGACGTGGCCCTGCACCACGGTAGCCGCGTGCAACCCGGCACCGGTGTGATGGCCAAGCTGGGTCTGACGGAAAAAAAATACGTGCTGGCCACCATTCACCGCCAGGAAAATACCGACCACCCTCAACGCTTGGCTGCCATCGTCGATGCGCTGGCCATCGCCGCCCGCAAGCTGCCTGTGGTCTGGCCTCTCCACCCCCGCACCCGCGCAGTGCTGCAAAAGGCGGGGCATTTGGATACTTTGGCCCAACACGTCAAGCTCATCGAGCCCGTCGGGTACTTAGACATGGTGCAACTCGAAAAATACGCTGCACTGATTGCTACCGACTCTGGTGGTGTGCAGAAAGAAGCCTTTTTCTTCAAAGTTCCATGTGTAACGCTGCGCGATGAAACCGAATGGGTAGAGCTGGTTGAGGCGCGGTGGAACACGCTCGCGCCGCCGGTAGACGCTGGCCATTTGCATACAGCGATGATGGCCGCACTGGGAAGCCGGGGGCAGGAAGTTCAGCCCTATGGGGTGGGTGACGCGGCTCGGCGGGTGGTGGACTACCTGCACAGGAGCGGTGCTTGATGAGAAAAGTCTGGATTCTCAATCATTACGCCCAAGAGCCCGGTGGGGCAGGTGGTACACGGCATTTTCATTTGGCCGAGCATTTGCAGATTTTTGGCTGGCAGGCCACTGTGATAGCAGCTAGCGTTGAACACCAAAGCGGGCAGCAGCGCCTTGCGCCGGGTGAGTTGCTGCGTTGCGATCTTTTCAACGACGTTCCCTTCGTGTGGCTTCGCACCCCCGAGTACCGGGGCAACGGCAGCGGGCGCATGCGCAATATGCTGGTTTATACATGGCGCGCGCTGCTAAAAAAGACCACCCGGGAGCTACCCCGGCCGGATGTGGTGATTGGCTCCAGTGTTCACCCTTTTGCGGCGGTGGCGGGGGCCCTCCTGGCCCGTCGTTTCAAAGTGCCGTTCATTTTTGAAGTGCGTGACTTGTGGCCGCAAACACTGGTGGACATGGGGCGGCTGCGAGAGGGGTCGGCGATGACATGGGCCCTGCGCAAGCTGGAGGTGTGGCTTTATCGGCGGGCAGTGCGCACCGTGGTGCTGTTGCCGCGCGCGTGGGAATACATCGTGCCGCTGGGTATCCCCAAAGAGCGTGTGGTCTGGATTCCCAATGGGGTTGATTTGTCGCTATTTCCCCGCGTAGCACCAAAACATAGGTCTGATTCAAGGGAATTCTTCACCTTGATGTATTTCGGTGCCCACGGCCAGGCAAACGGCCTGGACAACGTGCTGCGTGCCATGAAACATGTGGGGGAACGGGCAGATGGGCGACACATTCGCTTGCGCATCATCGGTGATGGTCCGCTCAAACCATCGTTGGTGGCCCAGGCTTCAGAAATGGGATTGACCAACGTGAGCTTTCAGCCGCCGGTACCTAAAAGTCAGATACCTGCCTTGGCTGCTCAAGCGGATGCATTTGTGTTTAATCTGATTGATGCCCCAGTCTTCAAATATGGCATTAGCTCTAACAAACTCTTTGATTTCATGGCGGCAGAGCGGCCTGTAGTTTTCAGCTGCGACTCTACTAATAACCCGGTTAACGATGCAGAGTCAGGCTTGACAGTGAATGCGGGCCAACCAGAAACACTGGCTAACGCAATTTGTGAAATAGCAGCAACGCCATTGGCCGAACGCCAACGCATGGGACGCGCTGGGCGCGAATATGTAGAGCAAAACCACGGTTTCGAACAGTTGGCAGGTCGCCTGGCAGCGGTTTTGGACGAAGTGTGTGCTCGTCGCTGATGGAAATACCTGTCGCCCGCAAGACCCTGCCAAATCTGTTGGGCGCAATGCAAAGCTAATACAGGCGCTGTGTGCGGGCCTGAGCCCGGCGCCACACGCCTGCGGCATATTCGTGCGGGAGCTACATTATCTCCTGGGCAGCCCCAGCAGGCCCTTCGGGTATGGCCAACTGTTGAGCAACCCGCAACTCATCAAAGCCCAGCAAATACCTGCCTGAGGTGCCTACTGAACACTGGGGATTGATTCGATGAGTTGCTAGCCTTGCGCGGAGCGTCTGGTTTGCAGGTTGATGGGGCCACGCGAACCGTGTGCCGCTAGTTGGGGCAAACGTCGCTGGCAAAGTCCTTCAAGCTGGGGGTCGTGGCACGGACGCAGCCCGTCATTGCGTCCAGATTTGTGGCTGGCCAGGAAGCAAAACCTGGGCCCCATTTCTCCACCTTCCCAACAGGGAGCCTGCGGTGGTGAGCAGAACTTTGGCTGGTTCGGTGCGGGGGCGAGTGGGTATCTTGCAAGGCGAACCTTTTTTGCATGGTAAGGGGTTAGGAACAGGCTAGCGCTTATCCAGTAAGCATAGGGCGGTATTTATTTTGAGTTCCAAATTACGATGTACAACAATCCGACTGCGCCAGAAGAGGTAAGTCGTTAGGGCTTTGTTGTCTCGTCAAGCTGGTTTCTATTTTGTAGTAACATGCCTACATTCTCCAACTGTGTGAGGTGTAGCCATGACGATCACCACCTTGACAAGCCGCGAGTTCAACCAAGGCGCAAGCGAGGCAAAGCGGGCTGCCAACAGCGGGCCGGTATTTATTACCGATCGAGGGCGGCCGGCCCATGTGTTGATGAGTTTTGAGGACTACCAACGGCTCACGAAGCAGCGACGCAACATTGCCGATGCGCTGGCGATGCCGGGGGTTGCCGACATGGAGTTTGAGCCGCCGCGCGTGACCATCGAAATCCAACCCGCTGATTTTTCATGATGTTCGTCCTGGATACCAACGTGGTGTCCGAGCTGCGCAAGGTGCGGCTTGGAAAGGCCGATGTGAACGTGGCTGCATGGACGCAAAGGGTCGATGCAGCCGATCTCTTTGTATCGGCCATCACCATCATGGAACTGGAACTTAGCGTTTTGTCGATGGAGCGCAAGGACGCACCCCAGGGGGCCATGCTGCGTTCGTGGCTGGAGCAGCACGTATTGCCCGAGTTTTCCGGGCGCACGCTGCCCGTCGATACCGCCGTGGCGCAACGCTGCGCCCGGCTGCACATACCTGACAAGCGCGGTGAGCGCGATGCAGTCATCGCGGCAACGGCCCTTGTGCATGGCATGACGGTGGTCACTCGCAATGTCGTTGACTTCAAGCCCACGGGAGTAGCCATCTTTAACCCGTGGGAGGCTGCGCAGTGAAAACGGAGCTGCGCCCACCACCAGATTGTGTAAGCAGCTATTGTTGGGTCTTTGATGACATGATGCAATCGCATCGTGATGCGTTAAAATCAATTCAATCTTGGCAAGGGTGACCCGATATGCGCACCACAATCGATTTGGACTACGACACCTTGGTGGCAGCCAAGGAAGTTGCCCGCATGGAAAACGTCAGCCTGGGCAAAGTCATCTCGCGCCTGGTGCGCCAGGCACTGACCGGTGGCGCGGCGCAGCAAGCCGGCAACGTGCCGGCGGCAACGGCAACGGCAACGGGGTTCGTCCCATTTGCGCCGCGCGGCGCGGTGATCAGCAATGAGCTGATCGACCGGTTGCGCGATGCCGAGGGTATGTGAGCCCATGCGCTCCCTGTTGGACGTCAACGTTCTGATCGCACTGCTGGATGCCGGGCATATGCACCATGCGCGCGCAACGGGCTGGCTGGAGCAGGAGATTGCCCACGGCTGGGCCTCGTGCCCCCTTACGCAAAACGGCTGCCTGCGCATCATGGCCCAGCCAGCGTATCCACACGCATTGCCCTTGTTCGCCGTTGCCAGCCGCCTGGCCCAGGCCGCAGCCCATCCGGCGCATACTTTTCTACCCGATGACTACAGCCTGCTGGACGCGGACCAACTGCACTGGCAACACCTGCTCGGCCATCGGCAAATTACCGACAGCTACCTGCTCGGCCTGGCCGTGCGCCACCAATGCCGCTTTGTCAGCTTTGATGCCAAGCTGAACCTGAACGCCGTGCCGGGCGCGCAGCCAGTGCACCTATTCGTCTTGTAACGCGCCGCATGGCACGCGCATGGTGCGCATTGGCCGGCTCAAGCCTTAGTGAACGCCCTTTGATCGCCTCCCACCCAACGCCGCAATGAAACGCCTTTTCGACATCACCGCCGCATTGGTGGCCCTGTTGCTGCTGTGCCTGCCACTGCTGGCCTTGGTGCTGCTCGTGCGCCGCAAGCTCGGCCACCCGGCGTTCTTCCGCCAAATCCGGCCGGGCCTGCATGGCCGGCCGTTCGAGATGGTCAAGCTGCGCACCATGACCGATGCGCGCGGCCCCGACGGCGCCCTACTGCCCGATGCCGTGCGCCTCACCCCCTTTGGCCGCTTCCTGCGCGCCACCAGCCTGGACGAGCTGCCCGAGCTGTGGAACGTGCTCAAGGGCGACATGAGCCTGGTCGGCCCGCGCCCGCTGCTGATGGAATACCTGCCCCTCTACTCCCCCGAGCAGGCACGCCGGCACGAGGTGCGCCCCGGTATCACCGGCTGGGCCCAGGTCAATGGGCGCAATGCCTTGAGTTGGGAGGATAAGTTCAGGCTGGACGTCTGGTACGTGGACCACCGCAGCCTGTGGCTGGATATCAAGATCCTCTGGCTCACCGTCAAGAAGGTGCTGGTGCGGGACGGTATCAGCGCGGAAGGCGAGGCAACGATGGCGCGGTTTACGGGGAGTAAGTCGTGACACCTGGGCGCACGCTGGCCCGGGCCATCGGCCGCTGTGTGGATTTGATGAAAAATAGCCTTTCCCGCTTAGGTGGCGGGAGCTGACAGCTATTGATATACAAGCCAACCAACGCAGGGAGCAACGCCATGGATCAACACGATTTGTTCGCCGTCTATGGCGCGAGTGGGTACGGCCGCGAAGTGATGCCGCTGGCGCGCCACCAGTTGGCGCAGGTGGGCATTCCGTCCGACCGACTGGTATTCGTGGACGACGCACCAGGCCCCGCTTTGGTCAATGGTCAGAGACTCATGACCTATGCGCAGTTTCTTGCGGAACCAGCGGATCGACGCCATTGTGTGCTCGCCATAGGGAGCGGAAGCGTACGGGAGGCGCTCTCCCAGCGCTGCATGGCGGACGGTGTACGGGCCTGGAGCGTGGCCGCTGCCAACGTGGTGCAGATGGACGATATCGTCATGGGCGAGGGCACGGTACTCAGCCCGTTCGTGACGCTCACCAGCAACATCCGCATTGGTCGGTACTTTCACGCGAACATCTACAGCTATGTCGCGCACGACTGCGTCGTAGGCGATTTCGTCACCTTTGCGCCGGGCGTGCATTGCAATGGCAGTGTCACTATTGAAGACCATGCTTACATCGGTACCGGTGCCATCCTCAAGCAGGGCCAGCCCGGCAAGCCG